>Ga0065707_10082909_pt1 | contig 11465 bp, 7 predicted proteins | sample SwiRhicommuniRL3_FD_59094 | JGI IMG/M metagenome (GOLD analysis project Ga0065707, IMG submission 59094) | Switchgrass rhizosphere bacterial communities from Rose Lake, Michigan, USA - RL3 v2 (version 2) | ecosystem: Host-associated > Plants > Roots > Rhizosphere > Soil | place: East Lansing, MI... | reverse complement strand
GGGCCTGCTGGCCCAGCGCGAACCAGTGGTACGGCGGCTCCGGCTCGAGGGCGGCCAGCCGTGCCCGCAGCGGGTTGGCCTCGGCACTTCGGCCCTGCTGTTCGAGCAGTGTGACCAGGTTGTGCAGCGACTGGGTGTGGTCGGGTTGCCGCATCAGCAACTCGCCGAACACGCGTTCGGCGGCGTCGGCGTGGCCGCTGCGCTGGTAGATGACGCCCAGCGTGTTGATCACGCTGGCGAACCGCGGGTCTGCCAGCAGGCCCTCTCGGGCCCACCAATACGCCTCATCGGTGGCATCGCGTGCCAGGGCTTCTGCGGCGCGGTTGTTCATGAACATGGCCACCACGGTGTTCTCGTCGATCCGCCGCACGCGCAGACCTCGCAGTTCGCCGGGAGGCAGGAAGTCGATCGTCCACGAACGTGAATCCTGGCCCTGGGGTCGGTCGACAGAGTGCCGGCCGATCGTGACGTTGATGTGGCCGCTCCGAAGCAGCAGCTCGCCGTTGCGGCTCCAGGTTTCTTCGGTATATGCGCTGTTGTATTCGACCTGCAGGTTGAGCTCTTTGGCGAGCGCCGCCGTCATCACCACCAGCGACAGGCAATTGCCGGCGCGCGCATCGAAGGCCTGCGCGGCGTTGCGCGTCATCGCCGCGTCGTACTCGAGTTTCAACTCGCCACGTTTGTACAGCGCTTGCACCAGCCATTCGGCGCGGTTCTGATGGTAGAGCGTGCCCTTTGCGCTCTGGCGAAGGTAGCTGTGCATCGATTCGTCGAGCGCGAACACGTCGCGTGCATCGATCGGCTGTGCGGGCCGAGTAAACGATTCGTCATGCAGCAGGGCTTGTGGCGCCAATGCCGGTGCCGGGGGGGCGGTGCTGCACGCCACCACCGACAGCGCCAACAACAGATTGCACAACCCCCGCACCATCGGGCCTCCGTGGCACGCACTCGCGCGCGACTGCTGCGATTGTGCTCCCGAACAGGCGCCGTCGGCGGTGCATGCGGCGGTGCCGGAGCTCAGCTGCGGGGCTGGCGCTGCCCGACGACCACCACATGTTGCACTGCACCGAGGCTCTGCGCGTATGCCAGGCAGGCCTGCGCATGGTGCTGGTCGGCGGTGTTGGCCAGCGCGTTCATGATCGTCAGTGTGATCAAACCGGACAGGCCGAGGGCGACGGCACGGATGGCGATGCGCTCGAACATGGGGTGCTCCTTGCAGGCAACTGCGGGTTGCTTGAGGGGCACTGTAGGGATGGCATGTCGACCGCGCGAGCCGTATGCGACGAACTGCGGAGCCGCGCGGATGAAATGCGACCGCCCGCGATTGGCTGCGCTCTGGCGTGACGACCTTCACGCCCGCCGCGCGCAATGGCCGATGAGCCGCCGTGCAAATGGCCCGACGGCGACTCAGTCGGGCACGACTGCGGTGGCCTCGATCTCGACTTTCGCGCGGTCTTCGAGCAGGGCCTTGACCTCCACCGCCGTCATCGCCGCGTTGTAGGCACCGATCAGCTCGCGGTACGCGCGGCCGATCTCGCGCGCGGCCGCCAGGTACTCGCGTTTGTCGGTGACGTACCACGTCATGCGAACGATGTGCTCGGGCCGCGCGCCGGCTTCACGCAGCACGGTGGCCACGTTGTCGAGCGCCTGGCGGGCTTGCGCTGCGAAGTCATCGCTGTGGAACACGCCTTGCGCGTCCCAGCCGATCATGCCGGCGATGAACACCATGCGCCCGCGCGTGCTGACACCGTTGGCATACCCCTTGGGACGCGGCCATCCGGCAGGAAGGATCACTTGCGGTTCGGTCATCGCGAGGCCCTTGTCGGGATTGCGTTCAGTTGCCTTCGAAGCGCGGCTTGCCTTTGGCGACGAAGGCCTCGTAGGCGCGGTTGAAGTCTTCGGTCAGCATGCAGATCGCCTGCGCCTGCGCTTCGGACTCGATCGCCTGGTCGACGCCCATGTCCCACTCTTGATGCAGCATCGTCTTGGTGATGCCGTTGGCGAACGTCGGCCCGTGCGCGAGTTCGGTGGCCCAGCGCTGGGCCTCGGCCTGCAGCGCGTCCGGGGCGACCAGGCGATTGAAGAATCCCCACTGCAGGCCTTCATCGCCGGGCAGCGCGCGACCGGTGTAGAGCAACTCGCTGGCGCGACCCTGGCCGACGATGCGCGGCAGCATCGCGCAGGCACCCATGTCGCAGCCGGCGAGGCCGACGCGGTTGAACAGGAAGGCGACCTTCGCGCGCGAGGTGCCCACCCGCAGGTCGCTGGCCATCGCCAGAATCGCTCCGGCACCGGCACACACGCCATCGATCGCCGCGATGATCGGCTGCGGGCAGTGGCGCATCGCCTTGACCAGGTCGCCCGTCATGCGCGTGAACATCAGCAGTTCGGGTGCCTTGAGCTTCAGCAGTGGGCCGATGATCTCGTGCACGTCGCCACCGGAGCAGAAGTTGTCGCCCGCCCCGGCGAGCACGATTGCGTGCACGTCGGCGGCATGCCTCATGCGGGCGAACAGGTCGCGCAGCTCGGCGTACGACTCGAAGGTCAGCGGATTCTTGCGCTCGGGGCGATTCAGTGTGACGCGGCCGACGCCGGACTCGACGTTCCACTGAAAGTGCTTGGCGCGATGCGTGGCCAACTGAATGCGGTTTCCGGCCGCAAGACCCGGGTCGACGCGATCGTTCATGTCCTGTGTGGTCATGCCGCTTTCTCCTGACTGGCCGCCATCTGCACGCGCAGACGCCCGAGCCCTTCGTACAACGTTTGCTTCTGCGCCGAGTCGAGCCCGGCGAACAATTCGATCACCCATTGCTCGTGCTCGCGCGCGATGCGCTCGAACGCCTTGCGGCCGGCGGAGGTCATGCGCAGCCGCCACGAGCGACGATCCTCGGGATCGCTGTCACGCTGCACCAGCCCTTCGCGCTCGAGCTCATCGGTCAGCGCCGTGACGTTGCCGCCGGTGACCATCAGGTAACGCGACAGCGTGCTCATGCGCAAGCCGTCGGCGTGGCGGTGCAGCTGCGCGAGATAGTCGAAGCGTGCCAGCGAGATGTCGAAGCGCGAACGCAGGCGTTGTTTCACCTCGGTTTCGACTTGGGTGCTGCACGCCAGCAAGCGCAGCCACAGCTTGAGCGACAGGTGATCGTCGTGCTCGGCGCGCGCCTCCAACCCGATCGCGTGATCGCCGAGCAGATGCGGGTGCCCGAAACGTCGCGTCGTACGGCTCATCGTGCAGCCCCCGGTGTGACCGCAGCCAGCGCTGCCGCGCGTTCGCGCTGGAAGTTGGCCTCCATTTGCGGCTTGGCAGTGCGGTACTGGCGCGGCCAATCGATGGCGGTGAAGCCGATCTTGGCCGCTTCGCTCAGTGTCCACGCGGGGTTGGCCAGGTGCGGACGCGCCAATGCGCACAGGTCGGCGCGGCCAGCGGCGATGATGCTGTTCACGTGGTCGGCCTCGGAAATGGCTCCCACCGCGATGGTGGCGATCCCGACCTCGTTGCGGATGCGATCGGCGAACGGCGTCTGGTACATGCGGCCATAGGTCGGTTTCTGGTGCACACTGACCTGGCCCGACGAACAGTCGATCAGGTCGGCACCCGCGGCCTTGAACGCACGCGCAATCTCCACCGCGTCGTCCGGCGTGATGCCGCCCTCGACCCAGTCGTGCGCCGAGATGCGCACCGACATCGGCAGCTGTTGTGGCCACACTGCGCGCACTGCTGCGAAAACCTCGAGCGGATAGCGCAGGCGGTTGGCGAGGCCGCCACCGTAGGCGTCGGTTCGCCGATTGGTCAGCGGCGAGATGAAGCTGGACAGCAGATAGCCGTGCGCGCAGTGCAGTTCGAGCCAATCGAACCCGGCCTCGGCGGCGTAACGCGCCGCGCGCACGAAGTCGGCGGTCACGCGATCCATGTCGGAACGGTTCATCGCTTTCGGAATCGCACCGCCTTCGTCGAGGTATGGCACCGCCGCCGCCGCTATCAGTGGCCAGTTGCCGCTGGCCAGCGGCTGATCGGCACCATCACCTTGCCATGGCTCGTTGGTCGAACCCTTGGCGCCGGCATGTCCGATCTGCATCGCGATCCTGGCGTCCGACTCGCGATGCACGAAGTCGACGATGCGCTTCCAGGCTCTGGCTTGCGTCTCGTTCCACAAGCCCGGGCAGCCCGGTGTGATCCGCGCATCCGGTGAGGGGCATGTCATCTCTGCGACCACCATGCCAGCACCGCCGAGCGCGCGCGAGCCCAGGTGGACGAGGTGAAACTCATCGGGCACGCCATCGACGCAGCAGTATTGCGCCATCGGCGAGACGACCACGCGGTTCTTCAACGTGACGGAGCGCGCGCCGAATGGCGTGAACATCGGCGGCACCGCCAACGGCGCGTGCATGCCCGCCTTGACGTCGAACCAGCGCTCGAAGCCCTCGAGCCAGCCCTTGTCGCGCAGACGCAGGTTCTCGTGGCTGATGCGCTGGCTGCGCGTCAGCATCGAATACATGAACTGCTCAGGTTCCAGTTGGTCGCAGTAGCGCTCACCGCAGACCTCGAACCACTCCATCGCGTTCCACGCTGCGTTCTGCAGCCGCACCACATCGACTGCCCGCGCGGCTTGGTAGCGCTCGAGCACCTCCGGAATGTGGTCGACGGTGTCGCCGTGCTGCTTGAATTGGGACGTGAGTTCGATCGCGTCTTCGAGCGCGAGCTTGGTTCCCGAGCCAATGGCGAAGTGCGCGGTGTGCACCGCGTCGCCCATCAGCACCACGTGCGCACGCCCGTTGAAATGCGACCACTGCTCGCACTTGATGCGCTGGAAGTTCAGCCATGCCGAGCCGCGCAGGTGGCGGGCGTTGGTCATCAGGTTCTCGCCGCGCAGGTTGTTCGCGAACAAGCGCTCGCAGAAGGCGATCGACTGGTCCTGGTCGGCGTCATCCAGGCCGTGCGCCTTCCAGACATGCTCTGGGCATTCGACGATGAAGGTCGACGTCTTGTCGTCGAACTTGTAGATGTGGGCCTGGAACCAGCCGTGCTCTGTTTTCTCGAACAGGAACGTGAAGGCGTCGTACTGCTTGTTGGTGCCGAGCCAGATGAAGCGATTGGGCCGCGTCACGATGTCGGGCTTGAAAACGTCGGCGTAGCGCCCGCGGATCTTCGAGTTGATGCCGTCGCTGGCGATGATCAGGTCGGCGTCGGGGAAGTCGGTGTCGGCGTTGACCTCGGTCTCGAACACGAGCTTGACGCCCAGCGCCTCGCAGCGCGCCTGCAGGATGTTGAGCAGCTTCTTGCGTCCGATACCGACGAAGCCGTGGCCACCCGAACGGATGACGCGGCCCTTGAAGTGCAACTCGATGTCGTCCCAGTGATTGAAGGCCTCCTGGATCGCATCGGCGGTGGGGGCGTCCCACGCACGCATGTTGTCCATCGTGGCGTCGGAGAACACCACGCCCCAGCCGAAGGTGTCGTAGGGGCGATTGCGCTCGACCACGGTGACGTCGTGGCTGGGCGACAGCTGCTTCATCAGCAGCGCGAAGTACAGGCCGGCGGGGCCGCCGCCGATGCAGACGATGTTCAGAGCGCAACTCCCGCCAGACCCGCGCCACGCCCGGCGAGCGCGGATCGGTTGCCAAATAGTTTAACTATGAACTATCGATTTGCAAAGGGCTCTGCGTGGCGGCACGCAGAGCGCGCGCTTCTCAGGGGCCCTTGAAGCCGCACGGCAGCGCCGCGCCCAGCGGTCGCACTCGCGCGGAGAGACGGTCAGTTCAGAACAGCGACTCCTGCGCGGCCACCGGCTCGCTCATCGTCCATGCTAGCCAGCGCCAGGCACTCGGGTTGTGCTGCATGATGCCCAGCCAGCCCCGGCGCTGGGCACGCAGGAAGTTCTGGTGCTTGTCGCGCTCCTGGATGCCGTAGACGTCGTGGACGGCGTGCGTGATCTCGTGCACCGCCACCACCGGGAGGTTGCGACCGTGCAGCCCGTTGTACAGCTGCACCTCGCGGCGCCCTTGGTCGTACCAGCCGAACGCGTTGCCGGTCTCGGACTTCGAGATCATGCGCACCGTCACCGGATGGCCGCCGACCAGGATGCGCTTGGGTATCGCGGGTGCGCGCGACAGACAACGCCTCACCACACGGTCGTAGCGCAGGTCGCCTGGCAGGTGTTCGCTGAGGAGCAGGTTGAACCACAACCACACCCGCGGGTTGCGCTGCGCAAACTCCACCAGCCCGGTGGCGAAGCTGTGCGTGTAGGCCTCTTCGACGCAGCCCTCCTGGCAGCCGCGGCTCACGTGGCACAGTCGGATCAGGCAGTCGAGCAAGGCATCGAGCAGGCGCAGGCCACTCAAGTCCTGCCGCAACTCGATGCGGTGCGCTTCCAGGTTCACGCAACCCAATCGCCTGCGGTCGAGCATGGTCTCGCTCGGGCGCAATTCGATGTCCAAGCGATAGGGCCCGAGTTCGATCGGGAACGGCAGGCGGGCAGCCCAATCGCGTCCCGCTGAAAAACGCAGTGGGATCGCGGACGCCAAGGTGGACGGGGGCACAGCAGTCTCAGGTGGGAATACGTACAGCGGCTCGGACGGGCCGCCGGGGCGGCGTCCGCTCGGCGCATTGTGCGGCTCTCGGCTTACCCGACCATGGGCCAAGGCGAAGGGAAACCGGTTGCACCCGCCTGTATGGGCATACAGAATGGCCCAGACGGTGGCCTGCGGCGCAGGCGCTTCAACGGCGAGGCCAACGGTATTACGCTCCTGGCTCCAGATTAGGGGGCTCCGACCAACCCTTGGCTGAAGTTCCATGAGCCGACCAACCAAAATCCGCAGACCGCGTGGTGCCGCCCGGGTCATCGAAGAGGGCCTCGACGGCGACGTGGGCCCGATCCACGAGCGCCCCGACGGCTACTACTGGTGCACGCCCGACGGCCACCGCGAGTTCGGCCCGTTTGCGTCGTTCGAACTCGCTCGCATGGATCGAGACCGGCTCGACGATCAGGCGCCGCAACCGGGCGAATCGCTCGACGAAGCAGAGGACGAAATCGGCATCGGCAAGTGGATCGATCCAGACACTGGCGCGCCAGCCGAAGGGCCCTCGCCGCCGCATCTGGACGACGACTGGCGCTGAATCGCTGGCGAACCGTTCAGCCGCTCTGCATCTGCGCCTGGGTCCGTCGCACACGCGATCGCGCGGCGCACCAACTCGTCCTTGCGCATCAGGCGCGCCCGATAGGCGTCGCCCGTGCGCGGGCTGATCGCACCATCAGAACTGCGCCACCATGTTGATGAACGCGCCACGGTGCGTGAAGCTGAGGTTGGTGAGGTCATCCGAGAAGTCGGTGAAGTTCCAGCCCGCGCCGAGCTTGACGGTGTCCGACAGGTGCCGGTAGAGGGCTACCAGCGCGCCGCTTCGCGTATCACTCGCTTGCTGGACGGACAGCAAGCGGCCTTCGATCGCGAGGTCCCATTGGTGCAGCACATGCCAATCGGCGCGAGCGATGAACAGATCGGCCGTGCTGTCGAAGAACACCGGGTTGACACGATCCTGGCTGATCTGCCCCATCCTGCGTGCGTACTTGCCGCCCACCGACCAGCGCGGCGTGAGGTCGTAGATGGCATCGAGCGACACGATGTGGCTCTGCTGGATGTAGGTGGCGGCCGTGTTCGGCACCAGCTCCTGCACGGACGACGGAAGGTTGTAGAAGTAGGTGTACTTCACGAGCGCGTTGAGGCGGTCTTTGTTGACCGGTCGATAGCCATAACCGACGACGGCCTCCGTGTAGCTGCCGTCGTAGAGCTCGCCCAGGGAGCTCTTGCTTTGAGAGTAGTTGAGCTTGCCGATGAGGCGCCAGTCGGGATTGATCTGGTACTTCAGGCTGTTCTTCGTGAGGAAGTTCTTTCGGTTCGAAAACGTGAGGTCGGGGGACTGGACCTGATCACGTCGGTACTCGAAGAGCGTCGCGAGCTTGATCGCTTCGAACCCATAGCCGGCCGACACGGCGAAGCCCGAGCGATCCATCTCCGCGCCAGTGAGGTTGTCGCGCAGCGTACCCACGTCGACGTGGGTCGCGAAGTTCCAACGCTCGGTGGGCCGGTACTCGACGCCCGCTGAATGCATGAGGCCGACCGGCACATCGCCGTGCGTGTAGCGCTCTTCGCCGAAGATGTTGATCGTGTCCGAATACTGGCTCTTCATGCCACCGATCACGTTGCCCTTGTTGGCGAGGATGCCGTTGTCCGTGCGCTCGTTCTCCAGCGCGTAGTTGAGATAGGTGGCCGTCTTTTCGGAGACCAGATACTCGGTCCCCAGGCGTGCGCCGACTCCCAGATCGCCGTTCGAGAGCTCGCCGCCCATCCTGAGGCGATCGTTGAAGCGGTACGCGCCGCCGGCGCCGATGCGCCCGTTCTGCTCGCGGTTGCCGGTGGTCGAGGCAGTGTCCTGCACGAAGCCGTACGCGGCCCACTTGCCCTGCGAGTCGTAGGCGGCGCGCACCACGACGTCGGTGCGCTCGCCCTGCACCTGGGTGAGCGGAACCAGCGGCGAGTTGTCCGTCCGGCTGTCCTTGCGCACGCCGGAGCTGATCTTCCAGTGGTCGTCGAGCCGATAGTCGGCATCGACTTCGAGCGCCGAGGTATCGAGTGACAGATCCTGCGACCGCTTGTCCACCTTGGCCCGCAGGTCCACCTTGTCGGTGATGGCGGTCTTCACCGACGCACCCTGGCGGTTCACATCGGTCAACGCCATGGCGCCGGGGGCCGCATAGCCGCCTTCCACCTGTTGGCGATAGAAGGTCACCTGGCCGTTCGCTCCCTTGTGCACGTCATTCAAGTCGACGCTGCCGTCGACGCGATTCGCGCCGTGTCGCCCGTCGTCGATCACGGGGGGCACCGGGGCATTCGTCGTGGTGGTCGGCGTGAAGCTGAAGCCACCGTCGTTGGAGCCGAGCGCCGTGGCACCTGTGCCAGTGCTGGCGCCGGTCTCGACCTTGAGCCAAGTGGTCGCGCTGTGGCGCAAGGTGATGTCGGCAGCCTGCAGCGTGCTCTCGGCCCCGGGATCGGTGTTCCTGTTGGCCGTCGCGCCGAGCTTCAGGTGATCGTTGACCCAGTAGTGCACGCGTCCGCCGGTCGACACGTTATCCAGTTGCTCGAAGCCGGTGGAGTATTCGTAGCGCGCGACCAGATACGCCTCGTTGCCAGGGCTTATGTCGCTGACGACGAGCAGGTTGTCGCTCGCCACCGGCGACAGCGGCGAAGACAGCAGAATGCGGCCTTGCAGGTAGTCGATGGTGTAGTCCTGGACAGGAACCAGGTTCTTCACGGCGACCACGAGGCCCGAGGTCTTGTCGCGGAACTCGATGCGCACCCGCTCCGAGCCCGTCAGGATGTCCAGGTGCTTGAGGTAGTACAGCGAGCCGCCGGTGCCGCGGAACTCGTCGCGCCCGGCCAGCGTGCCAGGCTGCGCGGCAAAGCCGTCGAGCACCAGGCGCTTTTCGCCGAACCGCGTGGTGGCCGAGGGCTCGTAGTGCAGGTTCGCGCCGTACAGCGTGCGGTCGACATGCGCCAGGCTGTTGTCGGTGTAGCCGATCCTGAAGTTGCCCCACAGACCGTAGTGAGCACGGTTCTGCAGCTTCGCGTAGAACTTGCCGAGCGTGGGTGCCGCCTCCTCCGTCGTGCTGTCGTCGCCGTATGTCGGGTAGTAGTAGTCGGGGAGGATGCGGCGGAACATCGCGTCCGGCGTCTTCTGCATGAAGTTGCTGAACAGGCTGCCGAAGGGCCCTTCGAGCGTATCCGCACTGGCGGTTAGCTTCCACTGGTCGCCGAACTTGGCCCGCGTGAAGAACGCGAACCGGCCGGCGAGCGACGTGTTGCTGTCGTAGTTCGGGTTGTCGGGGGCGACGAGCTTGGCCGGCCCACTGGTGGACGACTTCGACGCCGTGACATCGGCGATGGCGACATAGAACCAGTCGGTCCTTTCGAGCGCGAGATCGCGCAGGTACATCTGGCCGTTGCCGTCGGCGTCGAGCACCGACACCTCGACGGTGTGCCTGCCCTGCGGCAGGATCTCCTCGACGACGAACTTTCTGTCCTTGGCCACGGGCACGTCCCGGCCCGCCACCGACACGCGATGCCCATCCGGGATGTCCGTCCCGAACACCTTGATGGTGCCGCCGTGCAGCGGAATGTTCTCCACCGCGAGGCGGCTCTCGCCATAGCCCGCGAGCAGCTCGCGCTCGGCGTCCTTCTCGGCGACGTCGGGCGCCACGCTGTCGATGATCCACAACGGCTGGGCGGCGGTTTCATTGAAGTTGCCGTCCTTGTCGTACACCCGAAGCACGTACTTGAGGTCACGCCCCGGCGCGGAGTACGACGGAAGATCGGCGCGCCACTGCGCGTAGCCGTCCTTGTCGACGGGCACCACGGCCAGCGGCTCGTCGCGCACGGACTTGTCCTTGTCGAAGATGCGAACTTCGCCGTTGACGATGAAGGCAGGGAAGTTCGAATAGGCCTTGAAGCGGACCAGATCGTCGACCAGATCGGTGGTGGGGTCGTCCTGGTAGCGGATCGAAGCGGGCCAGGCCGTCACGTTCAGCCGTGGCTTCAGATCGAGGTTGTCGTACTTGAACTGGATGCGGGCTTTCTCGAGCGCAACGTCGGTGCAGCGTTGCACATCCGGCATGCTCTTGCCAGGGTCGTCCAGCGGCTTGCCGTCGACCGTGATGCGCATGAGATTGAGCGCATACGGGTTGGCCACTTCGACATCGCGCGTCAAGCGCGTGACGTCGAGGCCCTCCAGGTTGTCGAGGGTCGCGAGATCGTCGTAGACCACTTGCGCCTGCACACGCGAGACCTCGGCCTCGACGAAGCCATTGTTGACCACGTCGTCGGTCTGCACGTAGCCGTGCCCCTCGTGCTCAACCTGGTCGGGCGCGAGGCCCAGTCGCTTGGCGACCGTGTCCATCACGGTGCGGGCACGCGCCGTCGACAGGCCGATGTCATCGCCGTAGGCCAGGGCGGTGCGCCGGTCGAGCCGCTCGGTGCTGGTGGTGCCGACGAAGCGCAGGCGCACTCGCTTCCTGTCCTTGATCTCGGCCATCACGGTCGCGAGGTCCTGCGCGTAGTTGGGCGGCAGCAACGGCTTGCCGTTCTCGTAGACGACGGGCTTGATGGTGATGTTCGGCGACTGGTAGACGCGCGTGACGGTCTCCGGCTCGGCCGGCGCGGGGCACATCTGCGGCTCTGACGACAGCTCCTTCAGCGCATCGTCGTACCAGAACTCGACCTCGACGCGTCGGTTGGCCGCACGGCCGTTCTCGGTGTCGTTGGAGGCGACGGGGTTGACCGCGCCCTTGCCGTCGCTCTCGATCGCGGCGGCGGGCAGCTTGAGTGCGTCCTGCAGCGCCAGAGCCAAGCGGCGGGCACGCGCCTTCGAGATGCCGACGTGGTTGGCGTAGATGCGCTCATCGCGCCCGGCAAGCGGC
>Ga0065707_10000832_pt1 | contig 11469 bp, 7 predicted proteins | sample SwiRhicommuniRL3_FD_59094 | JGI IMG/M metagenome (GOLD analysis project Ga0065707, IMG submission 59094) | Switchgrass rhizosphere bacterial communities from Rose Lake, Michigan, USA - RL3 v2 (version 2) | ecosystem: Host-associated > Plants > Roots > Rhizosphere > Soil | place: East Lansing, MI... | reverse complement strand
CGCTGATAACCTGGGCTTCATCGAGAGTCACGTCACTCGATTTTGAAGCCGGCTCGCCCTCATGTGTGAGAAAAACAAAGTGTGCATTGCCGATGCGAACACGATCGCCGTGCTCGAGCATTCGCTGCTTGACCGGAACATCGTTAACAAACGTACCGTTAAGACTCTCCAGATCAGTGATTTCAAATCCCGTTTCTCTTTTTTCAATTCTGGAATGCCGGCGCGACACGGAAGCATCCGCGATACAGAGGCCGGCAGCGGTATCGCGACCAATGACAAGAGCTTCATCGCCGACAGCGAAGACTGCTCCCTTGAGCTTCCCGGAGACTGCTGCGAGACGAGGAGGCATTTCGGAATACTATCTCTGCGTAATCTTTTTAGACAAGAAACATATTAATAGGGAGGTACTCCGTGTAATGCTGCGTAACACATTTCCTTTGTCACTTTCCATTTAATTGAGGGGATATGTAAGCGAATTTCGCGTTACTACCCAAAGCTAAGGTCCAACTCTCCCCGGTGGCCTTTGTGGGCACTTTACGAGACCCGTAATCAGAACTAACGATTCATCTAAAGGGAGAATTGCAAATGCCAACTGAAGACCCAAACGAATATAGAAGAGGGATTTGGTTCAACCAGGCAAGAATCAATTATGAGCTTGTCCGAGTAAACAAGAAGCTTATCGAGGCTCTCACCACACTTATCAAATCACTACGGGAAGACCGCGCGGTGCAGGGCTTAAGAGAAATGGATTTCGCCGGCTTTGAAGCCTTATTAACAGAGGCCGGTCGAATCGCCACTGATGTTGCCAGTATCGATCCGCCGGGATGCCAGGGACCACCACCATATTAAAAACGGACCGTTACTTAAATTTGGGAGCGTTGGTGAGATCTCTGCACTAAGTACTAGTGTGACTTTGATCGGCAGTAGTGTGGTGCCTCACAACTGCGCTACCGGTCACTTTTGATCACCACGACATTAGCCATTCCACTTCCGAGTTGACACGCCAGTTTCGTGTGATCGGATGACCAGGCGTAAGCAAAGATCTGACTACGATGGAAGTTGGTCAACTGGCTTGTGGCGCCTGTGTTAAGGTCGTAACTCCAAATGTTTGATTCTCCGTCAACACTCTTTACATAGCTAAGGGTGTGATCATTGACCCATTGAACCCGCTGCCACTCGATGATCGGAATCTGTACTTGCCTCAGCGGCGCGCCACCCTCTCCAGAAAAGATAGCAACATCGCGAGTGCCCGAACTCAGGTCATAACGTGCGGCGATCATTCGGCTGTCCGGCGAGTATGCCGGCATCCGGTATTTCTCAGTGATTTTTGTTGGAGCACCTCCCAGCAGCGGCACTCGCCAAACATCCTTGGTGGTCGACGCCTGGTTGTCGTAAGCAACCCATTGATTATCAGGTGAGATAGACGGATAGAAGTTACCGTCGCTGAACGTCAGTTGTTTTAAATCGCTGCCGTCGGTGTTCATTCTCCAGATGTTGAATTTGCCGGTCCGGTCTGAGGTGAAGACCACAAACCGGCCGTCAGCCGAAGTTTCGGGCGTATAGTTATTGCCCGCATTTATAGTGAGGTGGCTCTGGTTAGAACCATCGGCGTTGACTAATGAAAGGTTTAGCTTGTCCTTCACCATTGATGAAAACACAATCTTCCCGTCACCCGCCCAGGCAATACCGTAGCTTAAACCCACCCCCGACAGAACGGATGAATGCGCTTCATAATTAGTTGCTGCATTCACAACAAATAGGTCCCAGTGCCACTCCGTTCTCACAGTCACAATGTTTTGACCGGACACGCTTGCACCCCAATACTCGGCCAAATCGTTGGTTATTTTTTGGCTGCTTCCGTCCGGATAATGTATGCGCCACAACTGGAAAGGGTCCGTAGCTTGAACTCGAGCGCTGATTATCATACTGCTCATGTCTTCCTGCCAGGAGACTTGAAAGATGGAGAACCAGGACTCAGGGCTGAGCAGTTGCTCGCTTCCACCCTGCAAGTCAAATCCCGTCAGGCTCACCTTATAACCATCTTCAGTCCACGATCTTGTGGGACAAACGATCAGACTTCCGTCGGGAGACCATGCCAGACCATAGATGGAAAACATTTTGCCACCGGTGCGAGTCGAAACTACTCGTTCATTTGATCCATCAATGTTTGAGAGCACCAGCGAGTACACACCTTTGCTATCAAGTCTTACGAATGCAAATCGATCTTGCTGCGGTGAAATGCTTATCGGACTATCGACTCCGTCTTTAATTTTCACGGGCCAACCGCCGAATTCTGCCTGTCGATACAAAACGCCCACTCCGTTTTCTCTACGCGTGACAAATAGATAGCCATTGTCACGTGTGAAGGACACGCCAATGTATTGAACATCCTCAGGGGGGCCAGCGATGTACGACGTAGATGTGGCGGTATTTGTTACGACAAGACGCTGCTTTCCATCCTTCTCTTCCGCATAGGCGATCCGTTCGCCGTCAGGAGAAATTGTCGAACAGACAGAATTGCCTTCATTCGTGACTGGTTTCATTTCGATCATCGGGACAGGGCGGGGCCGATTGACAACTCTGTTGAAGTAACGGGCCAAGCTTGGCACGAGCAGGAGAAGAATCAGAACGCCCGAAACGCCGGTGAAGATGGCTGCAGTCTTATGCGATCGGATTTCACCGATGAGGAAATCCGTCGTCAACAGTGCCTGGGATTTGATGCGCGTGAATATTCCGGAAGGTTCGATCTTGCGTGTCTGCTGTTCGTCAGCGGTGAAGGGATATGTGCCCGTCAAATCAACAGTCGTTTGGCCCTGCAGTTTGGCTTGCAGTTCCTTCAAATCGGCAGCCAGCTTCGAAATCGTTTGATATCTGCGATCGCGTTCTTTCTGTATCGCCCGCATTATGAACGAGCGAAGCTGACCAGGCACATGATCGGGAAATTCTAACGACACCGGTTGGACCGCGCGGATGGCAGCAATGGTATCGTTCGGCGTAGGGGCTTCGAATGGTGTCGAGCCGGTAAGCATCTCGTAAAGCACAACGCCCAAACTCCAGATATCGGATCGCTCATCGACGATAGCCTCACGTAACTGTTCCGGAGACATGTATTTGACGGTGCCCATCAGCGTGCCCGCTTCCGTGGTGACATTTTTCGAACCCAGCAGTGGTGTTTCGGGTACCGGCAGAATCTCCGTAAGCTTCGCAAGTCCGAAGTCAAGCACCTTCACGTAACCGTCCGGCCGCAGCATTATGTTTTCAGGTTTGATATCCCGATGAACGATGTGCGAAGCGTGAGCGCTGGAGAGTGCTGTGGCTACCTGAATGGCGATATTCAAAGCCTGCTTGACCGGGAGCGGTCCTCGCAACAATTGCTCGCGCAGGGTGATTCCCTGAATGTACTCCATCGCGATGAAGTGCCGGCCCGTTTCGGTTATTCCGAGCTCGTGAATAACACAGATGTTGGGGTGATTGAGGGCAGATGCTGCCAGCGCTTCCTGTTCGAAGCGTTGCACTCGGCGGGGATCGGTTGCGAATTGCTGGGAAATAAATTTCAAGGCGATCTTGCGACGTAGTCTGGCGTCTTCGGCCAGATAGATCTGGCCCATGCCACCAGAACCGAGCGAACACAAAATCGTGTAAGGACCAATTTTGTGATCGGCGGAGAATTCAGTCTCTTCGGCAGCGATTATGCTGGCGGCGAATTCGTACGCGGGAGCACTTAAAAAATCTTCATTGCTGTCATCGGCGGTCAACAAGGCCTCGACCTCCTCGCGAAGCGACTTGTCATCGCCGCAAGCCCGGTCGAGAAAGTCCGAGCGCTCTTCGGGTTTGAGCTCTTGAGCCGATTGGAATATCTCTTTTATACGTTGCCAACTGTCATGGGTGATCATGTCGTTCGGGAGGCGAATCCCAGTAAGGTCTTGACTACTCACTAACGCGAAAAACGCGTTCTAAGTCCCTCAGAAAATCATTTCTAGTTCTTTGTCAGTTCGCATTTCAGAAAGGCTTTTGCAGTTTTCCACTCGCGCTCGACCGTAGCGTGTGAAATGCCCATCACTGCCGCAGTTTCCTCGATTGTCAGTCCGCCAAAAAAGCGCAGCTCCACAATGCGGACCTGATCCGGATCAACCTCCTGCAATCGGTTGAGAGCTTCGTGGAGCGCCATAAGGTCTACATCCGGCTGAGAACCAAAAGCCCCAATATTCCTTAGTGATACACAAAAACGACCACTGCCGCGCTTCGAGGTGTAATGGACACGCGCATGATCGACCAAAATGCGCCTCATTAAGCACGCTGCGACGCCAAAAAACTGCGCCCGGTTGCGCCAGTTCGTTCGCTGTTGATCGAAGATTTTCAAGTAAAGCTCATTCACCAGGGCGGTGGCTTGCAGTGTGTGCTGGCGGCGTTCTTTTCGAAGGTAGTTTGCAGCGAGCCGGTGCAGTTGATCGTAAACAAGCGGGGTTAGCTGATCGAGGGCGGTTTCGTCGCCCTCATTCCACCTCGTGAGCAGTCGAGTGATGTTTTCAGACGAACTCGTCCCATTTTGTTGGTCAGGTGAGTCCATATTCGTGAGTTGTGGTGAAGCAAGCGATCATCGAGGCTCCCGCGTTGGCCCGATTCTAGCACCAATTTTCGCTTCTGATCAGTATGAGCATTCGAGGCGAAATATTTCTGAGGGGGTTTTCGCCTCGATGACGCGTTAATAAGTCAAACAAGCAGGGTCGAGAAGGTCAACGCTGAACCATTCAGATCTTCTCCTAACGCGACCGGGATCTGCCAGTGAAACCCAGTTCACATTGGTTCAGCGCTGACCTAACTGCTTCAATTCTCTTCTCACTCGCACTCCCCCCGCGACCAAAGCGGCTTTATTAGATCTCACCTCTAGCCGCTTTGTGTGCTACGGGGCTTTCGCAAATCCGAAATTATTGTTGGAATGGCCTGCGGCGCACCCATCCGCTACCGCAGGACGGTTCTGACTGTGTCCAAGTGGCTACGGGATGATGCGCCAGTTGTTGTTGGGTATCGCGGGAACTGTTTTGTTTCGTTCAACCCAGTCAATGATCAACTCTCGAATCTCTTCACTCGATCGATAGACCACTGGGGCATTTTTGTACATATCGTATCCCCCACCACCGTTGACACGATAATTGTTCGTGGCGAGACGAAGCTTTCGCGACGGCGCAAGCGGCTGACCACGAAAGCGCAGGTTCTGAATCCGTTGCCCAACCGGTTTAGAGATGTCGAGGTCGTAAGTAACACCTTCGGCGATGTCGAAGTTGTAAGCCGGAATCTTTTCGTCCACCTGGTCGCGCAGCGGCTTGCCGGGCTCGTAAGTCTTGAAATACTTCGCCGAGTGTTCCAAAGCGTCCTTCAGTTGCTGGCCGGTAACCTCCAGTACGGCGAGAGTGTTTTCGTAAACGTAAAGACCGGCAATGTCGCGCACGCTCACCGGCCCTTTCGCTATGTGGGCCTGGTCGTTGAAGCTCGCCGCCATCGATACGTCCGCTTTGCCGGCTTCCAACTGCACCTTCTGAATCAAGTCCAGTATCGCCGTATCGCGAAAACGCGCGTCGCCAGCGGTCAACTCTGCGGGCGACTGCCCAATGACTCGCGACAACCAGCCTTGCGTCTCCTGATCATAAGGCTCCGCGAGTTTGACAACCTCCGGATCGGGTTCCACGCGATCGTCTGCAAAAATCGTTCGTGCTGATTTCGCATACATGCGCCAACCGCTTCCAGCTCTTTGCAGGTAGAGATCGGCGCGTGCGAGATGGCTTCCCCAACGATTGGCCTGCGTCAACAACACACCATTGATATAGACAGAAGGCACGTCGCGGTGCGTGTGGCCCATAAAAATCACATCGACGCCCGGAACCTCTTTCGCAATTGAAATCGCTTCGTTCTCGTGTAGCACCTGGCCCGGGCTTACCTCACCCGTGCGGAGATCTTCTTCGAGACCCATGTGCATGGCGATGACAACGACGTCAACCCTCTCCTGCTCACGCAAGATCGGCACCCACTTGCGAGCTTCAACCAGCGGTTCATGAAACTCGAGACCGGCGTAGTTTGGCGGGTTGTCCCAATTTGGTATTCCCGGCGTTGTCAGACCAAGTATTCCGATTTTGACACCTGCGACTTCCTTCACGATGTAGGGCTTGTAGTGAGTTTGATCTTTGCCTTTGTCGTAGGTGTTGGCTGACAACCAGGGAAACTTTGCTTCGCTTCGCGCTTTCTCCAGTACCTTGAGACCAAAGTTGTATTCGTGATTACCGACCGTCATTGAGTCGTAGTTGAGCGAGTTCATCACCAGCATCATCGGATCGATAGGCTTGTTGTTCTTGCGTCCGTGGAACGATTCGAGCGGTGAGCCTTGAATCGTGTCGCCCGAGTCGATCAGCAAAACGTTCGGCTGTTCTTTGCGAATACGCTTGATCAGGGTGGCCATTTTCGCGATGCCACGGTTGTCAGGCTTGTTGGTGTAGTAATCGATGGGCAGGATGTTGCCGTGCAGGTCCGTGGTTCCCAGAATCGTGATTTGCACCCGGTCGGGCACAAAGCTTCGCCCACAAAGAACTAACGTGAGCATGATGACGAGTGTCGATAGAGAGTAGATGAAGGGTGAAAATTTACGGTTCTTCATAGTTTCAGCCATTTTTGCCGCGACTCACGCCAATGAACGCTGATTGCAATCTGTGTTCATGTGGGTAAAATGCCTTATTAGTAATAATACCTTGCGCAGGAACCTGTCGGAAATTGATTGCGAATGGATAGTTTAGTCACTTCAAACATTCGTCAGCGGCCGATTCGCACGCTCGTCAGCGTTGCGGGCGTCGCCCTGGGCGTGAGTCTGGTTATGCTTTTTACCGGGCTTGCCCGCGGTATGTCTAACGATCTTCAGCGTCGGGCAACGAATGTACGTGCCGAGTTGATCTTTATGCGGCCGGGCGCTGTCCAGTTTAATTCCTCCACTGCCAATCTCGATACGCGATACGCCGATCGGTTGAAGCAAATTGAAGGGGTGGAGGATGCGTTACCCGTGATTCGCAATTTCGCTCAAGGCAGCAAAGGAATCGGTCTCGAGCAACTCGACGGTGTCAACTGGGATGCGTATGCGCAGATGAATGGAATGAGCATGGTCGCTGGACGAGGGCCGCAAGAGCTCAATGAAGTAGTCATCGACGAGACGAAAGCGCGAACCAACAACTACCACGTCGGCGATATCATCAAGCCTTTAAATAATACCGACCAGTATCGTATCGCTGGGATCTATTCACCTGAATCAGGCCCGCGCGTGAAGATGTCGCTCGAGGCGATGCAAAAAGCGATCGAAGCTGAAAATAAGTGTACGTTTATCTTTGTGAAGCTTAAAAATCCGGATCAATTGCGGGAAGTCGCAAAACGCATCGATACCGAGTTGCCGGGCAACATGATTCAACCAACCGCCGAGGTCTTCACGAGTTTTGAAAAGAGTATTCCTTACCTCAGCGTGTTCCTGCGTGTGCTCGTTGGGCTGGCTGCCGTGGTGAGCTCGCTCGTGGTGATGCTTGCGATGTACACGACGATCACCGAACGCACGCGCGAGATCGGGATCCTGAAAGCGATGGGTGCGTCGCGTGGCTACATCGTGGGGATTATTGAGAAGGAAGCGATATTGATCAGCATCATCGGATTGCTCGCGGGTTTTGCAGTTTCTCTTTTGGCGGGGTTTCTGATTCACAAAGCGTACGGGCTTGTTTTCGAGTATAGCTGGGCGTGGGCCTCTGTCGCCGCATCGATTGGTATCGTTGGAGGAATTCTGGGAGCGCTGTATCCGGCCTGGCGCGCTTCAAACTTAGATCCTGTCAATGCTCTGGCGTATGAGTAATCCGCGTTAATCCGTGTCCGTTCTTCCAGATCAATAACAGTCCGATCGCGGCCCAAAAAATATCTCTACCCTTCCTCACGATCGCGAGTGTGACACCAACGTCTTTCGCGAATCCGAGAACCTTCGACACCGATCCCGTTCCACCTTCATCGACACCCGCGCGTAGCGGGATAAACTTAAACGTCACGCTAATAATTCTATTCACCGATTCGAGAATGAAAGCCTGCATGAGCGTCGGTGCAATCGGACTGATGAACGAGAGTGTGATGAAAACCTCCAACACTCCTGTGAGGTGAAAACACATGTCCAAAGCAAAGATCAAAATAAAACTGCGCTGGCTCGTAGCGTAAAAGCCATAGATGCGTTCTTCGAGCGACTGCGCACGCGGTTTCAATTTCCCCATAAACTTCCGCGCCACTCCGCGATCGCCCAGGTATCCCAGCGCGCCGCTGAGAAATCTCGCCTGTCGTCGAATGATCAAGTAAATGAGCGGCAGGATCAGAAGCGTGGTGATGAGCGCGCCGATGCTGGCGTACCGCAACGCTTTCGGCAGTGAAAACGCCAGTAACAGAGTCGCAGTACCGGTAAAAATGAAGATCGTCACCGACAATGCGTAAAAAATATTCTCGATGGCGAGTCCTGATAGACCAACCATCAAGGGCACGCGATCTTTAACGAAGACTGCTTTTGACGGCTCGCTCACGGCCACACTCACGAAAGGAATGATGTTGCCGAGCGCGTCGCCCATCAGCCGCGCGGCGAAAGCACTTCGAAAAGGAAGCCGATGCGGCGGTTCAATGCAGTGGGTCCAGGCGATTGCGCGAACGACGTAACGAATGCTCGAAACGGCGAGAATGAGGATAAAGCCGGCGCCCAGGCGCTGAATGCGCGCGACGATCTCGCCCACGCCCGCGTGACTTACAAAGTAGGCAAACAGGATGAGGCCTAAAAGACCAAAGATGATTCCAAGTGGAGCAAATCTCCTGCTCCGGGTCTGATTCTCAATCAAAACATCTTCCGGCATAGATTCCGAAGCCAGGTTAGACAGGATTTACAAGATTATTCAGGATTAACATGTAAATCTTGCTTCAATCTTGTAAATCCTGTCCAACTGATTAGGTCAGTTCATTTTGTGCCCATTTAGAGCTTGGTTTATGATGGCACGTTCCATTCCATGAACGGTAAAACGAGCATCAGAACTATGAGTCAATCCCAAACCGCCCTGACGCAACCCTTAGGAACTCCACTAACTACTCTTTCTGAAGACGAGACAATGTTTCGCGCCAGCGTTCGCGAATTCGCCGAGGGCGAGATACGGCCCCGTGTTGAGCACATGGACGAAGCCGCGAAACTCGATCCGGCAATCATCAAGCAGTGTTTTGGCCTCGGACTGATGGGAATTGAAACTCCGGAAGAGTATGGCGGAGCGGGCGCGAACTTCTTTACTGCGATTCTCGCGGTTGAAGAGTTGTCGCGAGTTGACGCTTCGGTCGGAGTTTTTGTCGACGTACAAAACACGCTCGTCAATAACGCGTTCATCCGTTGGGGAACACCCGATCAAAAAAAGAAATATCTAACCCGGCTCGCTGCTGAGAACGTCGGCGCGTACGCGCTGAGTGAACCCGGATCCGGTTCCGATGCTTTTGCGATGCAAACTCGTGCCGTCGAGAAAGACGATCACTACCTGCTGAACGGCCGCAAGCTTTGGATCACCAACGGCATCGAGGCTGAGATTTTCGTCTTGTTTGCCAACGCCAATCCGGAAGCAGGTTATCGCGGTATCACGGCGTTCATTGTCGAAAAAAGTTTTCCCGGTTTTTCCATCGGGAAGAAGGAAAACAAACTCGGCATCCGCGCTTCCTCAACAGTCGAATTGATTCTCGAAGATTGCAAGGTGCCGAAGGAGAACGTACTCGGCGAACCAGGCAAGGGTTACAAGATTTCGATCGAAACACTTAACGAGGGCCGCATCGGAATCGGCGCACAGATGATTGGCATCGCCGCGGGCGCGCTGGAAAGCGCGATTTCTTACACAGCCGAGCGACAACAGTTTGGTAAATCGATCAACCAGTTTCAGGGAGTTCAATTTCAACTGGCGGAAATGGCAACTGAACTGGAAGCCGCGCGTTTGATGGTCTACAACGCCGCGCGCATGAAAGACGCGGGTGTGAATTTCGTCAAAGAAGCAGCGATGGCGAAACTCTACTCGTCTCGCGTCGCCGAGCGCGTGAGTTCGAAAGCGATTGAGCTGTACGGCGGTTACGGTTACGTGAAGGATTATCCGGTTGAGAAGTACTGGCGCGATTCGAAGATTGGTGCGATTTACGAGGGCACCTCAAACATGCAACTGCAAACGATCGCGAAATTGCTCATAGGAAAATAAGCCGCGGGCAGGAGCAGCGAGCAGGGGCAGCCAGGGCATCTCTGCTCCTGCTTGCTGCCGCTGCGTACTGATTATGAATACTGATACTAAAGTTTTGAAGCTCGTCCGGAAGACTGAAACGGCGACAAGTAGTCATGAAGAGTTGCCGGATCACAAGCTACTGATCGAGATGTATCGCACGATGTACCTGTCGCGACGTCTCGACGATAAAGAGATTCAACTCAAGGGACAGAATCGAATCTTCTTCCAGATCAGCGGCGCGGGACACGAAGCAGTGCTGGTTGCTGCGGGAGTGGTGCTGAAGGCCGGCTACGATTGGTTTTATCCGTACTACCGAGACCGCGCGCTTTGTTTGCAGCTCGGGATGACGCCGTTGGAGATGCTGCTTTCTGCGGTCGGCGCTGAAGCTGATCCCAATTCACATGGACGCCAGATGCCTTCACACTGGGGTCACAAGAAACTGAACATCGTGTCGCAATCCTCGCCGACAGGAACGCAATTGCTGCAGGCTGTCGGCTGCGCCGAAGCGAGTTATCGCTACAGTCTTATTCCGGAACTCCAAAAGCGATTCTCCAATTTCCGCCACGATGAAGTCACCTACGTTTCACTCGGCGACGGCACGAGCAGCGAAGGCGAATTCTGGGAAGCACTCAACACTGCTTCGAATCTCAAACTGCCGGTAGTGTTTCTGCTCGAAGATAACGGCTACGCGATCAGCGTCCCCGTCGAAGTGCAGACGGCTGGTGGCGACGTATCCAGGCTGGTCGAAAATTTTCCGTCACTCTATCTGCAGCGTTGCGACGGTACCGATCCGATTGAATCTCTCGAAGTGATGCGGCGTGCAGTTGATTACTGTCGCCAGCGGAACGGTCCGGCACTGGTCCACGCCAAAGTTATTCGACCGTATTCACACTCGCTTTCGGACGATGAAAAGCTTTATCGACCGGACGAGGAACGCGCCAGCGACGCCGAGCGTGATCCCGTAAAGCGTTTCGGCGCGCTACTCATCGACGAAGGCGTGCTCGATCAGGACGCATTGCAACAGATCAAGAACGAAGTCGACCGCATCGTGAACGAAGCCGCCGACGCGGCTTTGTCCGCTGCTCAACCAGCTAAAGAAACTGCAACGCATTTTATCTTCTCGCCTGATGTCGATCCGTGCTCGAAAGAATTCGACACAGAGGACCGCCTCCAGCTTTCGGGAAATGCGGGCACGATG
>Ga0065707_10082908_pt1 | contig 11473 bp, 9 predicted proteins | sample SwiRhicommuniRL3_FD_59094 | JGI IMG/M metagenome (GOLD analysis project Ga0065707, IMG submission 59094) | Switchgrass rhizosphere bacterial communities from Rose Lake, Michigan, USA - RL3 v2 (version 2) | ecosystem: Host-associated > Plants > Roots > Rhizosphere > Soil | place: East Lansing, MI... | reverse complement strand
ATAGAGCATCACGCGCCGGCGGGTCGCTTCATGGCGGGTGAATGCATAGATCGGAATGTCCGCGCGAATACGCGACATCCACAGCGGCGTCGAACCCGACTCGGTCAAGGCGACGATGGCTTTCACTTTCAGATGATTCGCCGTGTACATGACTGCCATCGCGATCGCTTCGTCGGTCTTTTCGAAGACGATGCCTTCGACGCGATGACGAATGGGCGTATGCGAGGACTCGTATTTTTCCGCGCCGAGGATCACCTGCGACATGGCCTGCACGGCCTTCACCGGATACTTGCCCACGGCGCTTTCGCCCGAGAGCATGACGGCATCGGTGCCGTCCATCACTGCGTTGGCAACGTCCGAGACCTCCGCGCGAGTCGGCACGGGATTGTGGATCATCGATTCCATCATCTGGGTAGCCGTGATGGCGATGCGATTGAGCCGCCGCGTCGAGGCGATGATGTGCTTCTGCAGGCCCGTCAGCTCGGCGTAACCGACTTCCACGCCAAGATCGCCTCGCGCCACCATGACTGCATCGCTGGCGCGAATGATGCGATCCAGGTTCACCAACGCTTCGCTGCGCTCGATCTTCGCGACCAGGTGGCCATGGCCGCCTTCCTGACGCAACAGGTGGCGCGCTTCATCCATGTCGCTGCCATCGCTCGCAAACGAAACGGCCATGTAGTCGACGCGCAGTTCGGCAGCGAGCTTGATGTCGACGCGATCCTTGTCGGTCAACGCTCCGGCCGACAATCCACCGCCCTGCTTGTTGATGCCCTTGTTGTCCGAGAGCTCGCCGCCGACGACCACCTGCGTGTGAATGCGTGGACCGTCGACGCTGGTGACTTCGAGCACGATCTGGCCGTCGTTGAGCAGCAGGATATCGGCGGGCCGAACGTCTCCGGGGAGGCGTTTGTAAGCAACGCCGACCGCGTTCTGCGTGCCGGCGGCCTTGCCCAATGACACGTCAAGGGTGAACGGCTGGCCGTCGATGAGCTGAATCGGCCCTTGGGCAAAGCGCTCGATGCGAATTTTCGGGCCCTGCAGGTCGCCGAGCACCGCGACCCACTTGCCTACCTGTTCCGCCACTTCGCGAACCATGCGCACGCGATTGGCGTGAAATTCAGGCTCGCCGTGCGAGAAATTGATACGCACCACGTCGGCGCCGGCCTGGATCAGCTCGGCAAGCACCTTGGGATTGTCGGTGGCGGGACCGAGCGTCGTCAGGATCTTCGTGCGACGGAGCATGGCGAGTCACTTTGCGTCGGGAGAGTTGACGCTAGTGTAATCGCGGCGCGGCGCACCGCCAGTCGAAATATCCGTCGGGGACTGGCTCCTGAAGCGTTAGCGCAAGGTGCCTGTCCCCAAGATTCAGCCCGCCGCCCGGGCCTCGAGCGCTGCCACGGCCGGCAATTTTTTCCCTTCGAGAAACTCCAGGAACGCGCCGCCGCCGGTGGAGATATAGGAAATGTCATCCTCGACGCGGTACTTCTCGATGGCCGCCAGCGTGTCGCCGCCGCCTGCGATGGAGAAGGCCGAGCTGCGTGCAATCGCCTGGGCCAGCACGCGCGTGCCCTCACCGAACTGGTCGAATTCGAATACGCCCACCGGCCCGTTCCAGACGATGGTGCCGGCGCTGGTGAAACGGCGCGCGAAGCTTTCTGCGGTGTCCGGACCGATGTCCAGGATCATTTCCTCCGCGCCGACTTCGGAGACTTTCTTCACGTCCGCCTCGGCGTTCGCGGAGAATTCCTTGGCCACCACGACGTCGGTCGGCAGCGGAATATCCACGTTGAGCTGCTTGCCTTTCACCAGCAGTCCCTTGGCGATGTCGATCATGTCCGCTTCCACCAGCGACTTGCCGATCTTGTGGCCGGCAGCGGCCAGGAACGTGTTGGCGATGCCGCCGCCAACGATGAGCTGGTCGACCTTGCCGAGCAGCGCTTCGAGAATGGTGAGCTTGGTCGAGACTTTCGACCCCGCGACGATGGCGATCAGCGGCCGCTTCGGTTTATCCAGCGCCATTTCGAGCGCCACCAGTTCGTTCACCAGCAGTGGTCCGGCACAGGCAACCTTGGCGAACCGGGCAACTCCGTGCGTGCTCGCTTCCGCGCGGTGCGCCGTACCGAACGCATCCATCACGTAGACATCGCACAGCGCCGCCATCTTCTTCGACAGGTCTTCCTTGTCCTTCTTCTCGCCCTTGTTGAAGCGCACGTTTTCCAGCAGCACCACTTCGCCCGGCTGGCACTCGACGCCGCCGAGCCAGTCCTTCACGAACCGCACCTTGTAACCGAGCAGTTCGGACAGCCGCTGCGCCACCGGCGCGAGCGAAAACTCTTCGTTATACACGCCCTCTTCCGGCCGGCCGAGATGCGACATGAGCATGACGCGGGCGCCGCCATCCTTCGCAGCCTGGATGGTCGGCAGCGAAGCACGGATACGCGCATCGCTGGTTACCGCGCCATTCTGCACGGGAACATTGAGATCTTCGCGGATGAGAACCCGCTTGCCGCGAAGGTCGAGATCGGTCATGCGCAGGAGGGGCATGGGAGGCTCCAGATGGGGGACTACTTGGAAATGACGCGAGCCATTTCCAGGACCTTGCTCGAATAACCCCACTCGTTGTCGTACCACGACACGATCTTGACGAAGGTGCCGTCGAGCGCGATGCCGGCCTCCGAATCGAAAATGGATGTGCGTGCGTCGCCCCGGAAATCGGTCGAGACCACTTTTTCTTCCGTGTATCCGAGCACGCCTTTCATCGCGCCTTCGGACGCCGCCTTCATCGCCGCACAGATCTGCTCATAAGTCGTCTCTTTCTTCAGCTCCACGGTCAGATCCACCACCGACACGTCCGATGTCGGCACGCGGAACGACATGCCGGTCAGCTTCTTGTTCAGTTCCGGGATGACCACGCCGACGGCTTTGGCTGCACCGGTCGATGAGGGAATGATGTTCTCGAGAATGCCGCGCCCGCCGCGCCAATCCTTGTTCGAAGGACCGTCGACGGTCTTCTGCGTCGCCGTGGTTGCGTGCACCGTCGTCATGAGGCCGCGCTTGATGCCGAAGCTGTCGTTCAACACTTTCGCGATCGGCGCCAGGCAATTCGTCGTGCACGATGCGTTGGAGACGATGGTCTGGCCGGCATAGGTCTTATCGTTCACGCCAAACACGAACATCGGCGTGTCGTCCTTCGACGGCGCCGACATGATGACTTTTTTGGCGCCGGCGGCGATGTGCTTCTGCGCGGTCTCTTTCGTGAGAAACAACCCGGTCGATTCGACGACGACATCGGCGCCCACTTCGCCCCACTTCAATTCAGCCGGGTCTTTGACCGCGGTGAGGCGAATTTTCTTGCCGTTCACGATCAGCGTATTGCCGTCGATCGCAACAGTGCCCTTGAAGGGACCGTGCACGGAATCGTGCTTCAACATGTAGGCGAGATAGTCCGGCTCGAGCAGATCGTTGATGCCCACGATCTCGATATCCGGAAAATTCTGCGTGGCCGCACGAAATACCATGCGCCCGATGCGCCCGAACCCGTTGATGCCGACTTTAATGCTCATTACGTACCTCGCAGAACTCAGCAGTTCCAAAAGAATTCACAGTTCCAAAAAACCAGATGAAAGCTCGGCCGCAACCTGGTCTTTGCCCCCGGTCCCCGGGGGAAACCGAAAGGGGGGCGTCTTACTCCGGCCCAGCCCCAAATTCCTAACCGAGCAGCTTTCCGCACGCCGCGACCACATTCTCCACCGTAAACCCGAAATGCTTGAACAGATCCTTCGCATTGCCCGACGCGCCGAACGTCGTCATGCCGACGACCGCGCCTTGCAGGCCGACGTATTTCCACCAGCCATCCGTCATGGCCGCTTCGATGGCGAGCCGGCGGGTGACAGCAGGCGGCAATACCTGTTCGCGATAGGCTGCGTCCTGCAGATCGAAGATTCGCGTACACGGCATCGATACGACGCGAACGCGTTTGCTCTTCAATGCATCGGCAGCGCCAATAGCAAGCGCGACTTCGGATCCGGTTGCAATCAGAATGAGTTCCGGCGTGCCCTCGCAATCGCGCAGCACGTACCCGCCACGACGAACCGACGCGATCTGCTCTTCGGTTCGCGGCTGCGCCGGCAGAGCTTGACGCGTCAGCGCGAGGACGGAGGGCCCATCGGTGCGTTCGATTGCGTCGGCCCATGCCAGAGTCGTTTCGAGCGAATCGCACGGGCGCCACAGGTTCAGGTTCGGAATGAGTCGCAGGCTAGGCACGTGCTCCACCGGCTGGTGCGTCGGTCCGTCCTCGCCCAACCCGATCGAATCGTGGGTCATGACGTAGATGACCCGCAGCTTCATCAGCGAGGACATGCGGATGCCGTTGCGGGCGTAGTCGGAGAACACCAGGAACGTGCCGCCGAAAGGAATCAGGCCGGCGTGCAGCGCGATGCCGTTCATGATCGCGGCCATGCCGAACTCGCGCACGCCGTAGTGCAAGTAGTCGCCGGACGGATCGCTGCCGGTGAGAGTGCGTGCATCCTTGCGATTGGTGTTATTGGACGGCGTCAGGTCAGCCGAGCCGCCCAGGAATTCCGGCAGTACCGCGCCGAGTGCATTGAGCGCCTTCTGCGACGACTGCCTCGTCGCAAGGGCAGTGCCGTCCTTCGCGACCTGGGCAACGTAGGTGCGCAAGGTTTCGGCCCAGGCGGCAGGCAGCTCGCCAAGCAAACGCCGCTCGTACTCCGCAGCGAGTTCCGGAAATGCCGCTTTGTAAGCAGCAAACCTGGCGTTCCAGGCTTTCTCGAACTCTGCGCCGCGCTTGTGCGCATCCCAGGCAGATTTGATCTCAGGTGGGATGACGAAGGCTTCGTACGGCCAATCGAGCTGTTTGCGCGCCGCCGCAACTTCATCCGCACCCAATGCGGCGCCGTGCGTCGCTTCGGTTCCCTGCTTGTTCGGAGCGCCGAAGCCGATGATGGTCTTGCAGCAGATCAGGGTCGGACGATCCTGACGCGACTTGGCGGCGACGATGGCAGCCTGCACCGCTGCGGAATCGTGGCCGTCCACATTGGGAACCACGTGCCAGCCGTAAGCTTCGAACCGGCGCGGCGTGTCGTCGGTAAACCACTCATGGACCTCGCCGTCGATGGAAATGCCGTTGTCGTCGTAGAAGGCGATCAGTTTGCCGAGCTGCAACGTGCCGGCGAGCGAGCACACTTCATGTGAAATGCCTTCCATGAGGCAGCCGTCGCCCAGGAATACATAGGTGTGGTGATCGACGATCTCGTGGCCGGGACGATTGAAATTGGCCGCGAGCACCCGTTCGGCGAGCGCCATGCCGACCGCGTTCGCCAGGCCCTGGCCGAGCGGTCCGGTGGTGGTCTCGATACCCAGGTGCAGGTCGTGCTCGGGATGGCCGGCGGTGTGCGATCCGATCTGCCGGAACGCACGGATGTCGTCCATGGTCAGCGGGTACCCGGTGAGATGCAGCAGGGAATACAGCAGCATCGAGCCGTGGCCGTTGGAGAGCACGAAGCGGTCGCGGTCCGGCCATCGCGGATTGCCCGGATTGTGCCGCAGATGATCGTTCCACAAGACTTCGGCGATATCGGCCATGCCCATGGGCATACCCGGATGCCCGGAATTGGCCTTCTGCACGGCATCCATGGCCAGGGCGCGAATGGCGTTGGCAAGTTGCCGGCGGCTCAGGGACATAGGCGACTCACTTCCGATTGGCGCGTGCTCGCGCTGATTCAGCGGATGGGGTCGGACGGGATCCCGCCCGAATTCAAGCCGCGCATTCTGGACCATGGGGGCGATGGCGGCAATGCAATAGCGTGCTGCCTTTGGCCGATTGTCGCGATGGGTCCATCGCCCCGGTCGATGGGGGCGGCTGACATAACGGGAACCTTGCCTGCCGGATTGCACTCAACCCTGAGACCCAGCGCAAACATTCGTGCCGAGTGTGTAACGCGCAAGACATGTTTAGACCTTGGTCACCCTTTTTGTCCGAGCGCGGTTGCTACGATGCAAACATCAGATTTGTCGGCGGATTATGTCGACAACCCGCTGTCAACCGCAGCATGGAATGCTGCCTGTGGAGTGTTTAAGGAACGATGGAATCAGTGCGCTTAATTCAGTTCAGCGATCCGCACCTGACTGGCGATCCCGATGCCACGCTGCGCGGAGTCGCCTCGCTGCCGGCTCTGCAGGCGGCCATGGCAGATGCCCAGCATCGCTGCCACCGTCCCGACGGTTTTCTCCTCACCGGCGACCTGGTGCAGGACGATCCCGATGGCTATCGCTGGATCCGACAATTGTTCGGCGACTCACCGGTGCCGGTGATGTGCCTGTCCGGCAATCACGACCTGCCTGATCACATGCGCGCGACGCTGTCGCAGGCACCCTTCCAGGTCGGCGGAGAGGTGCAGATGGGACGCTGGATCGTCGTGCTGCTCGATACCTGGGTGCAGAACAGCGCCGTCGGCCGCATCGGCGAGCAGCAGCTCAGCCGATTGCGCGAAGTCCTGCAGACGCAACGCGATAAGCACGTGCTGGTGTGCCTGCATCATCATCCAGTGAAAATGCGCAGCAAGTGGCTGGACCAGGTCGGCCTCGAAGACGCCGAAGAATTTCTCTCGATCGTCCGCACTCACTCGAACGTGCGCGGCGTGCTGTGGGGCCATGTGCATCAATCGATGGACAGCTTCATGCACGGCGTACGTTTCATGGCCTCGCCCGCAACCTGTGCGCAATTCATGCCCGGCAGCCGCGACTTCGCGCTCGACGATCGCCCGCCAGGCTACCGCGTGCTCGAACTGATGGCCGACGGCTCGATCGCCACCGAAGTGATCTGGCTGGAGCGCTACGCGGCGAGAAGCGTGGCCTGAAGGCTCGCGGGGACAGTCCTTGGAAAGGACAGTCCCCGAACCATTGTTGACCCGCGGCGCGCACTCAAGCAGCCTGCGCCGATGCGAAAAATTCCAATTCTGGCGTGCGCCGTTATTTTTCTGGCTATCGCCTCAGGCACCCAGGCCCAAGTTCCGAACGAGCCTGCCCACCACACGCTCTGGACGGTGAAAGGCAAGACCAACACCGTCTACCTGCTCGGCTCGGTGCACTTCCTCAGCCCGGCCGAACAGCTTCCCAGCGTGGTGGACCAGGCCTATCGCGATGCCGAGAAGCTGGTGATGGAAATCGACATGGACGACCTGGATCCGCAGGTGGTGCAGCAGCTCACCGTGGATCTCGGACTGCTGCCGTCGAACGAATCACTCGAATCGAAACTGGGACCGCAGGTTTACACGCAGGTCGCCAAGCAGGCGCAGGCGGTGGGATTGGATCCCGGCCTGCTCAGTCGGCTGCGTCCCTGGTTCGCGGCGCTGACATTGGTGCAGCTGAACCTGAAACAGATGGGGCTCGACGCGGAATCGGGCGTCGAGCAGAAACTCGTGGCGCGTGCCGCCGTCGATCACAAGGAAATTCTCGGCCTGGAAACCATCCAGCAGCAGTTGGGAATGCTGTCGGGGCTGGCGGATAAACAGCAGCGCGAGTTCCTGCTCTACAGCGTCGAAGACATGGACCGCGCCAAGAACGACATAGACGACCTGATCGCCGCGTGGCGCAAGGGCGATACCAGGACATTGGCGCAGCTGTTGAGCGAAGGACTGGACGAGTATCCCGACCTGTACCGACCGCTGACCGTGGACCGCAATCGTCAATGGCTCGCCACCATTGAGAAGCTGCTGAACGATCGCGACGACTACCTGGTGGTGGTCGGCGCGTTACACCTGGTGGGCAAGGACAGCGTGATCGACCTGTTGCAGCAGCACGGACACAAAGCGCAGCAGCAGTGATTCAGCCGGCGGACTTGCCGGCGCTCGCCAGTGCATAACCCAGCCAGACCACTACCAGGCAGAGCACCACCGACGCAACGACATTGGCCATGGCGAATCCCAGCCGGCCTTCACGCAGGAAGGCGAAGGTCTGCAGGCTGAACGATGAAAACGTGGTGTAGCCGCCCATCAGCCCCACCATCAACAGTTCGCGCAGCAGCGGCGAGTTGGCCCAGCGTCCACCCGGATCCGTGCAGGCAGCGAATACGCCGATGAGAAACGATCCGCTGACGTTGACGAACAGCGTGCCCCACGCAAAGTCCGAGCTGACGCGCTCGGCGATGAACAGTCCGCAAACGTAGCGCGCCAAGCCGCCGATGGCGCTGCCGGATGCCACGACAACATAGGCAATGAGGGGCGTGTTGGCGAGCTGCTGCAAGCGACTATTCCTGCAGCGCGGCGATCAGACTTCCACCATTTCGAAGTCTTCCTTGCCCGCGCCGCAGTCCGGGCAACGCCAGGACAGGGGCACGTCGTCCCAGCGCGTTCCCGGCGCCAGTCCGGAAGACGGGTCGCCCTTCTCTTCCTCGTACACGTAGCCGCAGATCACACACATGTATGCTTTCATTTTGTAAGAAGAGAACCCGTACGGGAGCGAAAAGGAGCGGCGATTATAGGAGACAGGCGGCCGGAAAGGTGAATAGTGCGGGGTCTGCCCGTACACTGCGCGCCAGAACTTTTTCGGAGAGCCCTGCCGTGTCCCTTTTCACAGAAGCCTCGCGTTACATTCCGGGCGGCGTGAACTCGCCGGTGCGCGCTTTCCGCTCGGTGGGCGGCGAACCGATCTTCATCGAGCGGGCCGGCGGCGCATACGTCTATGGACACGACGGCAAGCGCTACACCGATTACGTCGGCTCATGGGGACCGATGATTCTCGGCCACGCGCATCCGGATGTGATCCGCGCTGTGGTGGAACGTGCGCCCCTGGGACTCTCGTTCGGCGCCCCCACGGAAATCGAAACGCACGTAGCCAAGCGAATCTGCGAACTCGTACCCTCGATCGAACTGGTTCGCATGGTGAGCTCGGGCACCGAGGCGACCATGAGTGCGATCCGGCTCGCCCGCGGCTTCACCGGACGCAGCAAGATCGTGAAATTCGAAGGCTGCTATCACGGCCATTCGGATTCGCTGCTGGTCAAGGCTGGATCGGGCGCGCTGACGTTCGGCGTTCCGACTTCTCCCGGCGTGCCCGCCGAGTTGGCGGCGCATACGCTCACCCTGTCGTACAACGATATCGCGCAGGTCGAACAGCTATTCCAGGAATTGGGCAGCGAGATTGCGTGCGTGATCGTCGAACCCATTGCGGGCAATATGAATTGCGTACCGCCCGTGCGCGGCTTCCTCGAAGCGCTGCGCAGCGCCTGCACCAAGCACGGTGCCGTATTGATTTTCGACGAAGTGATGACCGGCTTTCGCGTGGCGCTCGGCGGTGCGCAGGCGCTCTATGGGATCAAGCCCGACCTCACCACGCTCGGGAAAATCGTCGGCGGGGGCATGCCGGTCGGCGCATTCGGCGGCCGGCGCGACATCATGGAGAGAATTTCACCGCTGGGTCCGGTGTACCAGGCCGGCACGCTGTCGGGTAATCCGGTTGCGATGGCAGCCGGGCTCGCCACTCTCGATGGCATCATGGCCCGCGGATTTCATGAGCGACTGGCCGAGCGCACCACGCAACTGATGCAAGGCCTGCAGCAGGCTGCGCGCGACGCAGGTGTGCCTTTCGTGACCAATCATGTGTGCGGCATGTTCGGCCTGTTCTTCACCGATCAACCGCGCGTGGAAAGTTTTGCGCAGGTCATGGCATGCGATGTCGAGCGCTTCAAGAAATTTTTCCACGCCATGCTCGATGCGGGCATCTACCTGGCTCCCTCCGCGTTCGAAGCGGGATTCGTATCGGCGGCGCACACCGAGTCTGACATTGCCGCGACAGTGGCCACGGCGCGCGAGGTATTCAAACAACTCTGAACCTTCCGGCCGGCGGAGCATGCGAGTCACTTGCCAATCCTCATGAAGCCAAGCGGCAGTGCTGCGGCGGGCGCGCCTGCCGCGATCGCCCCATATGTGAGTGGTCCAGGACAGGCGGCGCGACCCACGATTTCAGTCGTCATCCCCACCTATGAGCCGGAGCGTTTCCTGGTCGACGCGATCAGGAGCGTACTGGCGCAGGACCCCGGCGCGGCAGCGATGCAGATCGCCATCGTCGATGACGGCTCCAAGCGGGTGAACGCAGCTGACTTGCTTGCGGAAGTCGCGCCGGCGGGACGCATCGAATACTACGATCGGAACGACAACATCGGCCTGGCGGGCAACTGGAATCGCGCCATTGCACTGGCGCGCGGCAAGTTCGTTCACATCCTGCATCAGGACGACACGGTTCGCGATGGTTTCTATACCCAGCTGCTCGCGGGCCTGGAGAAGTCCGACCGCATCGGCATGGCGTTCTGCCGGCATGCATTCATCGATGCGAGCGACCGCATCCAGCGCATATCGCATCGCGAACAGCGCTCGGCCGGCGTTCTGCCTCGGTGGCTCGACTTGATCGCCGTCACGCAGCGCATTCAGTGTCCTGCGGCCATCGTAAGGCGCGACGTATACGAGACTCTCGGCGGATTCAGGGCCGACCTGCGCTTTGCGCTCGATTGGGAAATGTGGGTGCGAATCGCCTCACGCTACGACGTTTGGTACGAACCGCAGCTGCTCGCGAACTATCGAAGGCACGACAGCGCCGAAACCGCAAGACTCCAGGCCGCAGGCCGCACGACGACCGACATGGTGGCTGCGATCGAGGTATTCGCCGCACATCTGCCTGAGACGAGGCGCGATCGACTGAAGCAGAAGGCGTTTCGGCGGATGGTACGTTCGCACACGCGGCGTGCATCCAAGCTGCTGAAAGCCGGTGCCCCAGACCTTGCGATGAAGCACGTCGAGAGCGCGCGCCTGGTGTTGGATTGCATGGCGCAGGCTAGTGGCCGCATCAACACTGCAAGTGTCATTAAACGCTGGATGCAGTGGCGGCTGCTGAACCTGCAGGCGCGGCTGGCGAACCGAAGCGCCGCTAGGTAGATCGGCAGGCTGGTCTCATGCGGATACTGCGCTTATTCTTCGCTTTCGCCCCAACACGACCGCAGGCACCGCTGGAATCCGCCATGATGCGCCGCCTGAACTAGTCCCTGGATCACCCTGTAGAGCCGATACCGAGCCCAACGACCCCGACGACCGATGCGCAGATTCTTTCCCTACTTCAAATTCCTCAAGGCCGTGCGACGGCCGCTGATCGCCGCGATCCTCTGCGGCCTTCTCTACGGCGTCGCCAACGGCGCCGGCCTGCCGCTGATGGCGAAGGAGATCTTTCCCCGGATTTTCGGGGAAAACGCCGAGGTGCTGAGCAAGTGGGAACTGATCGGAGTCGCGCTGTGGCTGCCGCTGGTGTTCACCATCCGCGCCATCGCCGGGTACGCGAATACTTACCTCATCCAATACGCCGGCGTGCACGTGCTCGAAGCCCTGCGCGTCGAATATTTCGATAAGCTGCAGCGGCTGCCGCTGTCGTTCTACAGCAGCCGGTCCAGCGGCGATCTCATCGCCCG
>Ga0065707_10082907_pt1 | contig 11474 bp, 7 predicted proteins | sample SwiRhicommuniRL3_FD_59094 | JGI IMG/M metagenome (GOLD analysis project Ga0065707, IMG submission 59094) | Switchgrass rhizosphere bacterial communities from Rose Lake, Michigan, USA - RL3 v2 (version 2) | ecosystem: Host-associated > Plants > Roots > Rhizosphere > Soil | place: East Lansing, MI... | reverse complement strand
ACCGCCAACGTGCCGATGGCATCGGCGGCCATGGGCGGCGTGCGATGGCAGGCCGATAGCAAGCCGGTCGCAGCGATGATTAACCATGCTGCTAAGCGCCGAGCGCGATGGTCGGAAGATTGACGTTGTGAAGCTCCGAATACATTGCCGGATAGATGGATATCCATATTGCCCCTGCCCTTAGTTATTGGTTGTGCGTGTACTTAAGTCCGATCCAAATGAATCGATTGCAACGAACCGGATTGATTGAGTCCAATCGGTAAGCGATCTTTTTCACTATAGCCATGCGTTTTATTTGCGCCAATATCGGCCTTATAACGTGTCCAACTCGCGACAAGCTCGCATCACTCCCTATAACCGTCATCCCCGCAGAAGCGGGGATCCAGTCAACACCGTGCCTCTGCAGCGACGCATTCATCACTGGATCCTCGCCTTCGCGAGGATGACGAGGCTCCACTACGTGCCCCACCCAAGGATGCACTCACGCGGCAAACAGGGTATGTTCTCGGCCCAAGCACACCCAGCCATGCGCTGGATATTATTAGTATGGGTCGATCATGATTCTGACACTGGAAGTAGTAGGACCGCAGGCCGCGAATTTAGGCCATGCCGCTCGCAAAAGCTTCACTGCAGCGGGCGGCAGCATCGGTCGCTCCACCGATAACGACTGGGTCATTCCCGACTCGTATATTTCCGGCACGCATGCCCGCATTCATTTTCGCAACAATCGTTTTTTTGTCGTTGACAGCAGCGCCAACGGCACTTCATTGAAGTCGCGCGCCAACCGCCTCACGCGCGGTCAGTGGTATGCGCTAACCGACATGGATCGGTTGTTTCTCGACACCGTTGAAATACGCGTACGCGTCGACAATCCCGCCGAACGCACCACCGCGCCGATTGCCGTCGAACCACCTGCTCAACAAACTATCCAGCAGAGCATATCCAAGACACCCTTGCCGCCTGCTTCGCAACCCGCTGCGAATCCTTTCGATCACCACGAAGCCGTGTCGCGCACCACACCCTTGGCCATGCCCACCGATGCGGTGTTGTCGGTATTGCTGGGCAATCGCGATGTGGCATCGTTCGAACGTGAATATTTGAACTCACCATTGCCCGCTGAAGAAGCCCTGGCCAAAGCCATCGAACAGCCGACTGAGCAATTGAACCACGGACAAATGAACACGGAACAAGCGGTGTTCGAACACACCACGGCGATGATGCCGAATCGTGCTTCAACTGTCTGGCTCGATGAGCAGGCGCCTGCACCAACCATTGCGTTGAACATGAGCGATAAACCCATTGCGCAACCTGCGCCGCGCGATCAGGTGAGTAGCACGGGACGACATCAAGTCATGGAGCGACAGATCACCGTCGATCCCGAATACGCCGATATTTTCGGCGATGCCAAAGTTGCAGCGCCGGCATCGCCCGTGCCGCAACAAGCGGCCGCTTCCAGCGTTAAAGCGGCAGCCTCCTCACCCATGCTGGATACGCAACGCGTCAAAAGCCTGTTGTTATCTGCCCTGGATAAATCCGATCAAGATATCACACCCGAAGTCACCGATACGCTCACGCAGATTTTGCGCGAATGTCTGCAAGGTTTGCTCGATCTGCAACAACAGCGCGAAGCAATGAAGGATGAGTTCCGTTTAAGTGTCACCAAGTTCAAGCCGGCCGAAAACAATCCACTGCGCTTCTCCGCCAATGTCGAAGATGCGCTGTACAACTTGCTGGTGAAACGCAATCCGGCGTATCTGCAACCGGCCGAGGCGGTAACCAGCAGCTTCAACGATGCGCTGTGTCATCAGGCCGCGATGCAGCGCGCCATCAACACCGCGTTCTTCAACATGATGCAGCAGTTCGATCCACAACGTTTCGGTCCCGCAAGCAGCAAGGGCGGCGGTTTATTCGGCAGCTTATTTGGCAGCCCGGAAAACGCCGCCTGGCAGCAATACAACAAACACTTTGCCGAATTGCGCAAACAAAACGATGGTGGCTTCAGCCAGTTGTTCGGCGTTGCTTTCGCACAAGCCTATCAGGACGAGCTGGATCGGTTGCGGCACTCTGGCTAGTTGCTGTTCATGCGAATACTTTCGCGCATCCAAAACAGGTGAAGGAACGCAGTGGCGGTTGCACCCAACATCCTTAAAGGAAGTCCTGAATGAATCGGTCTTTGGTAGGTCGGGATTTATCCCGACATTGTTTTTGTTGGAATGAATTCCAACCTACAACAAGCACCGGCATTCGTCTTTAAGCAACAACGCATGAATATTTTTCTTTCCGAAATCTTGACGCACCTGCGCGATGGACAGATGAGCTTGCCGGAAGTGGCGCAGCAATTGCGCACGCTGGGCCTCAACGTCGAACAGGTGTGCGTCGATCTCCAACAAGCCGCGAATGAAAAATTGATCGACGAGGCGGCCGCAGAACAATTAATCGATACGCTACGCGGCAAGACCGACAACTCCGTGGCTGTCGGTAACAGCGCGCCAACCTTGTTGCGCACCATCGCAGCGATGGAACCGGAATCACCGACGCTGGTGCCGCAAGCCACCGGCGACAACCTCATGCAATTCGGTACGGGTTCGGCGCCGGCGTCGCATCCTAAAACCGACGTGATGCACGATCGCTTGCATGCTGCGTTTGGTACGCGCAGAGAGAGCGCTTATCCGCCGCTGCAAGTGGTGCCCGGCGCTGTCATACGCGAGCGCTTCGTATTGAAAGAACGCATTGGTCAAGGCGGCATGGGCGTGGTGTTTTCCGCCATCGATCGACGCAAGACCGAAGCGCGCGATCCCAATCCGCTGGTGGCCATCAAAATTCTCGATGCCGAACTCGCGCTGTATGAGAAAGCGTGGATGGCGCTGCAACGCGAAGCACGCAAGGCGCAGACGCTGGCACATCCCAACATCGTCACGGTGTATGACTTCGATCGCGATGCCGGCACCGCGTACATGACCATGGAGTTGCTGGAAGGTCATTCGCTGGAGAGCCTGGTGCGCGAAGCACGCCGCAATAAGCCTGATCCAAAGTTGGTGATGCCGGTAATCATCGGTATGGCCGAAGGGCTGGCGTATGCACATCGCAACGGCATCGTGCATGCCGATCTCAAGCCGGGCAATGTGTTCGTCACTAACGATAATGTGGTGAAGCTGCTCGACTTCGGCATCGCTCGTGCCATTCCGGCTTTTGTTGAAAAACAAGCGGTAAAAGATAACTTCGATGCCGTCGCGCTGGGCGCGTATACGGCGACCTATGCCACCGCCGAGATGATGCAGGCTGCCGATCCCGATGCATCAGATGATGTGTATGGATTGGCGCTGATCGCGTATGAATTGCTTACCGGCTACCATCCTTATCAACGCCAGAGTGCGGTCGACGCACAAAAAAATCAACTGGTGCCTGCGCCCATCAAGGGCTTGACGCATCGCCAGTGGCGCGTGCTCGAACGCAGCTTGCGCTTCAGTCGCCGCGAACGTCCCCGTGACGCCGGCGCGTTTTTGCGCGAGCTGAATGGTTATTCGCGTTTGCAGCAAGCGTTGTTCGCCGGTCTTGTTGTGCTGGCATTGGTGGCCGGCTTTTTCGCTTATCAAAGCTATCGCGAAGCGGGTCCTGCCATTGCCTTCAGTTCATTGCCGGTCAGCACGCAGCAACAGTTCAACACCTATCTGAGTTCGGGCAACGAGCTATGGGACTTCTACGAGCGTGAGCACAACCTGATGGCGCTGCAAGATGCCGTCGATCAGTATGCGAAGGCATATGCCTTGCATCCACGCAATCGCGCCGCAACGTTCGCCTTGCGGCGCGCCGCCGATGCCGGCTTGAAAGCGCTGACGTCGCGACCCGAAGAACAACGTGAGCTGGCAAAGATGATGAGCGAACGCAGCGATTATCTGGCGAGTTATGAGCCGGTGCGAGAGGCGTTGAAGTAGCGTCGCTGAAAGACACCAGATGGGCGCAATGAATTGCGCCCCTACGATACGTTGCTGTCCTATGTAGGGGCGCGATTCATCGCGCCCTCTTAACCGTCGATCAATCAATGCTCGCTAGAAGTGACCAATCGTTGCAACGCCTCCGGCCACAACTTCAACCAATCATGCTCCCAGCAACACACATGGTCATACTCATCGACGTATCGCCACTGCGTCGCCGGATGGGTTGCTGCAAACCCACTCAATGTTGTCAAGGGAACATTGTCATCACGGCGTCCATGCAACGCGAGATGTGGCACGGGCAAGTTGCCAGTATCAGTCGCCGCATTCAGTGAACCATGCAACGGCGAATAGTGATGCACCTGCGTCCACGCTACTTGATCGAGGTTCGCCGCCAGCGTGATCACGCCTTGTACTTCGCTCATGCGCGCCGCAATCAACACGGCCAGCGCGCCACCACCGCTATACCCCACCAGCAACAATCTCTGCACCTGCTGCTCGGCAGCGAAACGACGCAGCGCCGCCACCATGCTGTCGACATTGGCTGCCGAATAACGCGCATCGGTCCACACCAACGAGTTGCACACAGCATCTGTCAATGAATCGTCGTAACACGGCCGCGTGATGTACCAGGCATTGCCCGGCGTTTGTAAAAACAGATTGAACGCCAGCGCATGATCAGGGCGTGGATCGGGATTGGGTTGCCAACCATAGTTGCGCCACGGCATGCCATCGCCTTCGATGAATACCGGCATCGTTGCATCCAGTGGCCGCGTCATCGTGATCGCGTTCATTGCTGTTTTGACAAATATCGTGTGACTGAATCCTGCGCCTGCGACGATATGCCGGGTGACGCCGGCCTGCTCCGCGCGATGATTCATCCGCACCCACGGCGAACTGCAGCCCTGCAACCAGCACAACAAACACATACACAAGACGCGATACACCACACTGTCCGCACAAACCGACGCCCGCGGATTGGTGCATCGAGCTGCGGCTGCGTTAAGCTGCGTCCCCGGACTATTACGAACGACATGCATTGCCATCATCCGGCTACTGTAAACGGATCGCCTTTCAAGGAGCAGCATCGTGCACATGAAATTCATCACCTCTCGCCGCGGCGCAGCACCAGTTATCACAGCCTTAGCCAGTTTGCTGATGGTGTCCTGCGCTGCGCCGCCTTCTGAAAAAGAAGTGGCGCAGGCTACGCAGGGCATGATCAAGCGTCAGGATCTGGAAATTGTCGATTGCCTGTTGCCCGGACAAGTACGCCAATTGGGCAATGGCTCGTTCATTACCCCGCGTCGCCCGGTGCGCACCACTGCCAGCGATTGCCGTATTCGTGGCGGCGAGTATGTGGCCTTCGATCGCGCCGATCTCAAGACCGCACTGGCCGTGTGGTTGCAGAGCGCTGAAGGCGGCGATGCCGAAGCACAAACCATCGTCGGTGAAATTTATGAACGTGGCATGGGCGCCACACCGAATTACGCTGAAGCATTCAAGTGGTATCAGAAAGCCGCCGAGCAAGGTTATGCGCGCGCCAATGTAAATCTGGCTGCGCTGTACGAGCAAGGTCTCGGCGTTGAAACCGACAAGCTCAAAGCATTGAATCTCTATCGCTTGGCGTGGGGCTTGTCGGAAGACAATCTGATGTATCAATCGGCTTCAGCGCAGCAAGCGCAACAAGTGCGCACCGAACTCGAAGCACAGCTTGCCGAAAAGAATTCGCAACTATCCTTGCTGAAAAAACAGTTGCAGGAAACCGAAGCCAAACTGGCCAGCGATCAGAATAAATCCAATGCTGCTACAGGCAGCTTGAACGCTGAAGTCACTTCACTGAAAGACTGGATCGCCAAGCTGGAAACCGAGCGCGCCAATAATAATTCGCGCCTCGCCGGCATCAGCCGCGTGCGCACGCCACAAGGCGCACCGGTGAATCCCGGTAGTTCATTGCCTGTTGCCAGCAAACGCGAAGTGCAAGGCATGGACTTCGGTCGCTTCTATGCACTGGTGATCGGCAATCAACACTATCAACGCATCGATAGCCTGCAAACCCCAATCAGCGACGTACAACGCGCGGCGAAAGTACTGGCCGACAAGTACGGCTTCACCGTGAAGACCCTCGAAGATGCCAGCGATGTATTGATGTTACAGGCATTGAACGAACTCAACGCGGTGCTTAAACCCAATGACAATCTGCTTATCTACTACGCCGGTCATGGCACGCGTTTGCAAACCCTCAGCGGCGAAAGCGGTTACTGGTTGCCGGTGAACGCCGATGCGCCACCGCAAGATACCTTCTGGGTACCGAACGAACAAATCACCGCGCACATCGCCCGCATACAAGCCACACGCGTACTCGTTGTTGCCGATTCATGCTATGCCGGTTTGCTTGCCACCGACCCCAGCTATTTATTTGTCGACGACAAAGCCGGCTACAGCGCGCAGTACATCAAGTACAAACTGCCACGCCGCTCACGATTGCTGCTGTCCTCCGGCGGCAATCAACCCGTGCTCGATATCGGCGGCGGCAACAACTCCGTATTCGCCCGCGCCTTCCTCGAAGAGCTAGAAAGCAATAAAGACGCCATCCTCGCCGCGCCAGAACTATTCGCTCGCATTCGCAAACGCGTCGTCAGCGCCGCTGCCCAAAACAAGTTTGTGCAGACACCGGATTTCAAATCCATCAAAGGTGCGGGGCATGAGGTGGGTGATTTTTTCTTTGTGCCGAAGGGGTAATGGCAAACACAGTGAGTGTCGAATTGGTTTTGTTGCTGACAGCCTGCTTTCACTAGCTACTTTGAAATGACGTTGCAGAGTCTGGCATTTCGAGCGATATAAGGAATCTTGAGCTGATGGTGACGTTGGGGGAGTCGGCTTTGCCACAATGCCGACATATATCTTGACGATGCCCACTGATGGACGAGTAAAACAATGAACAACGAGAGCACTAGGAAGCGACTACGGGCATTGTTCTTTGACTTTGCGATCAAGGAGCAGCAGGCGGCTGAACAAAGTGAGCAGCGTTTTGCGTATTACACATCTGCTGACACGGCGCTGAAAATTCTCGATAAACGTGAAATCTGGATGCGTAGCGCCAGCGTCATGAATGACGCTTCCGAGATTCACTACGGGATGCATTGCCTCGACATGGCTTTGCGACATGGCGGCGAGCGCAGATTGTCAGCTTTGCTAGAGCCGTCCCATGCTGGCCTTGTAAGCGTCACGACCGAAAAGGTGCGCCAAGCCGCGTCGGCAATGTTTTACGGGAGCTATCTGACATGTGTCTCGAAGCACAAAGGTGGTCGTGAAGACCGACTCGGTCGCCTCTCTATGTGGCGAGCATATGGCGGCTCGACCGGCGTCGCACTTGTCTTCCATGGAAAGGCAATGTACAGCGAATCCAACGCACTGGGAGCCTATACAAGTCCTGTTGTCTACAAAGAGCCTGAAGGATTCAGAGAACTCTTCGACCGCGCGTGCGATTTATTGGCTACACATGAACAGTTTATCGCTAGCCAACGCCGTGAAGACGTAGCGATCGATCTGTATGAGATGCTTCACTTCGCAGTGCTCTCAACGAAACATCCAGCATTCGAGGAAGAGGCGGAATGGCGCATCATCCACGCGCCCTACCACAAGGCGTCGGCGCGCCTTAAGCCGGTAACGGAGACTATCCGGGGCGTGCCGCAGATCGTCTACAAATTGCCATTGCAGAATATCCCTGAAGAAGGTCTCATCGGGCTAGACATTGCAGAAAGTCTGGACCGCATAATCATTGGACCGAGTAACAATCCGATCGAGTTATCGTTTGTGTTTCACGAAGCATTGAGCAGGCACGGCGTGACTAACTCCTATGACAAAGTCGTGATCTCCAATGTTCCACTCCGCGTGCCGAGTTAATGAGCCGCCGATCAATCTTTAAAAGCGAGACTGGTGAGCCCGCACCAACTGAAGCCGGGATGCGAGCGCACGGAAGAACTGATCGCAACTTCAAAGATACAGCGCGTTGAGCATAAGCCGCGGCCACCGGAAATGTGCATTTAAGCTCTTTTGTAGGTCGGGTTTTATACCCGAACTACGAAGATTGGCGTGAAATTACGTCGGATTCTCCAGACTCAACACCGCATTCTCATCGTTGTACGCGAACACTTCGGCGTAACGTCCCAGGCTGATCACGGCGCGCAGGGTTTGTTCGGCGGCGGCTTCATTCATGAAATCTTCCAACTCGTCGGTGAAGCGGCGCTTGGGCGCGACATGCGCACGACGCTCATCGAGTACGCGGCGAATGTGAGCCGCTAAGGGCACATAGTTGAGCAAGTGTTGCGCGAAGATACGTTTGCGTTCGTCCAGCTCGGCTTGTGCGAAGGCCAGGCCTGCTTCGAGCAGTGTGATATCACCGCCTGCCAGTTCGGCGAAGCGCATCATCTGCAAGGTTTCAGCGATGGGAAACAACTCATCGATTTCCATTTGTAATTTGGATGCAATGTCCGGCAGATCGGCTTTGCCGTTGAAAGGCTCAGCGGCGACTGCCTCCATCAAACCAGCCAGAGCATTCGATGATACTCGCGGCAATACGCTGCCGATGCCAGTGCCCTCGAAACGTTCCAGACGATTGCCGGCAATATTGCTGAGCGGCTTGGCGGTCATCTCGACATAGATGCGTTCGACCAGGTCGCGAAAGCTGGGATCAAGTCGATTGCGCGGCTGTGGCAAGGTCACTTCGATCTCGCTCAAAATGCGTCCGGGATTGCTGCCGAACACCAGGATGCGATCGCACATCAGCACCGCTTCTTCGATGTTGTGCGTGACCAGCACTACGCCCTTGATAGGCATACGGCCTTCACACCACAGATCGAGAAAATCGGTGCGCAGTGTTTCTGCCGTTAATACATCGAGGGCCGAGAACGGTTCATCCATCAATAAAATATTGGGATGAACCACCAGCGCGCGTGCGAAGCCGACGCGTTGCCGCATGCCGCCGGATAACTCGCGGGGATAAGCCGATTCGAAACCATCAAGGCCGATCATGTCGATCGCAGCAAGTGAGCGCTGCCGAATCTCGGCCTTGGGCATGCGTTGCGCTTCAAGCCCCAATGCGACGTTTTGAAAAACGGTGAGCCATGGAAATAACGCGAAGCTTTGGAACACCATTGCAATGCCTGATGCGGGCCCAGTAATTGGCTGACCAAGATAATTGAGCGTGCCCGCGGAGGGTTGCGCGAGTCCGGCAATCAAACGCAGCAGTGTGGATTTGCCGGAACCGGAACGACCAAGCAACCCAACGATTTGGCCTTCACTCATTTGCAAGTTCATGCCTTCGAGCACCAGCAGCTCATTGCCATCGGGTTTGGCGAAGGCTTTGCGAACGTTACTGACTTGCAACAGGGGAGCGGTGTTCATTGCTCAACTCAACTAATTGGTGACTCGATGTCGATATCTAAAAAAAGATTCTCGGAGGGCGCAATAAATTGCGCCCCTACGAAAGAATTGGTCTTGGCATTCACATCAGCGTAGGGGCGCGATTCATCGCGCCCAACTGCGGCGAAACGTGTGTAGAAATATTTCATTTCGTTAGGCGCCCAACAAACCAATACTCAAGTCAGTCGAAACTTGCGCTCAGCGTAGTAATACAACGGTCGCCAGAACAATCGATTGATCGCGAGAATAAAGATGCTCATGGTGGCGATGCCCAGCACGATGCGATGAAAATCACCGGCAGTGGTGGCATCGGCGATGTAGGCACCCAAGCCGTGTGCACGCACTTGTTCATTGCCCCAGCTTGCGACTTCCGCAACGATGGCGGCATTCCACGAACCGCCCGAAGCGGTGATGGCCCCGGTGACATAGAAGGGCAGCACGCCGGGCAATGCCACTTTGCGCCACCACAACCAGCCTTTGACGCTGAAGTTCTCCGCCGCATAACGCAGCTCAGCAGGCAGTGAAGCAGCGCCGGCTATCACATTGAACAAGATGTACCACTGCGTGCCGAGAATCATCAGCGGGCTCAAATAAATGTCGGCATTCAAACGCCATCTGACGATGCCATACACCACCATGGGAAATAACAAATTCGCTGGAAATGCCGCAAGAAATTGCGCGATGGGCTGCACCACTTGTGCCACGCGCGGACGCAGACCCACCCAGATGCCGATGGGCACCCAGATCACACTCGCCACTGCGATCAACACAAACACACGCAGCATAGTGAGCAAGGCCAGGCCGCTGACTTCCACCACTTCAGCGCTGTTGGTATTGGCGATCAACACGCGCACGATGTGCCACAGCGCCAGCACCACCAGAGTCAGCAGCACGGCAAACCACAAGACGTCCCATTGTTTGTGACGATGCTCGGGTATGGATGGCAGCAACTCGCGTTGCGGCACGGCGCGACTGGTCCATAACACCAATGCGTGGAAGGTGAGCGTCAAGCCACCGATCAAGCGTGAGCGACGCATCATGGTCAGCGCCCACGATTGCGGCGCCAATGCGCCGGGTTCCTGATCAATACGAAAGCGATCTGCCCACGCCACCAGCGGACGAAACAACAACTGGTCATAGATCAGGATCACCAGCAGCATGGTGGCAATGGCCCACGTGATCGCCGCGAGATTGCGTTGCTGGATGGCCAGCGCAATGTATGAACCTATGCCGGGCAACGCCACCGTCGTGTGTCCCACGCTGATGGACTCCGACGCCACTACGAAGAACCAGCCGCCGGACATCGACATCATCATGTTCCAGATCAGAGCCGGCATGCCGAATGGCACTTCGAGTTGCCAGAAGCGCATCCAGGGTGACAATCGATAGGACTGCGCCGCTTCACGCAACTCATCGGGGATGGTGCGCAGTGACTGATAAAAACTGAAGGCCATGTTCCAGGCCTGGCTGGTGAAGATGGCGAATACCGCCGCGAACTCCGCACCGAGCACACGGCCGGGTGTCAACGACATGAAGAACACCACGGTGATAGAGATGAAGCCGAGAATCGGCACCGACTGCAGAATGTCGAGCATGGGTACCAGCAATTTGCCGGCGCGTTCGCTCTTCGCGGCCCAGGTGGCATACGTCAGCGTAAACATTAGCGATAGCGCCAATGCGGCAAACATACGCAATGTCGTGCGCGCTGCGTACTCAGGCAAGTGGCTGGGATGCAACGACAGCGGCGTGGCTTCAAGGTGCGCCAGCGGTTCGAACAAGCCGCGACTGGCTTCGCCGAGAAACGCCACCAGGCCAATGACCACAATCACCGCAGCCGCGTCCCAGCGCGTCACCAGTGTGCGTACGAATGCAAAAGGATCGAAGCGATTGACTGCCATTGGCGAATCGCACTCATGGCCATGACGTGGTAAAAATTGTACGAAGGCCCTGCGCTTCGCGGCGCAATTGTGCTGGCAAGCTGCAGGGTGCATGCTTAAGTTTAGTTCACGATTGCATGGACCCGCAGATTGGATGCAACAGGTTATTCAGCATGTCATCGGTATTTCGATAGAACAATCCAGACGCTTCGACAGGCTCAGCGACCGGAACTCTACATTCGGT
>Ga0065707_10082906_pt1 | contig 11477 bp, 8 predicted proteins | sample SwiRhicommuniRL3_FD_59094 | JGI IMG/M metagenome (GOLD analysis project Ga0065707, IMG submission 59094) | Switchgrass rhizosphere bacterial communities from Rose Lake, Michigan, USA - RL3 v2 (version 2) | ecosystem: Host-associated > Plants > Roots > Rhizosphere > Soil | place: East Lansing, MI... | reverse complement strand
CCTACGCACAGCGCCATGGCGGCGAGCGCCGCCCAGCCACGGCTGCCGATGCGCAAGGCTGCGATCACGGCTCTCCGCGCAGAGAGCCGGGAGCGGGCGGATGCCCGAGGCCGGCAATCATCGCCGCGACCACCTGCATCGCAAATTTCGGCAGCGCTGTCTGGCGCAACAGGCGCCGGGGCTGGCTCAACAAGCGGTACAGCCATTCCAGATGCACTTTGATGAAGAGCGGCGGCGCGCGCCTGACCGCCCCGGCGAGCACATCGAGCGTGCCGCCGATGCCCTGGCACAGTTTGACTTGTGTTTGCGGCAGGTAACGCAACATCCATTGTTCCTGCTTAGGGCTGCCCAGCGCGAGGAACAACACCGTTGCGCCCGAAGCGTTGATGGAATCCACCACGCCGTCCATTTCCGACTCTTTGACGTAGCCATGCTGCCGGCCTGCGATTTTGAGTTTGGGATACATACGCTGCAATACAGCGGCCGCCTGCTCGTTCACGGCAGGCGAAGCGCCGAACAGATACACGCCTTGACCGCATCGCTCCGCGATGGCGCAGATTTTGGGCATCAACTCGGCGCCTGCGATCCTTTCCATGTGGCCGAGGCCGAGAAGCCGCGCCGCTAGCACCACACCGATGCCATCGGGGATCAGCAGCGCCGTGCGGCGCAGGCCGCTCAACAGCTCGCTGTCTTTTTGAGCGCGAATTACTTTTTCCGGATTGACCGCGATGATCGCCTTCGCAGGGCCGGCGGATTGCATATCCCGCTCGACAATTTCGAGCGTGCTGCGCCAATCGAGGCAATCGACGGGAACATCCAGCACTTGCACGCGCGTATTCAACATGTCGGCGATCCCCTAATCTTTATTTATCGAGATGCGATTCGAAATCCACCTCCACGCCATTAGGCACGATGAATGTTGCAAATTGATGAGGCAAACGCCCGCGCCACACGGTGCGCGCGACGGGAATCTGCTTCTTGCTGCCGTAGTTTTGAGATTGCCAGCCGTGCTGCAGCGTACATGCGCCGCCAAAAATCTTGAGGCGATGGCCCGTGGGACAATGCAGCTCGTTGGCGTCCGGAGAGAAAACAACCGATTGCACGCCGAAGTGCCAATTCAACTCGAGTTCGTGCTCGCCCTGCCCTTCGAGCCGGTCGTGCACGATGAGCAGGCCATTACGATGTAAGGCAATCGTACGCGAATGTATGACATTGAGATGCAGATAACCGTCGTGCCGCGCAACCAGCCGGGTGAGGATTTCTCCGGCGCCGCGTGGCGGCTCCACAAGTTGCGCCTCATACGCGCCGGACCAGAGGAATGCGCTTTCCTGCCGCGCCTGATCGCGCCCATCGACCGTGACGGTGTTATGAGCGCGCGTGCTTTTGAAGTAGCGGCGCCATTCGGCGCCGAGGTTGTAGCCATACGTGCCGGGGTCGATCAATAGGTCGATGCCGCCGCTGCTCATCAGCACGGAGAGCGCATCGGCATGACCATGGCCGCAGGAAGGCGGCATGCCGAGTGCGCCATGATCCACTATCACGCGGAGGCGCGCGTCGGCTTCGAGATGGCACACGGTATAGCCGGCGTTGGGAAAGAGACGTATCTCGTCGGGCTTTCCCAATTCAAACGAGATGCGCAGGTGCGGGGTGAGCGCATAGCCGCCGTCGCTGTCGCCAATGTTCGGCAGCTCCGCGGCCTCGCGGCCCCAGGCGTTGAGAAACCGGCGGCCCCGTTCGACCGCGGCTGAAATCGGCGGCGGCACGGGCTCATGCTGATGCTCGAGCAGCGCCTGCGCGAGGCCGAGTAAGTCCACGATGAACAATTGATACCAGAATGCCTGTTCGATGCCACCACCGTCGGGCAATACTTGGCGCAGGGCCTCTGCGGCTAGCAATTTGAGGCCGGCTTTGCGCCAGTGGACGGCGTGACGATGCTCGGGAAACAATACGCCGGCGTAAACCAGTCCCACGCCTTCGGCGATGGAATGATTACCTGCGGAAGAGTGCCGCGAAACGCGGCGGGCAATCAGCGTGGCATGGGACTCCATCAACCCGATGAGTGCGGACCAGGTAGCGTCCCGGTGTTTGAGCAGGCGGCGCGTCATATCGAGGGCGTGGCATACGGCGATGAGCCGTAGCGCGCATTCCATCGCCGAGACATAGTGAATGCCGAGGGCGTAAGGATTTTTTGCGAACCAGTCGGCCAGTACTTGTTCCAATAGCTCCACAGCGCGTTTCCTATGGTGCGCATCACGTTTCGCAAGCAGCGCCAGTTGCACGAGCGTTTGCAGACGCGAAGGTTCCCAGACAACGCGCGCATCGCCGTAGGGATTGCCCGTGCGGTAGGCAATGGAGTCGAAGAATTTCAGCGGCCAGCGTCGGGCGGTGTCGGGTGCGAGATGCCATAGTGCCGCCTCGTTTGGCTGCCAGCGCCAGGCGAAACCCAATGCGCCCCAGTCGCCGTTCAATAGCCGTTGGGCATCGGAAGCGGAAGGGTCGAACGAATATTTGAGGGGCGGCAGTTGCGCTTCGGCGCCTGCACAGAAGGCGAAGTCTCGCCAATGGATGCGGCGGCCCGGGCGAAACCGCCACCGCCGCTCGATTTTCAAATACTGAGTGGCGCCCGCATCCCGCAGCCGGTGCAGGACTTCCGCCGGGCTCATTACCTGCAGGCGGCGCAGATACCAGCGAAAACTTTCCACCTATACGCGGACTCTTTCCCGCGTGCGCAAGCCTCGATCCGCCAGCCAGCAGGCGCGCGTCACGGTTTCGATCTCGCGGGCGGAGGGCAGCTGCGGCTTGCCGCTCACGATGCTCTCGCAGAAGGCGGCCATTTCTGCGGCAAAGCCTTTATCCTGCTTTGGCGTTTTGATGATACGCCGGCGGCCGTTGCCGAACATTTCGGTCCGTTTGAAATCGTCCAGTGTCACGGCCTTTGAATTGCCGAACGCTTCGAAGCGCTCTTTGGGCAAAGTGCTGTCGCCGCCCGCGGCGTAGACCAGCGTGCCTATGGAGCCGTCCATGAATTCCAGCGTGACGATGGATTGATCGCTGGTGACGCCTGAATCATGGTGGCCGATCGAGGCGGCGGTGACGGCGAAAACCTGCGAGCCTGCGACAAATTGCATGAAGTCCACGAAATGGCAGGCCTCGCCGATGATGCGGCCGCCGCCGGCCGTGGCGTTTTGAATCCAGTGCTGCGCGTCGATGGCGCCGGCGTTGACGCGGTAGCTCATCACCAATGGATTGACGCGGCCGGCAAAGAACTGACGAATCGCCTTTGCATGCGGCGAATGGCGGCGGTTGAAGCCGACCATGAGCTGCAAACCCTTTTCTGCCGCATGCTCATACGCATCCAGCACCTGAGCCAGCTCATCTTCAGTCAAACACAGGGGCTTTTCGACGAACACGTGTTTGCCGGACTGCAGCGCTTTCACGGTAAGCCGCGCGTGGCTGTCGTGGCGCGTGCCGATGAGCACGGCGTTGATGTGCGGGTCGGAGAAAATCGCGTCGTGATCGTTGGTGCAGTAGGCGGCGCCCAGTTTTTGGCCCAGCGCACGGGCCTTCATGCCCGTGCCGGTGCAGACGGCGCGTAGCTCTACATCGCGCCGCTTGCGCAGATGCGGCAACAGTGCGTCGTTGACATGATTGCCCGCGCCGATTATTCCCAGGCGCACGGGGCCGACAGCCGCGTTGCGATGAAGCAATACAGTGCGCGCGCGGCGTGCCTGCTGCGCGCGTGGGTAGTTCAGTGTGACGCCGAGATAAGGCTCGGTGTTTTGCAGGATCAGCTCGTAGGCTTCTTCGGCGCGCTCTATTGGAAAGCGATGTGTGGTCAGTGCGTTTGTTTTGACTCGCCCGGACTGCAACAGCGCGAGGAACGCTTCCATATTGCGTTGCTCGGTCCAGCGGACGTAGGCGTGTGGATAATCCACGCCGCCCTCTTCGTACTGCGCGTCGTAACGGCCGGGACCGTAGGACGTGGAGAGCCGGAAATCGATTTCCTTGAGATAGAAAGGCTCGCGCGGCAGATTCATGCCGACCGCGCCCACCACGATGACGCGTCCGCGCTTGCGGGAAATTTCAGCGGCGCTGGTGACGGGGCCGTCGTCTTTTGAGTTGGCGGTGATGATGACGGCGTCCGCGCCGCGGCCATTGGAAGCGCCGGCGACGGCTTCAGGAAGTGCGTCAGGCGTCACCGCCGTGACACTCCATTGGCGCGCCAGCTCGAGTTTGCGTTCGTCGAAGTCCGCGCCGATCACGATGCAGCCGTTGGCGACCAGCATTTGCACGGTCAATTGGCCGAGCAGACCGAGGCCGATGACGGCGACCACTTCGCCCAGATTGGGTTCGGCCTGGCGCACGCCCTGCAGTGCAATGGCGCCCAGCGCTACGTAGCTGGCGTCTTCGAATTCGACGCCGTCCGGAATTTTGACGCAGAGATTTTTTGGAATGAAGACGACTTCGGCGTGGGAGGCGTAGTTCTGCCCGGCGCAGGCGACGCGGTCGCCCACTTTGATGCCTTGCACTTCGCGGCCTACGTCGATAGCGATGCCGGCGCAGCTGTAGCCGGGAGCGACGGGGGCATCCAGGCGGCTGAAAACCAGGCTGAGGGTTTCGACCACGCCTTTTTTACTGACCTGCGCCGCCACCTTGCGCACGAGATCCGGCCGGGCCATGGCCTTGCCGACGAGATTCTTGCGGGCGACCTGCGCGCTGGCGCGCTCGGTGCCGGCGCTGATGAGGGAGTTTTGCGTAGCGACGATGACGCCGCTGGCGCGCGCGGCAGGCGAAGGCACTTCGCTGACTTCGAGGCTGCCGCTGCGGTAATTCTGGATAAGTTGTTTCATGCCGCCGCCCGCTCGCGCCGACCGCCAAACCAGGTCCGGCGCCATAGCGCAAGATTTAAAAGATTCCAGATTTTGAAGCCATTGAAACGCGGTTGCGCCGCGTGCCGGGCGAACAGGGATTCGACGTACGGTCTATTGAAGAGCTCATCGATTAGCGCGCTCTGCAGCACAATTTCCTTAGCATGCGCGGCGAGCGCGCCAGTGAGCATATTGGTCGTCGAACCGCAGAAACCCACTTTCTTGCGGTAAATAATGTCGTCCGGGATGATTCCTTCGGCCGCTTTCTTGAGCACGTACTTCGAAACCCCGTTACGATATTTCAGCGCTGAAGGAATGCGCAGCGCGAATTCCACTACGTCCTCATCGAGAAAGGGCACGCGCGCTTCAATAGAGTGAGCCATGGTCATCTTGTCCACCCGCATCAACAGCAGCTCGGGCAAGCGATTTTTGAGCTCCACGTTGATGATGCGCAGCAGCGGATCGGTGACGCCGGATGAATCGCCGATTGCGCGAATCAATCGGCTGGCCTGCCACTCCGTAGGCAATGGCTCTTTTAAAAGCGAGGCCTTCTCGTTATCCCAAAAAGCGATGGCGTTGCCGATAAATAGCGGATCTCCCTGCGCTGCGCGACGGCCCGCGTCATGCAGCGCCGGTTGCCCAAGGCTTGCGGACAGGCGATAAAGCCCGTCGCGAGCGAAGGCTGGCAGGCGCGACAGGGGCTCAAAGGCGCGACGGTTCCAGCTATTGAATCGGTGGTACATCCCATAACCGCCGAAAATCTCATCGCTGCCCTCACCTACTTGTATGACCGGCGTTCCCGTTTCCCGCGCCAGCTTCGCAAGATAGTAGAGCGGCACACAAACGGGGTCGGCCAAAGGTTCATCTTGATGAAACGCCATGCGATCGAGGCAGTCGATGAAATCCCCGTGAGCGATCTGGATTTCATGATGATTCGCGCCAAAGCGCTGCGCGACGGAGCGGGCATAGTTGAATTCATTCGTAGCGTCCTCCTCGATGCCAATTGAATAGGTCTCGACGGGGCGATTCATTTTCTCGGCCATGAGCGCGACGTTCAGCGAAGAATCCACGCCGCCGCTCAAAAACACGCCGAAGGGCACGTCAGACACCATGCGGCGAGCCACGGCCTGGCGTAGCAGGCGGCGCACTTCCTCAATGCATGCTCGCTCGTCCATATTGCGCTCCGGCGCGATGGCGGCGGGATCCCAATAGCGACGCTGCATTCGCGCGCCCGTAACCTCAACTCTCAAATAACAACCCGCTTCGAGCTTGCGAATGCCTTCAAACAAGGTCCAGGGCGCGGGGCTGTTGGCGAACGTGAGGTAATACCCCAGTGCACGTCGGTCGAGCACGGGCTCGACTTCAGGATGCGTGAGCAGCGCCTTGATTTCCGAAGCGAACATTACGTTGCCGGGCGCTTCACGGTAGTAGAGCGGCTTCACGCCGAGCGGGTCGCGCACCAGGGTCAGCGAATCATCGCTCCGATCGTACAAAGCGAAGGCATACATGCCGCGAAACTTTTTGAGAGCAGCCTCGAGACCCCATTCGCGCACGGCGTGCAGCACGACTTCGGTATCGGTTTCGGTGCGGAAGAGGTGTCTGCCGGTTTGCTCGAGAGAGGCGCGCAGCTCTTTGAAATTGAAGATTTCGCCGTTAAAGGCGACCCACAGCCGCTCGTCGGCGGTGGCCATGGGTTGATGGCCGCGTGGGGAAAGGTCGAGTATCGACAGGCGGCGGTGGGCAAGACCGATGCGCACATGGTCGGTTCGACGCAGAAAGACGCCCGCGTCGTCCGGGCCACGAGACGTCATGGAGTCGCGCATGGCGACGAGCACCGCCTCATCGAGGCGAACGGAGCCTTGCCAGGAGTAGATGCCAGCGACGCCGCACATCAGCCGGTCGCGCCTGCGGCTGAAAGGAATACCTGCTTCATGTTCGAGATAAAACGTTGCTCGGAATAGAGTTCCTCGTACCTGCGATGCGCATTCGCTCCCATTCTTTTCATCTCCTCGGGCCGCTCCAGGAGCCACAGCAGTTTTCTGGACAGATCGGTCGCATCATTGATATTGAATTCCAGCCCGCTTTGACCGTCGACCACCGTATCGGTGAGACAACCGCGATTGGGGAATACCACAGGTAAGCTGGACGCCATCGCCTCGAGTACGACGAGCGGTTGGCCCTCCTGCTGAATCCCCGGAAATACAAACAAACTCGCGGAATCGTAGAGCTCGAACTTTGCCGCTCCTGCAACCTGGCCCGGAAAGACCACCTTGCCCTCGAGCGCATGCTTCTCGACGAGTCGCATTGCCGCCGTGCGATCGACTTCGCGTAACCAAGGACCCGCCAGCACGAACTCAACGTCTCGACGCCGGCGCACAACCTGGGCGGCGCTCTCGATGAGCAATAGCGCGCCCTTTTCCCGGCTCAACGTGCTCAGGAACAAGACTCGGTATCCCCTCTCAGGCGCAGTGCGGCGAATCTCTTCGGCGCCTTTGCGCCATGGGATGCCGTTTGGAACAACGATGACCTTATGCGCGGCGACGATCCCGCTGAGTGAATCCCGAAACGACTCCGCCAGGATGATGAATTTTGTCGAACAGGAAAGAACTGCGCGGATCAATGCCCGCATGGATAGGCTGCGGCTGTCGTACCAGTGCCGAAAGTTACCACCATGCAAGTGGATCACGAGCCTGCGCCGAAATAGACCGACCAGCGCGATAAACAGGCTGTCCCGCAAAAATCCGATCGTGGTTTGCGAGATCGACAGATATGCCACCTGTGGCCGGCGCCCTATCAAGATTCCGGCGAGCTTGAGCCATTGTCTGCAGAACAGAACAACATCGAACCAATCCGGCTTGTCGACGTGCTCGATGCCACGCCGATCCGCAATGTCAAGGTGACACAACTGCACCCGATCGTCATCCGCAGCGCTCAAAAGATTCTGGGTCGCAACGGCGACGCCATGGAATGGCGGCGGCGTGGGGCCAATAACCAGCACCGTTGGACGTACTCTTTTCATTCTCATCCGGAGACTGGGCGCAGATGCACCCAGAGGTGCCACCCCAACGCGCGCTGCAACGGCAACCAGCCGACTGGCAAGGGAGGCGCATGCATGAATCTTTTGTACGCCCGTACAACTTTGAACTTCCGGAAATCCTGCCGTACCTGCGCCAGGTCATAAACCTTGGCGTATGGATTGAGCGGCCCATCCGTGTTGCGATGGATGAAGTTCTTCATGCGCAGGTATTGAGCGAGTCCCATCTGCCGAGCATTTTCAAGATGCCGCCCATAGATGGAATCGTCCGTATAGCCGCCGCCATAGAGCAGAATCAATCCGAGCCGCCGCAGCAACGCGATCGACAGTAGATAATTCAACGACCATTTCGCATACAGCATCACCACAAGCTCTCCCTGCGGCTTCAGCACGCGATGGATCTCCTCCTGGGCCCGTTCGATATCCGGTATGTGATGCAGCACTCCGTGGCTGTACACGATGTCGAAGGTGCGATCGTTGAATGGAATGGCGAGCGCACTGCCCTGTTCGAGCGCTTCGAAAGGCAGCTGCCGCAAGGCCAGACGCAGCCGAACCCGCTCGACCGACTCGGGCGTCAGATCGAGTCCCGACCAGATGGCGCCGCGGCGGATAATCTGCTCGGAATCCGCGCCCTGTCCCAGGCCTATTTCCAGCGTGCGCTGGCCTTTGAACCCGATTGCATCGAGACACTGCGGAATATGAGCTTCCGTGCGATACCGATACTCATCGTAGCGCCTGAAGAAGGCTTCGTAGTTCGACGTGTAGCGATGCGCCGAGCCGATGAGGTCTTCGCCGCAGGGATGGCTGTTCCAGAACGTACGGATACTTGTCTCATTCATACCGGCATATCAATCGCGGTTTGGGCCCGTGGGGCATCCGTTATGATGCTACGAACACATTACAACCATGTTGAAGTCCGAGGGCCTACCCCATCGCCCATCGTCATCGCCGACCCGCAGGCCCATCGAGCTACAGCGACTGCAAGTGGCAAACCATGTCTCGTGCGGATCGCGAATAATCGTAGCGCTTTATTTTTTCGTAGCCCGCGTTAGTCAGAATTTCTCGCCTCTGGCTATCCAATGAGAGCGCATGAAAAGCAACTTCGGTCGCTGACTCCACGTCCGTCGGATCGATGCAAAACCCGGTCTTGCCATGTTCGATGAGATCGTGCGTCGCGGCGGCGTGGATAGAGCTCACCGTCGGTACGCCGGCAGCCAGCGCCTCACTGACGACCGCCCCGAACTGATCGAACAACGAAGGAAAGATAAATAAATCTGCGATGGAAAAGTATTCGATGAGCTCTTTTTCCTGCACATGGCCGAGCAGATGAACGGCTCGTAAGCGGCGGCTTGCAATCAGCTGCGCGTAATTCTCGCGCTCCCTGCCTTCTCCTGCTATCAATAGCGTCGCATCTGGAAACCGGGCGAGGACTTTCTCGTAAATGGCGAACAGCTGCCGATATCCTTTCGGGTCGACCAGGCGCCCAACTGCAATGATGCGCGGCCACGCATATTGCGCGCGCAACGCGCAGTAGCGTTGTGAATTGCGGAATGCTTGCGCTGCATTCCTGAAGAGCTGTACATCTATCGGCATCACCGACAACAGCACCGATCTTTCCCTTGCGCCATAGGCCTCGAACGCCTGCTTAGCGATGGTGGACGAAGCGATGCTGCCGTGGCTGCCTCGTATCAAAATCCTGCGCACCATACGGCGCAGGAACGAGCTCGCCGCACGGTCTTGCAATGTCAGTTCCGCCCAACCGACATAACGGCAACGGAACAGCTTGCAATAGATGAACGCGCCAATATTTGCGGCGCCGAAACCGCCGCTAACGACCACGTCCGGTCGGATCTTGCGCAGTGTCGATATCACTCCCCAATTGATGTGTATCGGCTCCTTCTCAGCCGACCTGCCCAACGTCATGCCTGGCAGAAGCGCCGTTTTGAAGTTGCCCTTCGGCAGAACCCAATGACGGTGCTCATGGCCGTGCGCCATCAAAATGACTGTCAGATCCGCGACCAGCGACCCGATCTCCTCGAACAATTTGATGCGATAGGGCGCAAGAATATTGGTGAGGATGGCGACTTTCATCGCTTGCGTATTTCCGACGCAATTGCCGACCATAACGGGAAAATATCGTAAAGCCGCACCCAGAATGGCAACCGCAGGTTTTCTCGCGCCCGTCTTCTGACCTGTTCCAGAGTCGTCAGATATTCTTGCAGCGATTTGCGCCTAAAAAAAGAATCCGGATTTCTATAGTAAAGAACCGCCTTGACAGGCAGCCAGCCGATCGATGTCACCGCGCTCGCCCGCAGGAAAAAGTCGTAGTCGATGCACATCGTCAGGCTCGTGTCGTACCCGCCCAGCTGTCGCCACAGGCTTTTGCGATACATCACCGTCGAATGGACGAAAGGGTTGCTTCGATACAGCGCCGCTCTCGATATATTTTTGACCTGCGCAGCGGCAGCGCCTGCTCCAGCGCAAAATTCCTCGGGAATTCGCTCCAGAAACCGCTCTGTCAAGACGATATCCGCAGCCATCAGTCCCATGCCGGCGTTGTCCTGAAACGCCGCCCAGACGCCCGTCAACCGTTCGGGCAGGCTGAGATCGTCCGCGTCGTTGATCGCGAGATACTCGCCAGAAGCGGCTTCTATCGCCTTATTGAGCGCATGAGCGCGGCCTACTCGCGCCCCTCGAATATAACGCAGTCTCGGACTGCGGATGGCCTGCAAAATCTCCGGCGTGCCGTCCGTCGAGCCATCGTCGAATACGATCAACTCATAGTTTCGGTGACTCTGCCCTAGAGCCGCCGCCACCGACGCTGCGACATATGCGGCGGCGTTGTATACGGTCATGATGATGGAAACTTCCGGTTTCGAGGAGGAATTCATCGCTCTTCGCCGTTCAGGCTGGCTTGCGCAAGCCGAGCGCAAATACCGCGCACGCCCAAAAACACAAACTCGGAAAAACCGACCCGGAATAAATCACGCTCTCACCGCCGTTGGCGGTGGCTAGAAACACGATGGCGTAAAGCGCGCAGGGATGGCGGCGGTCACGATCGAATTTCAATAGCCGCCGCAAGGCGATCGCCATGCTCGACAGATACATCGAAGTGCCGATGAGGCCCGCATCGAGCAGACTTTGAATATAGCCGTTGTGCAGCGTACGCCTGGAAAGCTCCATCGGATCGGTATCGGCGACATTGAGCTTTGTGGGCAGCGGGTCGTGTCCGGGCAGGCCCGTAGCGCCTAGTGTGAAGCCATGTCCAAGCCACGGACTTGCGCGCCAACCCTCGTAAGCCTCTTGCCAGATTCCAATGCGTCCGCTCAAATCGCTTACGCTGTCGAGCCGCGCGGCACGTTTGGCCCAGGCTGTATCGATCGAAAAATCCAGGGCATTGCCCGCCGCCGCGGCCAAGCCCAGCGTCGCCGCCACGACAATTCCCCGCGCACGCCATTTTGGGAAGTAGAACCATAGCGTAGACAGACCGGCCAAAAAGGCCGCGACCCAGAACGACCTCGATTGGGTTAGAGCCAGGCAGGCGGCGGCGCTCGCCATGGCGGCGAATTTTAACG
>Ga0065707_10082902_pt1 | contig 11486 bp, 6 predicted proteins | sample SwiRhicommuniRL3_FD_59094 | JGI IMG/M metagenome (GOLD analysis project Ga0065707, IMG submission 59094) | Switchgrass rhizosphere bacterial communities from Rose Lake, Michigan, USA - RL3 v2 (version 2) | ecosystem: Host-associated > Plants > Roots > Rhizosphere > Soil | place: East Lansing, MI... | reverse complement strand
TAAGAAACTTGCTAAGATACCCAATTCATATCAATGGGTTCAGTTAGCGAATCTCGAAGGTACAAACACCGTTATGATTCGAAAAAGAAAAATTAGATATAATCTAAAAAAAGTACGCCAAAGGAATCATGACTAAAGCAAGAACTGGAGCTCCTGGGTAGTTAGCAGCATTTTTCATCAAAGAAACAGATCTGGCAGCAGATGCGGTGTAAGAAGAAGATGTAACCTGCACCAAAGTAGAGTGAGAAGCAATGGATGTAGTTGGAACAACTACATGAGAGGTAGAGTTTTGCAATAATAGAGTTGAAGTTGAAGAAGATGGAACAAAGGTGGAAGTGGCATTAAAGAAAGGAACTTGAGCTGGTGTATACGATGATCTTGGAGTATCAGATGAAGATACCGCGGCAGCAGATGAAGAAACTGGGACGTTGGTTGACTCTGGGCAGACAGTAGTGAAACCAGTCTTTATATCTGTCACAGTTTCAATATCACCATTCGTGTCGTGAGAAACGGTGACAAACTTAGTTTCGTAGATAGTGTTATCAGAATCGTAAGTTACATCAGGAGGACCTGAGATCGAACTTGTTGAAGCGGCCGAGGTAGTAGCTGGAGTATTCGCGGCAGAATTAGAAGTCTTACCGTCCGTAATTGGACACACTGTAGTGAAAGAAGTAGCAACACCACTTATAGTAAGAGTGGTAAGCTTGTTGGTGTTGGTACCACTTTCTGGACAGTAAGTTGAATAAATCGACTTGACTTGATTTACGGTGGTAATATTATAAGCATTAGCACAGGATACTACTATAGTACCAAAAATCAATAAGGAAGAAATTCGAACCATTTTGATTTAGCGAAACGAATGAAGAGAGTTGCACCTATAGAACAACCGGGTATAGACATGGCAATATATGTAAAACGCTATAAGGTTTAAAAATGAGCCACTAGCCGACGGTAACTCGTCTAGCCCCTAATAATTGCCTTTAGATGGTTTTAAGACGTTGGTATACGTCAATTGAGTTTATTTACATCTTTTTGAGACAAAACAGAAGAGTATACCTAATTCATTCAAGTAAAAGTGGCCGTCCATAAATGAAGTGAAGAGCCTACAATTCTTTCTGCAGAGGATAAAATACTCCCATGTCCGATATTGTTCCTCTTTGAATGAAAAGATAACAAAAAAGTTATGAGTTATAAGCTCTATAAATTTGAATTGCCATACAAACAATCGCGGTTTGCTCAAAGATTACCTCAATAGATTTACGTGCCAATTTGTCCTTGTTGGGAGTAGCTCTAGCAAGGCAAAATGACATGAATCTGGCGTTAGATAAGTTTATTGTGTTAGATAATGCTTTTGATTCGCGTTCTATTGTGTTCTCGCGACCATTTTCAGCATGCATATTATCAAACGCGAAAATTTTGCGACGCCAATTCACGGAAAAATAGTGGCTGCAAAAAACAATTAAAGTTAAACTACAAGGGAATGCTACATTGGGCACCTAAACCAGATGAAATGAATTAAATTTATCTTAAGAATTCCATGTTTTAAATAAATATACAGAACGGGAAGAAGGTGGAAATCTATATTCACCTTGAGCTTCCGAAATACCAATACCGGTCGTTTAATTTTTGAATACAGTCAATCTGAGCGATTCATAAGAAATCAAACGCAGTTTCCGAATAAACGGTTAGTATGTGAATGAGAAAGTTTAAACCTGAGGATGTGATGATCCTAGAAGAAAATTAGATGTAAGGATATGCTTACAAGAAGAAAGCAACTGGGACCATGGCCAAGGCAGCGAAGGAGCCGAACTTAGAAGCGGCACCGTTGTCAGCAATGGTGGAGACAGCAGGGGAGGTTGGGGAAGTAGTAGCTGGGGCAAGGGTGGTTGGAGCAACTGGCTTAACTCCAGATGGGGTTAAGGCAGCCATGGTAGTTTCAGAAACGGAAACGTAAGTAGTGTAGACGGATTCCTTACCACTGATGGTGGTGGTGGCAACGGAAACTGGGACAGTCTTTTCAACACACTTGTCACCGGAACAAGAAGTGATAGTGACGACAGAAGTTGGAGCCTTGGTTTCGGTTTCAACTGGGCAGACAGTGGTGAAGGTAGATTCAACACCGTGAACAGTGGTGGTACCAACGGAAGTAGTTGCTGGAACTACGGTTTCGTGGCACTTGTTGTCGGAACAAGAAGTGATAGTGACGACAGTAGTTGAAGCCTTGGTTTCGGTTTCAATTGGGCAGACAGTGGTGTAGATAGATTCAACACCGCTGACAGTGGTGGTGACCTTTGATTCAGTTGCTGGAACGGTAGACTTGCTACACTTGTTGTCAGAACAAGAAGTAACGGTAACAACGGTAGTGTGCTTGTCAGTAACGGTTTCGGTAGCTGGAACAGTCATTTCAGTACACTTGTTGTCAGAACAAGAAGTGATGGTGACAACGTCAGTGTTAGTCTTGGTAACAGTACCGGTAGCTGGGACAGTCATTTCAGTACACTTGTTGTCAGAACAAGAAGTAATGGTGACAACGTCAGTGTTAGTCTTGGTAACGGTAGCTGGGACAGTAATTTCAGAACACTTGTTGTCAGAACAAGAAGTGATGGTGACAACATCAGTGTTAGTCTTGGTAGTAGTACCGGTGGAAGTAGATTCAGTAGCTGAGCCGGTGGATGAAGAACCGGAAGGAGCAGAGCTGGTTGGGACAGCTAAGGCAACTTCAAAAACAGGAGCGGCGTTACCGGTAACTGGGGTACCATCTCTTGATTTCAAAGATTCAGCAAAGTCAGAAGCATCATCTCTCTTGATTTGAGTTTGACCAGCAAATAATCTCTTTCTTAAAGCAGAGGTAGAGTTAGCAGCTGGGGTTTCTTCAGCGTGAATGTTGAATAATGGGAAAGCACCACCTTCAAACAAAATCTTAGCTGGGATACTAATGATTCTACCAGCATTGACGATATCGTTAAAGAATTTGGTGTTGTCAGCAAGGGTATAGTAACAGTCAACCAAGTAATCATCAAGAGCTTGGAAGTTGAATTGAACTGGCAAAGGTTGAGGGATGTCGAATGGACAAGCACCGGTGTCTAAGTCGACGGTAGCAACAGATACACCATTGACCAAACAATCAACGTCCACAGCGGAGACAGAAGAAGCAAAGGAAGCAGCAATAATAGCGAGAGTAGAAAACTTCATTATAAGCGAAAGTGTAAGTTTACTAGGTGATAAAAAGATAAGCTGAAAGATATCTACAGATATGGGGCCAATATATAGGGACAGAGAAGGATGGATGCGAAAAACCGAATTAATCCCCCAACTTTTGTGTTTAAAATATTATATTGTGAGCCCTGCTTCAGGTAAATGGTTATGATCTCCAGGTCAATTAAACACATAAAAAATAAATATAGATTTGCTGGGTGTCGGGTTTGTTAAGGAAATCAAAAGGGGGTTTTACTAAGATTTGTCAGGGGGGTAGTCGCATTACAAAAATAATGCTAAGAAAAGGTGGCTATTTGTTTGGGTGGGCAAGGTGGAGTGATAATTAGTGGTTCAATTCTTACAGCTTGGCACCTCTAATTTTATCATCTTATGAGTAGTATATAGAATCAGATCTCTGCCAATGAATTAGGCTACGTTATGTACAGATTCACGATCGCGCCAATGTCGCGACATCTACATTCTTGGGCGATACTAGACATGAGTTGACGCCACCCAAGATGCATTAATATTCTTCCTGGGCCTATAAACTGCACAACGGAAGAATTTTTCTTGAACTCAATTCGGTTTTAACACATTATTTTCTATTGTTGTCAACCTATACGTTCGGGGGTGTAAGTTGCTGCCGAGTTTTTATAACCTCGGTTTGGAGCTTAGCGAAACCAAAATAATTTCTTCTTCCAAGGCAACTCCGTACTTATTCTATTTCACCAACCGCTCTCTTCCATACTGAATAAATCTAGCCATCAATAAATCCCAATTGATATTTAAGTGTAGCAAACACCTAGCTGAGCCTCACTTGAAATTATTCAGTTCTACATCTGCACCTCTTCTCTCCTTTTTGTTTACATTTCAGCTTTTGTACAACCTATTTTTGTGCCAACTCTATTGTCGCATAGTTATGAATAATTTAAAATAATTCAAAATAATTCAAAATAATCGCGCCGCCACTTCGAAGCGAAGGAATTATGAATTTCAAGTCCGTTCAGATCTGTTTGACTTTCCAAAATTACGCCAAACCAGGGTTGTCCACGATGCTAAAGTCCCTAGAACTCTTAGTTCTGACCATACGATACTGATCTTAAATCGTGCATTGCTGGTTTAACATATGTTATGTCTCTGGCTAAATCACTTCCTCTCTAGTACTGTCTCTAGCAATCTAATAATTCTCGAGGCTACAAAAATTGTTTATCAGTGCATTCTTGTTGCTCACGTTTCCTCGTAATTGAATCTAGTGTCTTTGTGCCTTACATTCCACGTTCTCAAAAGGTTCTGAAAAGAACAATAGATTGTATTTAGAGTCCGAATGTAGATATAAGATCTCTTAAATGAGTTACGGTGGAGATAAAAGTCAGAACTAGATTTGCTGATGATCGGAGATCTTTGGGGATCTAGCAACGAATGAGGCTACCGAACAACAAACCACGGAATTCATAGATCAAACGACTATTTTGAAAGCCGCATCCTTATACAGATTGAAAAAGACCTTAAAGCGTAGTTGAATTACAAACACCAAACCTTCTTAGTCACCCCTCACTCTGTTCGATAGTGTTCCAGGAAATGTTATCAAACTCCGATCAATGTACTACCCCCTCTAAATGTGATCTCTCTTACTTTTGCTTTAAATGTGCTCTCCAAGTAGAATCTCGAACTTTTTCGTGTCCTCCTCTACCTTTCTTTTACAGGAATTCATACATTTTATGATATACTATGAAATTACACTATTATGACAATTATGGGTTGAAGTCTCCCAACTTCTTAGCATGTGTAGTTTTATCGATCTTCCAATCATCTACACCTGCCCAATCGACATTGATTTTTCTCAACTTCGACATATCGGTGTTCTTCAAGTACTGGGCACGTTCAAGCTTCCACAGGTCGGAAACGTCGTCAAACGCCTTGCTCCATACCTTGTCATATACCTTCTTCACCTTGGCCTCTTCCTTCTGTCTGATTTCTTCGAGGGCCATCCATTCCATGTGTTTCAAATCGTCGCTCGACGGTTCGTAGATATGCCAAATAACGTAATGCGGCAACCCTATGACGCTGTAGCCCATACGTTTTGATAACTTACCAAATGCTTCGGTCTCAGCGTGTTTCTCGAACGAAAACGCTGGGAAATGAGATCCCGACCTAAACACATTCGCCTTGGTTAAGATCGAAACACCTCCGATCCCGTCCAACTCCATCTCGACCTCGGGGTCACCATATGGATCACGCAAGTACGCCAAGTGCGGCCTCCATGTCTGGTATTCAACATACCCTTCCACGATACATGCATCTTCATCCAAGGTCTCTGCCAACTGTAAGCCCCCGTCCGATTCTTGCCATGAGTTCAAATCGTAAGGTTGCTGGTTTCCTAACCAGTCCGGTAATGGTCTCCAGACATTTGGAACAATAACATCCTTGTCGTGGTGCATCAAATCTTCCAAAATCGAGGGCGGTACCGTTTCTACATCGGCATCACGCCAATACACAAATGAATGGTATGGCTTGATTGCTACCGTCCACAACCAGTTACGAGCTCTCGCCATCAACTTTCTTCTGGGTCCTTGAGCGGCAAAGCCATGTCTATCGGAAAACCCTTGGCCAATGACCTGGCCAAAATCTTTTTCAAAAATCTCAATCTCTCCAAACCTATTGGAAGGATTAGGATCGTTCTGTATCAGATTCAAGTGTCTCTTGAGATGTCCCATGGTATCGTCCGACGAATCTGACACCAAAAATGCCAAATCAATCAAATTGTGTGGATATGATAAGTTTCTCATATGGCCAAAAAACATCGGCAAATGCGCTGCTGCATCTCTGAGCGGTACACAGAATAACACTCTTTCTTCACGCTGCCACCCATCGGCAGATCCTTTATAGTTCCCCAAATCAAAGTATTCGACTTTATCTATCTTCGTGAAATCTGGTGCGTATGATGTACTCATTCCAGCTATTGAAGCTATTCCAAACCGTAAAGCTGTTCCTATAATAATAAATAACGCCACCACTTTCCAAATCATCTTTTTCTTAGCCACCTTCATCGATTTAGCTTTCATATTCCCTTCTTCGAACTCGTACGGAGTGATCAGTATTGTCGACATTTTGTTCAACACGAAACAAACCTTTTGCTCTTTTGTTGTTTTTCTCCGCTACTGATGGAGTAATGATCGACTGTTGCTCAACCTCTCAGAGTATAACCTAAAACAATACGTTTCTTATCGGCAACTAAGTTGATTAGTTCGCTTCGCTTTCATATTTCCAAAAAAGTTTCTCTTTCAAGACCAAAACATTGAAAAGGTCGTGGGTGGGTGAAATTACATCGCTACCACCTGGGATGCCATCAGTTAACATTCTTCGTGGGTAGAATATCTATGGGATTAATACTATAGGTCTGTTAATTGGTTTGACTAGTTTAGGTCGTCCTAATTCTTAATACCAAAAGAAGACACTAACCAGCAAAATCAAGTTGGTTAAAGTTTCTGACAGTTTCTGACAATTTCTGATTAAAGTTGTGCTGGCTAACCGTATTCGTATATCAAAAAATATTCCAAAATTTTTGGATAATATGTCGTTGTTGAAGATTGCATCAAGGTTACATCAAAGATACTTCAACGTTGCATTGTGGCTGGCTTGTGTAAAAATTAGTGTGACAGAAAACGGCCTGTCAATCACAACTAGTGGTGTAAAGCAAGTTACGTCAAGGTTTAGTATCACTTTTGAAATATCACTACTAGAGTAAGTGTAAATTATGTAGATGTTCAAGTATCACTCTCTTATCTACAACATATCACTATCATTTCTATAACATATCACTGTCTATCTTATATCTAGAATATAATATTGTTATAACATATATTACATAACAGACACCACGGATGTACCATCCTGGAACCTGGTACGGAAAACCCTATTGGCGTTTGTAAACATTCCTTCCTTCAATGATACAACGATAAACTGAGATCCCTTGAAACGAGTCTTGATTAAATGACCAATGTTTTGCGTATGTGATAAATCCAAAGCAGCATCTACCTCGTCGAGGATATACATCGGAGCTGGCTTGAACTGGAGAAGTGCCATGATTAACGATAATGCGATCAAGGACCGTTGACCCCCGGATAATTCCACCAAACTCTCCTTCCATACTTCTCCCAATTTCACCTTGACTTCTAGACCTTTCGTCACATCCATCATATTTACGGCTACCAATTTAGCAAATGATCCTGGCAATAAATCCGCAAAAATTTGTCCGAAATCTGTAGACACCTTTTGGTAGGTAGTGTTTAGCGTATCACGTTTGTATCCATTCAATTTGTTTATGGTATTGACAATCTTATTCTTGTCTTTTTCGATGGTCTTGACCATGTGCTTCAAAGAAATCTCTTTCTTCTCGACATTATCAATCATGCTCATAATGTTCATATTTACCTTCCGTTTCATGCCTTGGAACTTTTCCTCCAATACTGCCAACTGCGTATGACTCTCTTCCAAGTTGATATTTGGATACTGTTGGATTAAATTGTCCAACACGTTAGTATCAGTCACCCAGTCATGATCACTGATAATTTGGTCAAGATTAGCTTTCAAATTATGCGTAATGCTCGATGACTTTTCTAACTCGTGCGCCAACTTTTGCACTTCCAACTTGGAATCATTCTGTGCATCATTCTTGATCTTCAATATCTTGATCAATTCATTAATCTCTTCGTCTAGTCCTAATATGTTAGCTACCTCTTCTTCCAATTCAACCTTGACAACTTTGATCTTTTCCATCAACTCCGCTTCCTTTTCTGCAGACGTGTCACTTCTCTTGTTCAATTCGTCAATCAATTGTTGACTACTAACAAGTGCATCTTGCAAATTAGTCAATTCTGATTTCTGCTGTTCACTCTCAATCTGAATTGACTGGAACTTATCAGTTTGGTCCTCCATATATTGTTGCTTCTTCTGTAACTGTTTCTTCAAAGCCACGATTTCTTTCTTTAATCCATTCAATTTAGAACCTTTGTCATTATTGAATTCTTTTATATCTTTCTCGATAGTATTTATTTCTCCCTGGTAATTTTCACAATTTACCAGTTCTTGTTGGATTCTCTCAGAAAGTGTCACTATTTCATTCTCGTTGGCTTCGTTTTGCTTGAGAAGAATTGCGGAGGGGTTGCTTTCTAGTTTCTTTTGCAATAATGATAACTCGTACTTCTTCAAGTTGATTTCGTTTTGTAACGATTTGGTGCTGTTGATCAATGACTCCATTTGGTATAATTCTTGTCTAACAATATTTAACTCATTATTGACCTCTTGTAGTAAACCGTTGACTTTATTGAATTGTTGAATCTTGATCAATATGGATGAATTATTCTTACGTGAACCTCCTGAGAGATTACCTTCAGGGTCATAGATATCTCCTTCCAAGGTAATAGACCTGGAACGTATTTTAGGGTCAAATGTGATCGTTTTGGCTGTTTGTGGATCATTACATACAAAAGTTGTGCCGAAAATATACTCCATTGCTCGCAATAACTCATCGTCAAAATCGATCAAGTTAAGAGCCAACTCTACCTTGTTAGGAGTGAGTTTCTTCGCATGTTCAACAGTAGCTCTATCTAAGGAGCGTGAATTTATCTTATCCAACGGGATAATTGTCACTCTGCGCCTTAATTGACCTCTTTCCAACAACTGGGTGGCAACTTCAGAGTTGTCCACAACCACATTGTATAATCTGTTTCCTGCACAAACTTGTAATGCCAATGCCTTGTCATTTGCAATTTCTGGTAAGTTGAATAACTGTGCAACTATACCTCTCACCAAGTCGTCGTTAAAATTTGGAGTTGGTTTCGAGTAGTTGAAACCAATGTTCCCTATATCTCTCTCCATGTAATTCAACTCGTTCTTTAATTTATTGGATTTATTGGTTAATATTGCATCACGTTCCTTTAATTCGCCAATTCTATTTGGGTCAAATCCCAACTTCGTACTCAACTCATTTTCTTTATTGGACATTTCCGTGGAATATTTCAGAACACTTGCTAAAAGACCCTCGTTTTCTTCCTTGGCTTTAGCGAGCTTGATTTGGTCATTTTGTATTTGCTTCGATAAATGGGCTATCTTTAAGTTTGAGGTTTTGATGACCGTTTGTGACGTATTAAGTTTGTTTTTCACTTCATTAAGTTGTGCGGTATAGCCAGTGCTGATATTACCTGTGGAAGACACACCTGTTGACAAAGTTGATAATAATTCTTCCTTCTTATTGAACTCTTCCTTCAACAGGGAGAGCTCTTCATTGGATTTATTAAACTGTGCCTCGAAATTTTTGTACATATCCGCCTTGTTTTCCAAGTTGGAATTGATTTCATTTAATTGCATTTCAATAGCCAGCTTCTTGTTGACTTCGTCTTTTATGTTCTCTCGTATAATATCCTTGGAAGTACTTAATCTTGTTAGTTCATTCGATATCGTGACTTCCTCTTGCTCCAACTCTTTGAGCCTCCCGTCGTTATTTTGTTCAGACTCTCGTTGTATCTTTACTTGATTCAAGTCATCATTCAAGTTTTTGATTTCCAAGTTTAACTTTTTTATTTCCTGATTTAATTCACTCAATTTCGACTCATTCTGGTTCAAGAAATTCGAATGATTTGTAAAGTTTCTCGATAACTTCAAGTAATCGTGTGCAGCCACGATTCTTGAGAGCTTTTCTAAATCGATTTGTGTCTGTTGGAATTCAAGAAAGTTTCTCTTTTCACTTCGTAACTTTTCCAATTTTGGCTCAATTTCTTCCTTCAACAAGTTTCTGATTTCAATCAACTTTGCCTCCTTCTTGGCCATTGTTTTTTGTGCCTTGTCTTTACGTTCTTCGAATGTTCTGGTTCCAGCAGCTTCTTCGATCAACGACAATATTTCTAATGGCTTCATATTAAGAACTTTGGTGATTTTACCCTGCATGATCAAGAAATTTGGATTGTTGATATTCAATTGAACTGATTGAAATAAGTTCAATACTGTTTGTTGTTGGGCTTTATGTCCATTAATCAAATACTTTGAGCTTCCTCCTAAAATGATCTGTCTCGTAACACTAATTGTAGCGCAGTTTTCAAAACCAATGGGCGACTTGGATACTTCACTGTTATCAAATACAATAGAAACACTTGCCTTTGTCACCCCAGCTTGTCCTCTTTTGTATATCAAGTCTTGCAAGTTCGAAGCTCTCACTGTTGCCATGGATGCTATACCCAATACAAAACAGATTGCATCCAAAATGTTTGATTTTCCAGATCCATTCAAACCTGTGATGGCGTTAAATTGGTGATCCCAGCCTGAAATGACCGTACGAGTCGCATACGATTTGAATCCGTCTAAAATCAACTCCTCAACTTTCATCTTGTAAACTTGAGCACAAGATACACTATAGGAAAGTTTGGATAAACGTTGATCCGAAAGACTGATCTAGAGCTTTGATGGTTCTGGTTGTTTTGCTTCTTGATTTGAGATGTATCTTCTACGCGTTTATTTACTACTTGTAGACTTCCTAAATAGGAAAATAGTTCTCATCGATTAGTATGGAGACTTAAAAGTATGAAATCACGTGGTCTGCGAATCCATCGCTAAGAGTACTAGTACATTTTACAGCTAAAGAGATAGAAGTACACAAGCTAAAGGATGTTCAAAGTAATAGCGAGACATGGTAAGTCTCACACCATACGAGATCGATGCCACAGTACAGCTGCTAAAAGGTTAATCCCAGATAGCTTAAAACAAAGAAATACAGCTTTCGATTTTGATTCATTGAACTCCAAAAAGCCTACCAATGGCGATGAACGAATGCATGCTATGAAAAACATTCTCAAGAGGAGTGGTGATGGATATCAGAGAGCTCAGGGCCATTTTGACCCCGCTAATGCTAAGTTAAACTTAAATTTGAGTAACAAAATTCTTTTTGACAACATTTCCAAGGACACTACTGACAGAATGTTGAAGAGATACAAGGGACCATCCAAGAAGTGGGAAGAGACCATGACCGAACTTACGAAACATATGAAAGGAGAGGACGTGAAAGCAGACTTACTAAATTCCATCTTAGACGCAACTATCTCTCCAAGAAAGGTAAACGATACGATTAACGTGGGTGACGTAGTAACGTTATACGAAGATAATGTGAACTTGCATCTAGTAGTGGCTATTGCTGACAACTTTACTTCTCCGTACTATACGTTTATAAACAGCGAGGGAGAAGTAGTATTTGCACCAAAATCGTTGATACGAATAAGGCTTCCCAACGTTGTTCCTAAGAAATA
>Ga0065707_10001658_pt1 | contig 11490 bp, 7 predicted proteins | sample SwiRhicommuniRL3_FD_59094 | JGI IMG/M metagenome (GOLD analysis project Ga0065707, IMG submission 59094) | Switchgrass rhizosphere bacterial communities from Rose Lake, Michigan, USA - RL3 v2 (version 2) | ecosystem: Host-associated > Plants > Roots > Rhizosphere > Soil | place: East Lansing, MI... | reverse complement strand
ACTTGGCGAAGCGTACCAGAACCTGCCGGTCACCGATCGGCAGCATCCCCACGATCTGTTCATGCAGCTCGAAGCCGGATGGCGTGTGCCGATCAGCAAGACAGAGCTGTCGATCTCCGGTGGACCTGTCGGGTCGCCCGCGTTCGGCCCAACGCCCTTCATGCACCGGCCGTCGGCATCCGAAAACCCGGTTGCGCCGTTAACGCATCACACGTTCGATTCGACGCACATCGCCATGGGCACCGTGACGGCCGGGCTGCGATTGGGAACCGTCACGGTCGAGGGGTCCGTGTTTCACGGGCGGGAGCCCGACGAGCATCGGTACAACCTCGACACGGGCGCGCTCGATTCCAGTTCCGGCCGCGTGACGTGGCGCCCGGGCGGCGGTCTGGAATTCCAGTTCTCGCGCGGCTATCTCTATCAGCCCGAGCTGCTCGAGCCGGGAAACCAGCGCCGCACCAACGGATCGGTATCGTGGCTGCACACGCGGCAGAATCACGCGTTCACGGCCGTCACGGTGATGGCGGGGCGCGTAACACGGACCTACAACTGGAGTGGCTCGCTCTTGGCCGAAGCCACCCACTGGATGGGCAACCAGGCCGTGTACGGCCGCTATGAAGGACTCGCGATCGAAAGCGAGCACTTGATGTTCCCGAAGCTGGTTCATCCCCCTCACCCCGGGGAGTTCATCGACTCGCTCCATGCGTTCACCGTCGGGGGCGTTCGCCGCATCATGGCGAGCCGTGGCGTGGATCTCGGGGTCGGAGGGGATGCGACGTTCTATCGCGTGCCGCCGCGGCTGAAGCCTACTCACGGCAACAATCCGGTGTCCGCGCACGTGTTCCTACGCATCAGGCCGCTGCGCAATACCCCGCCTGCCGAGCACCACCACTGACCCTACTGGGATCCTGAAAAACTTGCGCTGACGATGCCCAACCCGCCGGGACAAACATGAGCCGCGATCTTCTCGGTGCCCGACACTTCCGAATCGAGGATCAGCCCTTTGATAGTGCTAACCCCGTGCGGCTGCGATTCCACGCCGCCGGCGGTCGTAGCAGCAAGGCCCGTACTGCCGGTGAAGGTACCGTCGCTTTCGAGGCTACCAAAGTACTCCCGGGTGTCGAAACCTTGAATCATGCGAATCGTTAGCCGTCGCATGCTGCCGCTGATCACAAGGCGGCCGGCGGATGGCAGACGGACGTCGCACTTGGTAGGCGCCATAGTTACCCGCACGTCGTAGGTGGCTCCCGTAAACGGCGGAGGCGGGAGTGCCCGCATGGTCAGATCGAGGTGCGCGTCGTCCGACAGCGTAGTCGTTGCTTCCGCCGGTTCGTATCCGCTTCTCGTGACTCGGATGGTAAAGCTCGAATGGATGAGCGCGGGAAGGCTGTAGAACCCGCTCTCATCGGTCGTCGCGCTTCGGCCTGCGTTGGGGCCGTCAACGACACTGACCGTAGCGTTCGCCAGGCCTCGTCTGGTGGCGCCATCGCTGACCACACCGGCCAGCGTGTTGCTGGCAGGCGGTCGCGGCTCGACGGAAACAGGCGTCGCCGTCGACACGCCTTCGATCGAGGCACGAATCTCGCAACTGCCCGGTCCGACAAGCGTGAGCTCACCTTCGCGAGACACCGCGGCGGTGGCATCGTTTGACGATCCCCACGTGACCTTCGCGGTCACGTCTTCGGTCGCGCCATGAAGATTGGTCGCGATTACCTTCAGCGGAAAACGATCGCCAACCGTGCCTGTGGCCGGAACGCCGGAAAGCTCGAGAGAATCCACGGGCGGCGTGCCCTGAGTCGGACCCACCGTGCCGTGGCAGGCGCTCGTGCATGCGACGACCGCCACGACGATGACGCTGCGGAACGACGCAGACCAGCGGGCCGTTCGGCGATCGGACTGACAGATCACAGGAAGCTGCCGATCATTATAGGAAGATCTCAGCAGTTGAACCCCTCGGCGCACGTCGCCAGCTTGCCCATCTCGGCCGTACGCTGAATGTTGCGGTGCCCCAGGGCACTGAATGCGAAGACGGTCCCGATTCCCGAAATCGAACCGCCTCCCCACAACACACCGTAGAGTCTCACATCATTCGGCCTTGGACGGTTCGTGATGCGAAACACCGGCGAGCCGCTGTCGCCGCCAGCGACCCTGGCCTTGACGATGTCCTGGCAGAGTTGCACGAAGCTCGTGCCGGACACGCCGGTGTTGACGCACGTCAGCACCACTTTCCCCTGCGACCAGCCAGTCGTGCGGCCGACCTTGTTGAGGGTTTCGTTCAACACCGGGGTGGAGTTCTCGCTCGTAATCCGAAAGCGTTCCGCGGTAACTGTCAGACCGTTCAGCGCGGGCGGCTTCGCGATCGTCCCCTTGGCGGCTTGCACGCCCGGGCCTGATGGATGGGGAATGCGTGCGAATGCCGTATCGCTGTAGCGGCATCGCCTGCCCCGCGGACACTCCCCGCCCGTGAAGTACGTGGGATCTCGCGTCTCGACGGCCATGCGATACGTATCGTCCAGCGCGAGTGGCTGATAATACACAGTGTTGTCGTTGCCGCCCTGATTGTCGGTGCAGTGCGAGTTGGTCACGATTCCCGGCGTGCCGCCTCTGACCGCGACGAGGCCGATCGTGCAGATGAAGGGTCCGAAGTTGATTTGAAGGCCGCCCATCAGCGGACGAATCCTGTTGCGGACGGTGACAAGGCGTCGCATGGGCGTGGCCAGTTCGACGCGGACCGAGCCGTCGGGCACACCGAGACTCGCGAGCCGTTGCCGCACTCGAACGCCGGCCGATGCCGACTCGACACCGACGCGCAGGCGGTTCTGATCTTCGGCGATGTCGGTCAGCACCACGCCGGGCAGGCTCAGGACGTCGGACCCCAGCGCCTGGTGCCAGCCATACAGATCGACGAAGCTGTACTCCGCCGCCCTCACGTTCATCCTCATCGTCGACGCCGACTCCATCATGGGATGGTCGTGAAACGCCGATTCGACATCGAGCGACATACCTGCGAGCCGGCTGTTGCCGTCCTGCGCGGCCAGCGTGCTCTTCAGCACGTACATCGTGAGGCGTCCATCTTCGTCAAAGAACATGCCGCCAAACGCCGGGTCGCGCCTGGCCACGTCGAGCAGTTGCTCGTCGAGGGACTTGCCGTTCGACTGGTCGATGTCGGCGGGTGTGGACGCCTGCTGCGCCGCGGCCGGCCCGGACGACAGCACCGCAGCAGCCACAATCGCCAGAGCTATTCCAGTTGCACAGATCGCAAGAGATTTCATCGTGTGGGTACCCGGGGAATGCAACCTGAGTATCGGGCAGGACAAGACAAAGAATTAGTCTGGACAGCTCCCGGCGATCAACGTTTCCTTACTTGTACGACTCAAGCGCTTGAGCTCATGTTCTCGCTTCATAGCTGCACCGCGCGACTCGCATGGCTCGGAATACACCAGCCACACCGGCCGGCGCGACCGCGTATATTTTGCGCCCTTGCCGGCGTTGTGCACCTCGACCCTCGCGTGCGGATCGCGAGCGTATCCTGTGTAGAACGTGCTGTCGGCGCAACGAACCATATACACAAAGTACACAGAGCAATCCTAAGATCTGAATCTTCTCATCGCGACGTGCGCGAATTCAGCATTTCCGTCCAGTTGAAGATCACCGTGATCGGCTCGGCAGCCGTCGTTTGCGGCATCAGCATGATAAAGCGGCCATCCGCGGTGACATCGTAGGACGGAGGCTGATTGCCGCGGACGTGTGACGTCTCGAAGAGGCGTACGGCCGGCTTGAAGTTGAATCCGTTGGCGGTGTCGATGGCGGCGGCCATCATGCTCTTCTCCTGGAGAAAGTACAGCTCGCGTCCGTTTCTCGCCCACACCGGTTCCGCCCCACCGTTTGGAGACACGCGAACGGGCGCGCCGGGCCCCGGATATGGACGAACCCAGATCTCCTGTGCGCCAGTTGTCTCGGCTGTATAGGCCAGCCACCGGCCGTCGGGAGAGAGCGCCGCGGAAAATCCTCCTTGTGAAATGAGTTGAGGGGCTCCCTGTGGTTCCAGTGGAATCCTGACGAGCGTGCTGGCATCCTTCCCTTCAAAGAGCTGGACAGCAATCACGTCACGCGAATCCGCTGTGAAAGCATGCGGGTGAAAGTGCGCCTTCGGCGCCACGTCTTCGGGCTTGCCGCTGCCATCCGCAGATACCGCCCTCAGCGTTCCACCACCCTCGTACACAATCCTCCGGCCGTCGGGCGACCACACCGGCGACAATGCGCCATCGAAGGTCAACTTCACGGGCGGACGCCCTTCGAGATCGTACCTCCACAAATCTCCACCAACGACGAGCGCCAGGCTCCGTCCGTCGGGAGACACCCTCGGATGATTTGCCGCTTCCAGGCCCGACGCGATTGAGCGCGACTCTTTTCCGTCTCGCGTGAGGAACACGAGCGAGGCGCGATCGGACCCCGCGCGGCGATACGCGATCGCGCCGTTGGCCGACGCCGATATGGCCGGGAACACTTCCGCAACGTGCACGCGGTCGACACCGGACACACGAATCGGATCGCCGACGAACTCGAGACGGCGAGGATCGAATCGACGCGCCATCATCGTGCCGTTTTCGGCATAGAGCACGTGGCCGTCCGCGGCTCCACGATCGGTGGCGTAGACCACGCTGGACGACGCGGTCATCAGTCGCGTCGAGCTTTGATTCTCCGGCGTCGTATCCGCGCGGCCCACATAGATGCCTGCGACGTTCGGGTCGTTCGATCCGCGCAGGTACAGGAAATGGCGGCGATCGGGAAGGGCAACCGGAGCGGCGTGAAACGTGTCGCCGAGGCGCTTGATCGCGGTGACCATCACCGGCGACCCACCTCCTGCGGGAATTCGCGCGATGCCATCCCCCGTCGCAATGACAATGACATCGTCGCTGAGCCAGGCACCGCCGGAATAGCTGTGCAGATCGGCGATCGTTTGAACCGCCTCCCCGGCCACCGTAACTCGTTTGAGCTTGCCATCTGCCAGGAACGCCAGCGATTGGCTGTCGGGGGACCACAACGGCGAGAACCCTACGGAATCCTGGGGCGTCACCACGCGCGATTGGCCGTCTTCGAATGAGTACACCCACTGTCGATTCTCGCCGTTGTCTGGCGCCACGAAGCCCAGATGGCGCCCGTCTGGAGACAACGCGACGGCGAGCCGCTGGAACGTTCCGACGAGAGGGGTCGGCACCGTCACCCGAACGGTTTCGCGGTCGACCGGTTCGGTGCGTTTCAGCGTCCACACGATCGCCGCTGCGGACACGGCAGCGATGAGTCCGACGATTGATGCAAACGCCACGACTCTTGACCGGCCGAAGGTCACGTCTCTATGCGCGCTCGCCGCCGGTACCGCGAATGCGCCGTCGAGCAGGAGACGAACATCCCCGATATCGCGAATTCGTTGTCTCGGGTCTTTCTGGAGGCATCCTCGAAGCGCGAGGCGCACCGGATCGGGCGTCGTCTTCGGCAGTCTCGTGAGATCCAGTTCTTTGTGGATGACGGCTCCGGCGACCTCGGTGACGGTCTCTCCCTCGAACGCGCGGGTCCCCGTGAGCATTTCATACAGCACGACACCGAACGACCAGATGTCTGCGCGTTTGTCGGCGGGTTTGCCGCGCGCCTGCTCGGGCGCCATGTACGCCGCCGTGCCGAGGAGCGCGCCCTGCCCGGTGACGAGCGCCGGGCTCGTCATCGTGGGAGACGAGGAAGGGTCCATGCGAACGCCATCAAGCGCATCGGGAGAACCGAGCATCCGAGCCAAACCGAAATCGAGCACCTTCACGTTGCCATCGGACGCAATCTGGATGTTCGCGGGCTTCAGATCGCGGTGCACGATTCCCTGCTCGTGTGCGGCCTCGAGCGCGTCGACGATTTGGCGCGCGATTGCAACTGCGTCGCCGATCGGCACCGGTCCGCGGGCGATCACCCCGGCCAGGGTTTCGCCTTCGGCGAGCTCCAGCACGAGCGCGCGAACGCCGTCCGCTTCCTCGATGCCGTGAATCGTTGCGATGTGGGGATGTTTCAGCGCGGCGAGCGCCTGTGCTTCGCGCTCGAAGCGCGCAAGGTGTTCGGGATCCGTGGCGACGTTCTGCGGGAGGAACTTGAGCGCGACATCGCGCCGGAGCCGCGGATCGCGCGCCCGGTAGACTTCGCCCATCCCGCCGGCTCCAAGCAGGCCGACGATCTCGTACGGTCCGATGCGAGAACCAGGAGCGAATGACATCGGAAACAGGTCGATTCTACATGGCTGACCGGTCTTCGGTGCCGTCTCGCCGTCGGGCAGGCTTTGACACGACATGCGTTCTTCGCCAAAGATTTGCCCCTCAGTGATCTACGCCTTCAAACGCCTGGCCCTCGGAATTCTGCTGATCGCCCTGGCATCGGCCATCCTGCTCGTCGCCGATCGCGAACGCCGCACGCCGGCCGAGCGCCGTGCGTTGCGCATTGCGGTCTTCCAGCACAGCGACTCCGCCATCATGGAAGATGGCGTGCGCGGCATGGTTGACGGCCTTGCCGCGCGAGGGTATCGGGCGGGTGAAGGCGGCGTCACGATCGAGCGCTTCAGCGCGCAGAACGACATGCCCACGGGCATTGCCATCGCGCGCCAGTTGACCGGCGGCGACTACGACCTCATCGTCACCTCCAGCACGCCGTCGATGCAGGCGGTGGCCAACACCAACAAGGAGCGGCAGGTCCGCCACGTCTTTGGACTCGTCGCCGACCCCTTCTCCGCCGGAATCGGCCTCGACCGCCAACACCCGCTGACGCATCCGCCCTACATGGTGGGCCACGGTTCCTTCCCGCCTGTCGAGACGGCGTTCGAGTACGCACGCCGCATGCTTCCCGCGCTCGCGCGAATCGGTGTGCCCTTCAATCCGGCCGAATCCAATTCGCGGGCGTACATCGAAAAAGGGCGGGCCGTCGCCGCCAAGATGGGTCTCACCCTGCTCGAGGCCAACGCCGATTCGACTTCGGCGGTTGGCGACGCGGTGAACTCGCTCATCGCCAGAGATGCCCAGGCGATCTGGATTGGCGGCGACAACACCGTGGCGTCGGCGATCGATTCGGTCATCGCCATCGGCGCGCGGACGCGCGTGCCGGTGTTCAGCGTGCTGCCGGGGAAGCCCGATCGGGGCACCCTCTTCGATGCCGGCTTCGATTTCCATGAAGTTGGCCGCCAGGCCGGCCTGCTCGCCGCGGACGTGCTCGAAGGTACGGACCTCACCAAGGTCCCGATCCGCGACGTGCTCGAGATCGTGCCGCCGTTTCTTTCGATCAACACCACGATCCTCGAAGGACTCCGGGAACGATGGATCGTCCCCGACGATCTCCTGGCCCTTGCCAACGTCGTCGTCGATTCCAAAGGCGTCCATCGCCGCGAGGCAACGGCTGCATCGACAGCCAAGCCGGTTGCTGGCCCGCTCTCGAAACGGTGGCGCCTGCATCTCGTCCAGTTGAACGACACGCTCGACGTCGAAGAAGCCGAACGGGGTGTGCGGAAAGGCCTCGAGGACGCCGGCCTTGTGGAAGGACGGGACTACGAAACGATGGTTCGCAACGCACAGGGCGATATGGCCACCGTCAGCGGGCTCATCGATGCGGCGCTCACCGATCGCGCCGATTTGATCATCACGTTTTCGACTCCGACGCTCCAGGCCGCCCTACAGCGGGCAAAGTCGGTGCCGGTGGTGTTCAACTACGTGGCCGACGCCGTGGCCGCGGGTGCCGGGACGAGCGACACCTCTCACCTGCCGAACGTGACGGGGGTATACCTCCTCGGCGCCTACGCTGAGATGCTGCCGATCATCCGGGCCTTCAAACCGACGACACGCGTCCTCGGCACCATCTACGTGCCGGCCGAGATCAACATGGTCACGCAGCTCGATCAGCTGCGGCGCATCGCCAAGGCCGCCGGTATGGAGGTGAAGGCCGTTGCGGCGAACTCGCCCGCCGAGGTGGGTGACGCCACGCTCGCGCTCATCGCCAACGGCATCGACGTGATTTGCCAGATTCCAGGAAACCTCACGGCGTCGGCCTTCCCGAGCATCGCGCAGGCGGCACGGCAGGCACGCATGCCGGTGTTCGCGTTCCAGAGCAGCCAGGTACACGCAGGGGCCGTGTTGGGCGTTTCGCGCGACTACTACGACAGCGGCCGCAGGGCGGCTGCGATGGCCGCGCGCATCATGCGCGGAGAGAAGCCCGCAGACATCCCCTTCGAGGGTTTCGCCGGCACGAAACTGCTCGTCAACGTCGAGGCGGCGAAGGCTGCCGGTCTGACGCCGCCGCCCGACATCGTGGCCCGCGCCGACGAGATCGTGGGAAAGAAATGACGCAGCGATCCATATGGAAATCACGCAGACACTGAGCGGCGATCTGATGCTCGTCGGCGTCGTTGGCAGGCTCGACAGTTACTGGGCCGACCATCTGAGCGACACGCTGGGTAAAGTGGTGCGACAGGGCCACCACCGCATCCGGCTCGATTGCTCGAAGGTGAATTTCCTGAGTTCCTCGGGCATCCGTGTGCTGCTTCAATTCCACAAGCAACTGAAGGGCATCGGCGGCTCGTTTCTCGTGGTCGGTCCGTCGGCGCCGGTGCTCGAAGTGCTGCGCGTGTCGGCGCTCGTCGGGATGCTCGTCGACGGTGCCGCGCCGGTCGAGAAGCCCATCGATGCCGGCCCGAGCGTTCGGCGCGTCGTCAGCGAGGGAATCGGGTTCGACGTGTTCCAGATCGACGGAAGCGCACAACTGACCTGCCGGACGATCGGGAGTCCGGGTTCTCTGAGGAGCGCGAGCTTCAAGGCTGAGGAGTGTGCGAGTCTCGAGTCGCTCGCGCCGGTCGTGGCGGTGGGTGTCGGCGCGTTCGGCGGCAGTTTCGACGACTGCCGTACGCGATTCGGCGAACTGCTGTCGGTCGCAGGCACCACGGTGTACCAACCCGCGGACGGCACCAACGTCGCGGATTACCTGATCGCCACTCCTTCGAATTCCGGAGCCTCGACTTCACGCGGCTCGGAGGTGCATCTCCTCTACGGTCTGGCCTGCGAGGGCCGGTTCGGGACGCTCCTGCGATTCGCGTCGCTCCAGAACGATGCCACGATTCCGCTCACGCGTCTGCTCGAAGCGTGCCTTGCCGAGTCTTCGGCTTCGTCGATCGGCGTCGTGATGGCCGTAGAAGCATGGGGGCTTATCGGCGCCTCCCTCCGACGATCGCCGGCCAACCTGATGAACAAGGGCGACCTCTTTGCATTCCCGGAAATCCGGAGTCGCCTCTCGTTTACCGCCGAACGGGCATTTCCGAACAGCGTCGCGCTGGTCGGCGGCGTTGTGACGCGTGAAGAAGCGGGCGCACGCCATCCGCTTCTTCGATCGGTGGGCCGTCTCTTCGGGCACCTGCACGCCGCGGCCTTCCGGTTTCACCCGGTGAGAAAGGGTTTCATCGAGCTCGCCCCAACGGTGACCAGCCTGTTCGACTCCGACCGGCTGCTCGGTGTACTCCATCTGCTCCATGATGACCGCGGTCCCGTTGGTGCCGGCGAGAGCGAGATCATCCGCGGCGCCTGCTGGGTCGGGCCGATCGCTTCAGGTTGGATGGACGGTAAACGGTGAACGGTAAACGGTGAACGGTAAACAGTGAACGGTGAACGGTGAACGGTGAACGGTAAACAGTAGACAAACCATGCTGCTGGTCATAAGCGCCTTCACGATCGGCCTCATCCTTTCGCTGCTGGCGTTCGGCGTCTTCGTCAGCTTCCGCATCTTCAGCTTTCCGGACATCACGACCGAAGGCTCGCTGACGCTCGGCGGCGCGGTCGCCGGCGTGCTGATCGTCGCAGGCGTCAATCCCCTCCTGGCGACAGGCGCCTCGTTCGTGGCGGGCGCGCTGGCGGGTGCGGTGACCGGTGTGCTCCACACGCGTTTCCGCATCAACGGGCTCCTCGCGGGCATTCTGGTGATGACCGCGCTGTACTCGATCAACCTCCACGTCATGGGCAAGAGCAACCTGCCGCTTCTCTCCGAGCGCACTCTTGCGTCGATGGCAGAATCGGCGGCGTTAGGAGTGCTGGGCAGGCCGAACGTGTCGTGGTTCGGCTGGGAGGTCGCGACGCGCGATGTTGCCGCTCTCGTGTTGTCGTTCGCCGTCGCGGCGATGGTCGGCGCCGCCCTCTACATGTTCTTCAGGACGAACCTCGGCACCGCCATGCAGGCCGCCGGAGACAACGCCCAGATGATTCGCGCGCTCGGTGTCAACGTCGACACGATGATTGTGCTCGGCCTGGCGCTGGCCAACGGACTGGTCGCCACGGCCGGAGCGCTGCTGACGCAGTATCAGGGATTTGCCGACGTGCAGATGGGCATCGGCATGGTCGTGTGGGGCCTGGCCAGTCTCATCATCGGCGAGGCGCTTGTCGGCGTCCGCGATCTGGGCTTTGTCATCGTCGGCGCGATCATGGGCTCGGTGCTGTTCCGNCTGATCGTGGCGCTCGCNCTCCGCGGCGGCCTCAATCCCAACGATCTGAAACTCATCACCGCGCTNTTCGTGTTCGTGGCGCTCGTGTTGCCGGGATTCCTGCGCCAGCTCAGGCGGCGGCCGGAAGCGGTGCGCGCGTAACGGCCATGCTGACGATCCAGGGAGCCCGCAAAACCTTCAACGCCGGAACGCCCAACGAAGTGCGGGCGCTTCAGGGTGTCGATCTCACCGTCGACGAGGGATCGTTCGTGATTGTCATCGGCACGAACGGCTCAGGCAAATCGACGCTGCTGAATGCCGTGGCCGGCGTGTTCCTGCTCGACTCGGGCACCATCACGCTCGACGGCTCGGACATCACCTCGTGGCCCGAGCATCGTCGCGCAAAGCTGATTGGCCGCGTGTTCCAGAACCCGTTCAGCGGAACGGCTCCTTCCATGTCGATTGCCGAAAACCTGGCGCTGGCGGCGCGGCGCGGCGAGCCGCGAGGGCTGGGCTGGGCGCTCAGAGGATCCATCCGGAACGAGCTTGGCGATCGCGTCCGTCAACTCAACATGCGGCTGGAGGATCGGTTGGACAACCCCATCGGCAGCCTGTCGGGCGGACAGCGCCAGGCGCTGACCCTCCTGATGGCGTCGTGGATCAAGCCGCGGCTCCTGCTCCTCGACGAACACACGGCAGCGCTCGACCCGCGCACGGCCGACCAGGTGATCCAGCTGAGCTCGGAGATCGTCGCGCGCGATCGTCTGACGACGCTCATGGTGACGCACTCGATGCAGCAGGCCGTGGGTCTGGGTGATCGCCTGGTGATGATGCACCGCGGCGACGTGCTCCACGATTTTCGCGGGACGGAAAAGGCGCGCTTGCGCGCGGATGATCTCCTGGCGCGATTCGAGGACGTGCGTCGGTCCGAGCAGCTGGACGAGTCTGCGGCGGCGATGTTGGAACGACTGTACGTGTAGGGATCGGTTCGTGGGTTCGTGGGTTCGTGGGTTCGT
>Ga0065707_10082899_pt1 | contig 11491 bp, 18 predicted proteins | sample SwiRhicommuniRL3_FD_59094 | JGI IMG/M metagenome (GOLD analysis project Ga0065707, IMG submission 59094) | Switchgrass rhizosphere bacterial communities from Rose Lake, Michigan, USA - RL3 v2 (version 2) | ecosystem: Host-associated > Plants > Roots > Rhizosphere > Soil | place: East Lansing... | reverse complement strand
CGAGCCGCCGCTGTCTTGGCGGCAGAACCGGGTCGGCTTCTGCCGGGTGACCGTGCGCGTACCGGACGACATCGCCTTGCCACCGTTGCCGGTCAAAGCCGATGGCGCGTTCTTCGCTCGCGACGCCGGGCTCGATGGCAAGCTGCTCTTTCCGACCGGCACCCTGCGGGGGGTGTGGGAGTGGGGCGAGCTCGAAAATGCGCTCGGCGAGGGGTGCGAAATCCTCGAGTGGCACGAGAGCGTCTGGTACCAGGCGGGGCCCTTGCTCGGCGAGTTCGTCGAGAAGCTCTACCGCTACCGCGACAAGGCGCACTGCTTTCGCTGCGGCAAGGGCATCGGGACCGACTACTTCTGCGCTGGCTGCCAGGAGCCGGGCTACCTCGCCGGGCTCGACGCCTGGGCCAAGCTCATCTTGAACGCGTTCTACGGCAAGACAGGCCAGCGCCCCGAGCGGCTCGGCTACTTCCACGCGAGCGACCCCGACATTCCCGAGGGCGCGATGCCGCTCGTGAGCGAAGATCCGAACTGCCCCATCTGGGTCGGGCAGACCGAGGCCGATAGCCCGTTCATCATGCCGCAGATCGCCGCGCGCGTGACGGCCCTGGCGCGAGTGACGCTCTACCGGGCCGCGAAAAAGGCCATGACGAGCGTCGTGCGCGAGTGCTGGAAGTGCCATTCGAAGGTCACCTACTCGGGGCGGGTGGCGAACTCGACCGGTGGCTATGTGCTCGGTAGCCGCATCGGCGGATCGGGCACGCACGGCGACGAGCATGCGCTCCTCACGGGTCACACCATCGGTCCGCAGGGGAGTGTGTGCCCGTGCGGCGGGGCCGTGCAGACGCGCCAGGGGCGGGTGTACTACATGGACACCGATTCGCTCCTGACGGACGTGCACCTGCCCACGAGCAAGGCGCTCGGGGCGCTCAAGGACGAGGTGCCGCGCTTCAGTGGGTTCCTCCACGGGCGCTTCTACGCGAGCAAGATGTATGCGCTCAGCGTGGAGCCGTCCTGGCTGGAGGTCGACCCGGGCGTTCGCCTGGCCATGATGAAGCGCGACGGGAGCTACCTCGCCTCGCTCGGGTTGCGCTCGCCTGCGCAAACGCCCGAGGGCGTTCTCGGGGATTCATCGGCGCCTGCCAAGGAAGCCGAGTGGTGGACGGTGCGCAGCAAGGGCCTGAGCCGCGTGAACCGCACGCCCGCCAATCTCGCGCTCTTGTACCAAGGTGCCCTGACCCGGCTCGAGTGGATCGCGGATCCATTGAACCACTACGACGACGGCTCGCTCCGGCCCATGCCCGAACAGATCGAGCAGGCCGGCACCGTCATCGACCGGAGGCTCGAGCAGTTTGGCACCCTGGCGAACTTGCTCGAGCGCGATGCAGAGGGCGAGCCCGTGCTCGTGCAGGAGGACGACGGCACCACCCACGTGCGGGCGACCCCGTTCGTGCGCGGCCCCTTGGTCGTAGAAGTGCCCCGGCGCCTGCACCTCGACGGGGCCAAACGCAAGATATTGCCGGACGGGCGAACGCTGCCCTACTCGGTGGACATGACCCAGGACAAGCCCGAGTGGTGGACGGCGAGGGAAGAGCGGCGGGCGCGGCTCCGAGAAGCACGAGCCAAGCGGGCACCGACCGAGCGAGTGACGAGGAGAGGCAAGCGATGAGGATTACGAGAGCGGTCGAGTCCGATTTTACGCCGGGGCGCTGGCTGTGCGATCTCGGCTGCGGGCACCAACAGTGGGTTGTCTCTGCGACCCGACCCGACGAAGCGACTTGCTCGCGCTGTCCGCGCGACGAACGGCAAGAGGCGCGAGCTGCCGCCGTCAATTCCGGCTCGGGTCAGGGTGAGACGGCGGAGACGGCAGCGTTCAAGGAGCGCTGGGCGGTCGAGCTGCACTGCCGGGTGTGCAGCGCCAAGTTCGAGCTCGAACGCTCGGGCATGCACGTGAGCTTGCAGCAGAGCGCGCCCTTTACCAGGCTCGTGCTCCTGGCCGTGCCGGAGGTGTGCCCCGAGTGCAAGAGCCTACGGAGTGTGGAGGCTTCGCCCTGACCGATGTGGGGCGAGAGGTCGTGAGTGGGAAAGGACGACAACTGATGGACAATCCGCTACTCGAGGTGACGCAGAGCAATTGGTGGGAGCAATCGTTTCCAGTGCTCGATCACGGCTACCTACGCTACGTCGAGCACTGGGGCTCAGACGAGCGCATCGTCGAGTCAGCCCGAATGTCGACGGGTAAGGGCCATAAGGGCTGGGGTACGCCGGAGACTCCTGGGGATGAGAAGCTGCTCGCGTACTTGTACGAGCATCGACATCACTCGCCCTTCGAGATGGCAGGACTGACGCTGGAGGTCCAGGCCCCCATCTTCGTGTTTCGCGAGTGGCACCGTCACCGGACCCAATCGTACAACGAAATGAGTTCGCGCTACGTACCGCTGCCAGATGTGAACTACGTGCCCACCGTGGAGCGGCTTCAGATGCGGAGCGCTACGAACAAGCAAGCGCAGGGCGTCGTGGGCGCTCCCGAGCTTTCCTCCATGTCCGCGGAAAGCTTCCGTCAGGACTTGCTCCGAAACTACCGGCAGGCTCAGGAGCTCTACGAGCAGGCCCTCGCTGCGGGCATTGCCAAGGAGCTCGCTCGGGTGCATCTCCCGGTGGGGCGTTACAGCCGGATGCGAGCTTCGGCGAACCTACGTAACTGGCTCGCATTTCTCACGTTACGAATGGATCCAGCGGCGCAGTGGGAGATTCGCGAGTACGCCTGCCAGCTCGGCAGTTTTATCGAGCGATTGTATCCACGGACCTGGAAGCTGTTCGTGAACGGGCTGCATGAATGAGCGCTGAGGCCATGCCATGACGGAGCTCGAACGAGCCACCGTGAGCGAGCTCGCCGACTGGGCCGCGGAAGATGGGGATCCGGACGTTCTGTCCGTCTGTCAGCGAGCGCTCGAGGGCGACGTCGAGATGCTCGCCGAGGCCCTCGCCTGGTGGCCCGCCTGGGCGGAGGCTCGTAAGGGCCTACCATGAGCGGGCAGAAGCTCAAGAAGGTGGGGCCCCGCGAGCGCGTCGCCATCGCGCTCAGCACCAGCACCAACCGCCGGGCCTTCGAGAACTACCAGCGCGAGCTCCGGCGCAAAAAGGGCCCGGCGGCGTGCCTCTGGTGCGGCCAAGAACCCTGTGGCGTGCTCTGGACGCGCCCCGGCGACACCGAGCCCGGTGGCGATCGCTGCTGCAACCAGTGCAGTCACGAGCCGGTCGAGGGCTGGCAGCACACCCACACCGCCTGGGCCGGCGGGCAGTCATTCTCGGTGTGTGCGCTCCGGATGCGAGAGGGCGAAGTGGTCTACCTGCGCCGGGATGGGGTCGTGCAGTTTGTCGAGATGCGGGCGCCGAAGGCTGCGAGCGCGCTCGGCGACGATGAAGAGACGGACGTACCCGTGGTGGCGTTTCTCGGCAAGGAGCCCGATGGTGCGTCGCTCCACCTCGCCGGCGACGGGGGCAATGCCACGACCAGCCTGTGGAACAACCGCCGAGAGCTCGATCCGGTGTGGCTCCCGCTTCGGATGCAAGCGGCCGTGTCCCGCGACGAAGAGCGCAAGGCGCTCCGGCACGCCGAGCGGCTCGCGAAGGAGGCCGAGCACGACGCTCGCATCAACGCGCTCATCGCAGAGGAAGAAGCGGCGCGTCAGGCGAGCATCGCCAAGCGCGCGTTGCAGCACGAGACGCGCGTCGTGATGGACGAGATCGAGGTCGACGAGCTCGACACGGCCGAGGAGGCTCTCCCCCTGCCGGCGGCGAGCGTCGAGCCGGAGGCGCCGGAGGGCGAGCGGGAGCGGGTCGTGCGACACATCCGTGCCGAAGGGGCCGCGGACGGTCGCACGCTCTGCGGTCGGGAGGCACGCGAGGTCGCCACGTTCGAGGGCGTGCAGCCAGCGGCGGCGGCGGAATCGTCCGACTGCTGTCGGCATTGCGGGCGGTGCGCTCGGCCCGAGCTCTACACGCCGCCCGAGGAGCCGCCGCGTCGCCTCACGCCGGACGAGCTCAAGCGACCCGCCCGGCCGAAGGCGACCGGGGGACGGCTGCAGCGGTCGGCTCGCCAGCGACGCTCGCGCGAGCGCCAAAAACGGGCCTGGGCCCGCCAAGAGGCCAAAAACCGTCTCGAAGTCAAGCGCTTAGAACGTCTCGCGCGCGCTCAGCCTGCCGATCTGATAAAAGAGCCCGAGGAATGACGAGCGAGATCATCATCCCCAAGGGGATCACACGCCAGGAGTACGGCCGAACCAGGGGCTGGCTCGCGCGGGTGTACCGTACCGTCCAAGGTGAGCAGCAGTGCGCCCGGCGCCTGTTTTCCGACGGCGTCCATGGAGGGGAGCTCGAGGCTCTGGATGCTGCGACCGAGTGGCAGCGCCTGCAGCGCGGCACCTGGCCGCCGCCCACGAAGAAGCGCACGGCGGGCTACGGCTACGTGCAGCGCACGCTCCGGAGCTACCGCACGCCGGCGGGGGAGCTGCGCACCTACGACGCCTTCGAGGCGTGGTTCTGGGATGCCGAGGAACGCCCGCGGTCGACGTCCTGGAGCATCGAGAGCCACGGGGCAGAGCTCGCGCAGTCGCGTTGCGACGAGTGGCTCGCTCGCTGTCGGGACGAGCTCGACGGTGAGCCCCTGGCGCAGGTGGGCTGAGTGCGCAGCGCGGGTAGCTGGGTGTTGGGTGCTGGGTACTGGGTCGGAGGCACCGTTCCGTGAGGATCCCCGAAGAGCTCGAAGTATTCCGCATGGCAGACGCCCTGGTGCTCGAGGTGTATGCGCTGGCGGGGCGCTTTCCTGCGGATGAGCGCTACGCGCTCACGAGTCAGGTGAAGCGTGCCGTCGTGAGCATCTCGTCCAACATCGCGGAGGGTTGCTCTCGCTCGTCGCAGAAAGATTTCCTACGTTTTCTCGAACTGGCGCTCGGCAGTGCGTTCGAGCTCGCCCATCAGCTCTCCCTCAGCCGCCGCCTCGGTTTCGTCAGCGCAGAGCTGTGTGCACCCGTGGAGGCGACGGTTCAGCGCGTGAGCAAAATGCTCGTCAGCCTCGGCAAGGCGCTCCGACCCAGTACCCAGCACCCAGAACCCAGCCACCCGAGGTCCCCATGAAGATGAGCCCCGTCGGTCGAGCGTTCCTGCAAAGCACCGAGGGGCTTTCGCTCGTGGCCTACCCGGACGCCAAGGGGTGGTCGATTGGGTACGGCCACTTTGGCGCGAAGGAGGGCGACACGATCACGCGCGCCCAGGCCGAGGCCCTATTCGACCAGGACCTATCCGTGCGCGAGGCAGCCGTGAGTGACCTCATCACCTCTGCGACCCCGGGGCAGTTCGATGCGATGGTCTCGCTCACGTACAACGTGGGGATCCCGCGCTTCACGCGCTCGACCGTGCTGCGGCTGCACCGGGCAGGGGACACCGCCGGGGCCGCGGACGCGTTCCGGCTCTTTCGCCTCTCGCAGGGCAAGGTCAACCCCGTGCTCGTCGCCCGTCGGGAGCGCGAGCGGCACCTGTACCTGACGGGCGATCCCGGACCCGTCGTGCACGTCAGTCCCGCGCCCGTAAAAGCGGTGCACGCGACGGCCGTGATCGGGATCGTGCTCGCGCTCGGGGTGGCCCTCGCGACCTATGCGCTGTTGCCAACGCTCGCTCCGGCACGTCGCTTGCTAGCTATCGGCTGAACGGCTAGGCTCACGAGTGAGTCTGCACCCCAGCTCCGCCCCCTCCGCTTGCCTCGCTGGTCCGGACCAGAAGACGGCTCGCTGAGGGGGCGCCTTCTACGCATGCCGTTTGGGAGGGCCCGTTGCCTAGCTGGAGCAAAACATTTCGCCACGTAGCGCCCGATGGCTCCGTCGTCACGGGCATCGCCTGCGGGCGCAGTCCGCGCCGGCACTGCTCGACACCGGGGTGTGGGAAGGTCGCGACGTTGCAATGCGATTACCCGGTCACTCGCGCGGGACAGGCCCAGACCTGTGACCGCTGGAGCTGTCGGGCGTGCGCCCAGAGCGTGGGCGAGGATGTCGACTACTGCAGCGCCCATGGGCGTGCGGACGCCGAGCTCGGGAAATGAGTATCGTGCTGCCCGAGCCCGCGCTCGCACAACACAGCGCAGAGCTGCGTGCGAGCGCCGTCACGCGCATCGATCTCGGCAGCGGCCCTCGGCCGATCGACGGCTTCTGGGGATTCGATCGAGCGGGAGGCTTGCACGTGACGGCGTTCGATCTGGCGAGCGGGATGCCGTGGCCCTTGCCGGACCAGAGCGTGAAGGAACTCTACTCGCGCCACTTCATCGAGCACGTGCCCGCGAGCGACATCCACGTGTACGAGTTCGTGCCCGAAGAGGCGCGCATCGACCAGACCCTCCCGCCCTCCCGAGTCCCCACGGGTTTCGTCCGCTACCTCGGCCTGCGCGATGCCTTGTGCTGGGTAATGGACGAGGCGTACCGGGTGGCCGAGCCCGGGGCACGCTTTCGCGTGCGCTGGCCCGCGCTCATCGACGAGCGATCGGGCGCCGTCGGGCGCATCGCCTTTATCGATCCCACCCACCGGCGTTTCATCCCGCGCGAGCAGATGCACTATTTCAGCCGTGCGGGCCGAAAAGCCCTCGGGGTCGAGCAGTACGGTTGCTCGTGCGACTGGGTCGTCATCTCCGAAGCGCAAGCCGACCTCGGCATCGGCTGCGAGTACGACGTGACCCTGCAGAAGCCGGAGGCGCCCGGTTGAAATACCCCCTACAGTCCCGCGCCCTTCGCCCGTCCTTTGCGCTAGGATGGAGGAGCTCGAGCGCCGCACGTTCACCATGAAAGGCCTGGTCCTGCTCGCCCTGTTCGCTACCGGCTGCGCTGCTGCCGCGCGCCGGCGCTCGCCCGAGGACCAAGCGCCTCCCGACCCGGACGATCCTGCCCAGCCGCTCGAGCCGGTGCTCCTGACCCAACGCACCACGCTGCGCTTCCAGGTCGATGCGGACAGCGAGCTCGCCGAGGATGCCCGCATTGCCGCTCGCTCCTGGTCGCAAGCCACCGGTCGCACCATCACCGCAACCCCCGACGGGGACATTCCCATCCTGCTCGTGGACGCCTTGAGCGAGAGCTGCGACACGGCCCATCATCCACAAGCCCGCGGCTGCGCCCACGTCGCCACCGAAGGCGCTTGGATCGAGGTGCTGTCGAGCCTGCATCCCGACTACCGCTACGGCACCGTGCTGCACGAGATGGGGCACCACCTCCGCGGTGATCCGGGGCACGTCGAGCGGGTCGACGCCGTCATGAACGCCAATCGCCAGTTGACCGTCTACTTGCTCACTCCCGAAGACATCGCGTTCGTGTGCGGGGGCTCGGGCTTTTCGTGTGCCTCGGCAAGCTAGGGGAGGCGTGCCGGTGGCTGACGATTTCCCCGTAGGCCCGGCGCAGTACGCCCAGATCAAGGTCTTTGCGGCCTTCCGCTGTCGCTGCGGCAAGCTCGCTGCGATGGGCGACCAAGCCGATGGCAACGCGGCGATGCTGCACGAGACGCCCTACTGCGACGCCTTCGAACGCGTTCGCAGCATGGAGCAAGCGACCGCCTACTATGCGTCGCTCGAGGCCGTCCCGCTCACCGAAGCGGTCGCTCGAGAGCTCGCGTGCAATCAAGCGCATGCTTAGCCGGTAGGTAGCCTCTCTTCTCTCTTGCGCCCGCTTTCCATCTCTGGCAAGCCTGCGCTAGAACGCTCTCGGGGGGTGCGTGTTGCTCCCTTCGAGTCGTTTGATCCAAGCATCCAACGTATCCAAGGAGTCCAACATGTCTAACGCAGCCGTCGCTCTGGCCCCGTCCTCCGAAGCCCCCCTCGATCTCAGCCGTCCCCCCGAAGGGTTCGAGCAAGCTTCGGGAGATCTCGCCGGCTACTGGGAGGCAGCGTCGCCTCCCTCGCGTACGACCGAAATGCGCGAGGGCAGCGGCCCCGTGCTGTTTACGCCGCTCTACGTCACCTTGAGCGATAGCTCGCTCGGGACCGCCAAGGACCCGAAATCGAGCACGCTCTTGCATGCCCGCCTCGAGGCCCCCTGCCTGCTTCGCAGCGCGCAGAAGGCCGAAGGGTACAAGGAGTTTCCGAAGGGCACGCTCTTCGGCATCTGGACCAAGCCTGGCATGAAGCCGCTCCAGCGCCTCGCGGGAGCGACGGTGTGGATGCGCAACGGCATCGAGGTGGCCGGTAAGATCGAGTACTTCAAGGAGATCGATCGGCCGAGCCCCATGGTGGTGTTCGACATCCGCAGCAAGGGCGAGGGCACCAAGCTGAAGGTGGCCGAGGACCGGCGCGAGCTCAGCTTGCCCGATAACGTTCGCAAGAAGCGCACGGAGATCACCGAGGACCTGAGCGACATCCCGTTCTGATCGGACGATGAGAGAGGGGGGAGCAGACGCGAAACGTACCTCAGGCCTTTGCCGCTCGCAAGAGCGCGAGGAGGCCTGAGGTCGAGAGCGTGTGCGCACCTTTCGTAGCGCATGTTTTATGTGGCCCCCGCGGGATGTGGATCCCCCCCCCTCCCTCCCGCCGGGGGCCGCGCCTAACGCTTTGCAGGTACCAGGTATGAGGTACCAGGTGTGGGGCCCGGAGGCGGTTGCGATGCGTGATCCGAAAGATTTGAAGGCGTTCCAGCTTGCGGATGCTCTCGTGTTCGAAGTGTACCGACTGAGCGCGACGTTCCCAGCAGACGAGCGCTTTGGATTGACGAGCCAAGTTCGCCGCGCGGCCGTCAGCGTTGCGAGCAACCTCGTGGAGGGCTGCTCACGGGACAGTCAGGCAGACTTCAAGCGTTTCGTCGACATGGCGACGGGTAGCGCCATGGAGCTCCGCTATCAGCTCACGATCGCCCGGCGTTTCGGGTGGTGCTCAGCCAACGAGGTGTCCGCATGCGAGACGCATGCCGGCGAAGTCTGCAAGGTGCTCATCGGGCTCGGCAAAGCGCTCCGAGCTGAAACCTCAAACCTCGTACCTGGTACCTACGAATGAAGCCATCGGCGTTGCCCATTGGTACGAAGCAGGTCTTGGTCGCGTTCCCGACGGGCAAATCGGACCGAGAGGGTTGGGCGTTGGATCCGGGCTCTACGCGGCGCCTGAGGGCGCAGGTGCAGTTTCCGTTCTTGCCGCTCGGGCTGTTCCTCTGGGGCGCGACGAGTGACACGTATGTGGCGCGCGTCGGCGTCGCCAACTTTGCCGAGGTGGACGTCGCTGGCGTGCGCCTGCCCGGGCGCTTCTTTCAGGCGAACTACACGTTCGAGGGGATGCAGCAGTTGGCCCTGCGAGGCGAGCTCGAGCTCGCCGTCGCAGAGCGCCAGGTGCTCGAGATGACCCAGGCAGAAGTGGGCCACATCCTGTGCCTCGACATCGAGGGACCGGTGGAGCAGGCTTGCCTCTGGGGGCTCACGTACCTGGGCGATGGACCCACGCTACAGGCCTCGATTGAAACCGTGAAGGCGCCCGAGCACTCGGGCTTGCCTCCGAGCTACGTGGGCCTGCTGGTCGAGCGGCGCCTGCGCGGTAATCGGGTCATTGGTGAGGTGCATGCGCCGTCGGAAGCGAGCGTGTGCTCGCTCCTGGCGGCTCTTCGCCCTCACCGCTACTGAGGATCCATGGCGTTCACGCTCACTCCCGAGCTGCTCCAAAAGGCCCTGACGGGCCTCGGCATCGCTGCCGGACAGCTCAAGCAGTTCGACGACGAGACCAAAAAGGCGCTCGGGCGCTTTTTCATGCGCGCGCTCGGTAGCGGGGACGCCAACGCCTACGTGAAGGAGGCCCTCGCGTTCATCGAGGACCGCGACGGCGATCGACGGGCCGAGGCCGAGCGACAGGCTTCCGCTCGCCGGCGGGTGGTCACGGCCGAGTTCGTGGACGGCGATCGAGGTCGCAGTAGCAAGCGGAGGCGGCGGTGAACGAGCCCGAGGAGCACCGGTTCGACGCTGCGCTCGAGCTCGCTCGCCGGCTCGACGAGACCCTCGCACGCTTCGCGTTCGAGCACGCCTCCCTGCTCCGGAACGCCTGCGACGTGCCGAGGCACGTACCCGATCTCGAAGGGGTCGTCGTTTGCACGTTCCTCGGCCACACGCTCCGGCGCCTGTTGAAGGAACGAGGCCGCATTGCGACCGAGCGGCTCGCGCTCACGATCTTGGAACAGCTCGCGCTCGTCGAGACCTCGGCCGTGCCGAGCACGTCGGAGGGGACGCTGCAGTGACCGCCGGCGGCGCTACCCACGACCCTGCCCGAGATCGCCAGCACTTCGACTGGGAGCGCCTCGAGCGCGAGGTGGTCGAGCGGCTGCACCTCTTGCGGTTGGGCATGCAGGGCGAGTTTTTGGGGCCGGACGACGTGCGCGAACGCATCTGGAGTAGCCTGGTGCTCCCGACGCTCGCGCGCCTGATGGAGTTCGTGCTCGCGGTAGACCTCAGCGGCAACGAGCTCACCCTCCGCAAGATCCCGCCTCGGGAGCCCTTGGCCGAGAGCGTGCTCTCGCTCGCGCTTTTGGTGGGTCGGCACTGGCAGGACCAGGACGGCGTCAATGTCCTCTACCTCGACCAGCTCGCGGACGCGGTCAAAGCCTACGACGCAGGCGAGCCGGGGCAGGGAGAGGCCGAGCCGCCCGGGAGCGAAGGAGCCCACCCGTGAGCTTCGGTTCCCACGCGATCTGTGTGACCTGCTTTCAGAAGCTGCACGGCCCCGAGCGGGCTCCGTGCCGCATCAAACCCGAGCATCTGAGCGAGGCCGAGCTCGAAGAGCCTTGCCACCTCTGCGGGCAGAGCGTGCGAGAGAGCCCCGGGATTTACCTCCGGATGTGGTCGGAACCGACGGAGGCGGAGCAACGGGCCATCGGGCAAGCTCCAGAGCCAGATGCTCAGCACGGTCACCCGAGCCATGTTCCGCCCGTACGCTCGCCCGCCGAGGCGCGCGTGGCCGACGCTCTCCGCAGTATCCTGACGGAGGCCTCGGGCTGGAAAGCGGGGCTTCTGCTCTGTACCTACCGCCGGCCAGAAGCGGGCGAGCGCGAGGTGTCGATGACGCACGCGCTCGGGATGACAGCGCCCGGTGCCGCTCTCGACCTGGTCCTGATGGTGGAGCGGCTACGCACACTCGCGGACGAGCTCGAAGCGTTCATCAGAGGGGGCGCTCCGCTGCCTCGGATGTCCGTATCGGCGGGAGAGAACCCGTGAGCTCGACCGATGCGCAAATGCTGACCTTGACGGTCGTGCAGACCGTGCAAGCGCTGCTGCTCGGCGTGCTGGCCGTGCAGGTCGAGCGCACTCGCCGGCGCATGGACCGCATGGAACGCGAGGGCGTCAAGGTCGAGGTAGCCCTGCGTGGTGTCACCCTCGACCCGGAAACGCTAGAGGTCCACCCACCCCGACAGGCGGACGCTTGAGCCGCGCCTACCCGCTCGACTGGCCGCCGTCTTGGCCGCGCACCCCTGCGCACGAGCGCAGGTCGAGCCGCTACAAGGTGAGC
>Ga0065707_10000782_pt1 | contig 11494 bp, 8 predicted proteins | sample SwiRhicommuniRL3_FD_59094 | JGI IMG/M metagenome (GOLD analysis project Ga0065707, IMG submission 59094) | Switchgrass rhizosphere bacterial communities from Rose Lake, Michigan, USA - RL3 v2 (version 2) | ecosystem: Host-associated > Plants > Roots > Rhizosphere > Soil | place: East Lansing, MI... | reverse complement strand
AAGACTACGAGTTTGTCTCGATCTATCGAAAACATTTTCGCTTGCCGCCTGGACCAAATGGGCGGCGCGTATTTGTGGATTTTGGCGCCGTGATGACTGCTGCGACAGTCTGGATCAACGGCCAAAAGCTCGGCGAGTATCGCGGCGGGTACACGCCGTTCTCGTTTGAGTTGACGGAGCACCTGAATTGGCGCGGAGACAACGTATTGGCGGTCGAGGTTGATTCCACTGAGCGTGCGGACATTCCGCCGTTTGGGGGCGAGATTGATTACCTGACCTTTGGCGGCATCTATCGCGATGTTGCTTTGCGTGTTGTACCAGGTACGTTCATCGAGAATGTGTTTGCGAAGCCGGTCGATGTTCTTACCACGAATCGCAGCGTTCAGGTGCGAGTGTTTCTCGAAGAATCCGAGAAAAGCGACGCTCTCTTCAAGGTCACCGCCGAACTACGCGACGGTCGTCGCGTCATCGCCAGTCAAAGCAAGGAACTTATTAACGAGGGAAAGCATTACGATCTGACGTTGGCAAATCCGGGTGCGATTGATCTGTGGAGCATTGAGCGTCCGAGGCTCTACGACGTGAGCGTCAAGCTTTTCAAGAGTAATCAACTTGTCGATCAATACGACACCCGCATCGGCTTTCGCGAGGCGCGGTTCACGCCCGACGGTTTTTTCCTGAACGGAAATCATCTGAAACTGCGTGGTCTTAACCGGCACCAGACATTTCCTTTTGTGGGCCAGGCGATGCCCGCGCGGGTACAGCGGCGCGATGCCTGGATTTTGCGGAAAGAATTCAAATGCAACATCGTGCGCACTTCGCACTATCCGCAGTCGCCACACTTCCTCGACGCCTGCGATGAATACGGACTACTGGTGCTGGAAGAGATTCCGGGTTGGCAACACGTGGGCGATCAGCAGTGGCAGGATCTGTCCGTCAACTATGTCGAAAGCATGATTCGGCGCGACTGGAACCATCCTTCGATTATCCTTTGGGGTGTCCGCGTCAACGAGTCGGGGGATTATCACGACTTCTACACGAGAACGAACAAGTTGGCCCACTCTCTGGATGATTCACGGCAGACGGGCGGCATTCGCTACAAGTATGACTCGGAGTTGCTGGAAGACGTGATGACCATGAACGATTTTCAGATTCCGCTCAGGCCACCGAATCACCCGCTTTATCTCAACACCGAATTCATCGGCCACATGTATCCGACCAAGCGAAATGACAATATCGAGCGCGTGACGGAACACACAATGCGGCATGCGCGCGTGCACAATCAGTTGGCGTCGGATAAACGATACGCGGGCGGCATCGGCTGGTGCGCCTTTGATTACAACACGCATTCCAATTTTTGTTCCGGCGATCGGATTTGTTACCACGGCGTAGCCGACATTTTCCGGATTCCGAAACCCGCCGCGGGCTTTTACAAATCGCAATGCGATCCGAAGGAAGAGATTGTGCTGGAGCCGGCCTTTGACTGGTCACGCGGGGATCGTAACGAAAGCTTTAACGTGGCGATGATTTGCTCGAATTGCGACCGCCTTAAGATTTATATCGGCAATCGCGTGGTGGCTGAAGCTGAGCCCGACCGGCAGAACTTTGGGAATCTGAAGTATCCGCCTTTCGTAGCAAACCTTCGGAGCGGTCTGAACGGCCCCTGGGGCGATCTGAAAATTGAAGGCTACCTCGGCGGGAAGCTGGTGATCACGAAGATGATGTCAGGCAAGGGAGTCGATCAGCAATTGCTGGTTGAACCGGACGATCGCGAATTGATCGGTGATGGCATCGATGCGACTCGTTTGGTGATGAAGGTGACGGACGAATTTGGTGCCGTGCGTCCGTTCGCCAACGCGGCCATTGTCCTCGGCCTTACCGGCCCCGGAGAGATCGTCGGCGAGAATCCATTCGCACTATTTGGAGGCGTGGGCGCCGTTTGGATCAAAACGAAACAGGCCGCGGGCGTTATCAAGGTAACCGTAAGGCATGCAGAGCTTGGATCAAAGACAGTCGAACTGCAGGTAAGGCCGTTTCGTCCGACAGGGTCGCTCTAATAATTAGATAATCAGCCGGCCGATGTTGACCGAGTGGGGAGCGAGCACACTGTCGATGGGGGGTAGCGCAAAAGGGTCATCTTCGGTGATGACCGGACCGGGCATCTCATTGCTCAAGTCTGAGGACAACAACCCGAGCGCGCCTTGAGCATTTAGTGCTCTTGAGAAGTAGTAGCCCTGGCCATACTCGCAATTCATGGCCTTGAGTTCCATCGCCTGCTCGAGAGTTTCTACGCCCTCGGCAATGACTTCCATCTTGAGATTGCGTGCGAGTCCCAGAATCGTCCGAACTATTTCGAGGCTCTCCTGGTTGTTGGTCATCGAGCTCACAAACGACTGATCTATCTTCAAAGTCGAGATGGGAAAGCGATGCAGGTAGCTCAGAGAAGAGTATCCGGTCCCAAAATCATCGAGACTGATGGTCACTCCCAGGGCTTGCAATTGCCCGAGCATTTGCATGGTTGATTCCACGTTTTGCATTACCATGCCTTCGGTGATTTCCACCTTTAGACTCGCCGGACTTAAGCCCCCGCTATCAAGGGCCAGGCTGATTTGGTCGATCAGATCCCGCTGCATAAACTGTTTGGGGGAGAGGTTTACACTCACCTGCAGGGGCGGTGTCTGAGGATGTTGCTTTTGCCACTCACGAGTTTGGCGGCACGCTTTGTTCAGTACCCATTGGCCAATCGGAATGATTAAGCCAGTCTCCTCCGCGACGGAAATGAACTCGAGCGGCGAAACCATTCCTCGCGATGGATGGAGCCATCGCAAGAGTGCTTCAAAACCGGCAATCCTCCCGGTGCGCAGCGAAACAATCGGCTGATAGTCCAGGGTGAGCTCGTCCCGTTCGAGCGCGCGCCAGAGATCCGTTTCAATCTGGGACAAATCTGTGGCCGTGGCGTGCATCCCCTTATCAAAGACCTCGTAACGGGCTCTGCCTAAGCTCTTGGCCCGGTACATTGCAGTGTCCGCATCTCGCAGGACTTCTTCGGCGTGTTCGTATCCAGCCGTGCTGAGCGCAAGGCCGATGCTGGCTGTGATAAAGACTTCTCGGCCCGGAAGTCTAAATTGCTCGGACAGGTTACTCAGTAAACGCCGGGCCATATCGATTGCATCATCCGGATTCTTTAAGGAGTCGAGCAGGATCGTGAATTCATCGCCCCCGAGCCTTGCTACGGTATCCCCCGGACGAACACTAGCCCTGAGTCTTTTGGCAATGGCGATCAGAAGCTGGTCTCCAGCCATATGTCCCAGGCTGTCATTGATAATCTTGAATCGATCGAAATCCAGGAATAGGACTGCAAATGGAAGGCCCTGTGTGCGGTTGACCCGTTGCACCGACTGCTTGAGCTGGTCCATGAAAAACATTCGATTGGGCAGACCAGTCAAGGCATCATGGAAAGCGTCATGGACCAGTTTCTTCTCTGCCTGCTTCCGTTCGCTGATGTCCTGCATCTGGAAAATTAAGTTGGCAGACGGCCTTTGGGGATCGTTTACGGTCGTGACGCTGAGGAGCATCCATCTGAGGTGGCCCTTTTTATGAAAGTAACGCTGCTCCAATTGAAGGCTGGAAATCGTTCCCTCACGCAGCTTATCAAGCTGGTCGAGGATAAGGTTAAGGTCGTCAGGATGTGTACTCCGCTGAAAGGTACCCAGAAGCAGTTCGGCCTCAGAGTATCCCAGCATTTCGCATAGGGATTTATTGACCTGAATCCATCGCCCGTTGGGCGCCACCAGGCCCATTCCGGCAGCGTGGTGAAAAGCGCTGCGAAAACGTTCCTCGCTTTCTCGGAGAGCATCTACATGGCGTTCAGCCTGCTCGGCCTGCAACTTTGAAGCTTCCAGGTTTTTCAAATAGACGGTGTAGGTCGAATAAACGAACATGAATAGAGTCGTAATTGCGACAACGGGATAAAATCCAAAAGAGCCAATCAGCCTCCACATGATACTAGCCGCAAAAGCCCCCGCGAGATATTTTGTCGAGGTCGCGAGATAGCCTTCCTTCAGTGTTCGCCAGATGGGTTGATTAGTTCTCAGGGTCGCAGATAGAGCGACAAAAGCTGAATGGCTGACATATTGAGTGCTCGCCAGGATTAAGAGAGCAATGAAATAGTTTACTGAATAGACATGGGTGAAAACTGATAATCCCCCAAAAAGTCGTATTGCCGAGACCGCCAGGAAAGTAGAACAGGCCATAGCGGCCATGTTGAAGAGAATCGTCAGAGCCTTCTTGCTCGAGCGCAATGCAGAACAGAGTCCTGCCGCCGCCCCCAAAAGGATCGCCCCTTCTAGACTGAACATGAGAACTGCAAGGAAAATGAAGGTTTCAGAAACTGGGACCGGATCCTTTACCCCCGGGATCTTGAGCCTAATTCCAGTGCTGACGACGACGGTGACAGCGGTTAGCAGAAGAAACCGCCCATCGATCCCTGATACGTTGAGATGGAGGATTGAAACGAGGCAGACGACCAGGCCAAGAGCGATGATTAACCACTCGTAAGCACGATGTTTGTTGGGTGAGTTCATTTGATAACTAGCGCGAGAGACCCCCATAAGTAGCAGAGGAAACACCCAACGCCCGATCGAATTGTGGGCGGGTCGTCCTGGCGGGATTTTCGAAAGAGAAGTTCTCTTTAGGACAAACCGGTTGGACTCATAAGTCCTGATTCTTCAGTGAAAATTGCTTTTTGAGCCTCTTCTGAGGACGTGGGCTCACCGGAGTTTCTTGGTTCCAGGCAGTTAATTGTTAGATTCATGCCTCACTACGTAGATAAGCCACGGCACGAATGGCTGAACCAGTTTAGACCAGCAGGGCCTAATGTTGTCAAGAGATTATATTTTTGTGGTGGTGACCAAAGTCACTCAGTAGGGCAAGAAAGCATTGTTTTTCTCCTGCCTCCCAGACTCCCGGCAACTGTCTCCGTTGGGCTTTGTTAGCAGTTTAGGCCCCGGCGCGCCCAACAATCAGTCGTAATCCAAAATTTAGAATTGCCGGTGTCTTACTCTGCGGTTTTTCTTGCGCCTTTGCGTGACTCTTTAAATGAAAAGGCAAGGTTCACGCAAAGACGCAAATGCGCAAAGTTAAACGTAAGACACTGCGGACGCCCGAATCAGTTTGACAGGCCAGGGAAGAATCACGTATAAAACGCGTGACAATTTTTCCATGAGCTTTAAAGTCCATCACACCCATCATTCGCATCTCCATGCCAACCATTATTGGCATGAGGGCAGCGCGTTTGGGGTTGTGATTCTGAAGCACGATTAAAGGACTCATAACCAAAGGTTCCCGGAACCCGCTGCCAGCTTCGAACTGGCGGCGGGTTTTGTTTTGGATTTGTTCCTTATGTCTGAACCTCTTTCTAAAATTCCCAGCGGTTTTCGCTATTACTCGGCGCGGGAGGCCCGGGCGCGGCGATTCGTCGAGACTACGTCGATGAATGTTTTTGCCGGCTGGTCCTATGAAGAAATTGTGACTCCGACCGTCGATTACTATTCGCTGTTCGAACAGGGAATGGGCGAAACGGAAGCTCAGCGATCCTTTCGACTGGTGGACGTTGATGGGCGTTTGCTCGCCTTTAGACCAGATGTTACGACCAGTATTGCTCGGGCCGCTGAGACACTCTTTGCCAAACGTGCCCGCCCCTTGCGGCTTTGTTACTCCGCGACCGTCTTTCGTCAGCACACTCAATCCAGCGCTGATTGGCGTCGCGAGTTGACGCAAATTGGTTGTGAGCTGTTGGGAAAAAATTCAACGGCGGCAGACATGGAGGTTCTCGCGATTGCTACCGAGCTTCTGCAACGACTCCAGCTTAATCGCACCTTTGTAATTACTCTCAGCGATGCAGAAATTTTCGGCGGCATTGTTGAGAACCTTGGACTGGATGCGAAAGCCCGGGATGAGCTCCGCCGTTTGGTGGATATTCGCGCGCTTTCGGAGCTCGAGCGTTTTCTTAACACCTATACGTCTGCGGAAGAATCTGCGGCTTTCGCGAATCTGATCCAGTTGTCTGGTCGAAGCGAAATATTCGCACGGGCGCGGCAAGTCATTACCAATACCCGTTCTCGCGCGGCTCTGGATCGCCTCGAGAGTTTGTGGCGCATCATTGAATCAATCGGCTATGCCTCAAATTTTGAGATTGATCTCGGCGATGTTGCCCGCCTCGATTATTACACCGGACTCACCTTCAAGATCTACGTCGGAGGTCTCGGGGTGCGTTTGGGCAGCGGCGGACGCTACGACCATCTGACCGGGAAGTTTGGCAGGGCTGAGCCGGCTGTTGGATTCGTCGTCGAGCTCGATGCGCTCGCTGAGTTGTTGGCAAAAGAGGAGCAGCCCAATCTGTCCAATCAACCCGAGAACTTGCTGGTCTCATTCGACATTGACGGCGCGGGCGCGGTCTTTGAGAAAGCCATGAAACTGCGCGCCGCGAATCGACAAGTGCGGATTGATGGGGAGGAAACTTCATGGCCCAGCTGACAATTGCCATTCCCAAGGGGAGATTGGAGGCAGAGACTCTGGAATTGTTTGCGGCCGCCAGGCTTCGTCTGCCGGCGCACCGCGATCCGCGCCAGTTGGCTTGCCTTGATGAGTCCGGAGAAACCCGATTCATTTTCGTGAAGCCGTCGGACGTTCCAGTCTATGTCGAGCACGGCATTGCGGATTGCGGAGTAGTTGGCCGTGATGTGTTGTTCGAATCGGAAGCGGATTTGCTCCAACCGCTCAGTCTGGACATCGGATCTTGCCGCATTGCAGTCGCAGCGCCGGCAGATTTGCCAGAGAACGGACACGCAATGCTGCGAGTTGCTACCAAGTATCCGCGCATCGCCTCCCGCTATTTCGGCGAGCGCGGTCAACCGGTCGAGATCATCCAGCTTTCAGGATCGGTGGAGCTGGCCCCGGTGCTCGGACTCGCGGATTGCATAGTCGATTTGGTTGAGACTGGGAGAACGCTCCGCGAGAACGGTCTGAAGGTGACCGAAGTAATCGCCGAATCGGCAGCCCAACTGGTGGTAAATCGGGCCAGCTATCAACTGAAGGCTAATGTGATTGCCGAGCTCATATCCGCATTGAAAGGAGTAGTGCTGTTGCGCGAAGTGGCACGGGCGTCCCGCCCGTGAGTCACGCGCAGGATGCGCCTGCCACATGATCGACGTCATCGCGACTAAAGAGACAGCGCGGCTCGCGGCCAGGTTGAAACAAATTCGCGAGCGAGGTGTGGCCTACGATTCCGGCTTGATGAATCAGGTCGCAGCGATCGCTGAAGCTGTGCGCGCGCGCGGAGATGCAGCCCTCGTCGATTATGCGCGGCAGTTCGACAATTATTTACTTGAGATTGCAGACCTACGAGTTGATTACTGCTCTCTGCGAACATTCGCGGGTCAGGCCGACCGCGAGGTGTTGGCCGCGCTGCGTGAAGCAATCAAACGGGTGCGGGCATTCCACGAACGCGAGCAGGAACAATCATGGCAGATCGATGGTCCGGACGGTGCGTCGCTGGGACAGCGGGTCACGCCAATCGAGAGAGTCGGCGTCTATGTCCCTGGAGGAACAGCCAGCTATCCGTCGTCGGTAGTGATGAACATTGTTCCGGCGCAGGTCGCGAGAGTCGATCGGATTGTGGTCGCGACTCCACCAAAGGCGCTTTCTGCGAATCCGGCTATTGCGGCTGCGCTGATTGAACTCGAGGTCACCGAGGTCTACGCAGTTGGCGGCGCGCAAGCCATCGCCGCGCTGGCTTATGGAACCCGGACGGTTCCCCGCGTGGACAAAATTACCGGACCCGGAAATCGTTATGTTACGGCGGCGAAGAAATTGGTCTACGGGATTGTGGGAATTGATTCACTGGCCGGCCCATCTGAGGTTGTGGTGATTGCCGATGAGACCGCGCGCGCCTGCTTTGTGGCGAGTGATCTCCTGGCCCAGGCTGAACATAGCGAAGAAGCCTCGTCCGTGCTCGTCACCACCAGCGACGATTTGGCGCGAAGTGTGTTGGGCGAGTTGGAGACCCAAATTCAGCGATTGCCGCGGTCTGAGATCGTTGCGCAATCTCTGCGAGATTTTGGCGCAATCATCATCGCCAGAGATATGGAAGAAGGCTGTGCCCTGGTGAACGAGCTGGCTCCTGAGCACCTGGAGATTATGGCCGCTAATGAACAGGACATTGCGGCAAAGGTGCGGAACGCCGGCGCCATCTTTTTCGGCCACTTTACGCCTGAGGCAGTCGGCGACTACCTGGCCGGACCTAACCATGTGCTGCCGACTGGCGGCGCTGCTCGATTTTCATCCGCGTTGAGTGTGCGCGACTTTGTGAAGCGTACTAACACCGTGAAGTTTTCAGAAACAGAACTCAGGCGCACCGCAGAGATGATCGCTACGCTGGCTCGATCTGAAGGGCTCGAGGCGCATGCGCGATCCGCATTGATCCGGGTCGAGGAAAATTGAGACTGAAGAGATGTGGGATTTGCACGTTCTGGCTTGTCCTGCGAATTGCGCAACCTACGCGCCTGGTCATGCCCGCGCCCCTGTGCGTAACAATCGGAGATTCTGGTCTTTCTGGCAAAGTCCTGAGGCGTGTTCATCCCGTAGGGATGAAATGTTTATAGACCATCTGGCGGTTTAAGGTTCATAGCTCCGGAGGAGCGCAACGTGTATCAAGGTATTGTTTCGCTCCTCCGGAGCTTGAGATCGGTTGGAGCGTGCGTAGCTATAAACATTCAGCTCCTACGGAGCTTAAGACCTTTGCTTTCACGCAATGATGGGCTGAGGCCGGACCGAGACGGAGAGTAAGGTTGGTTGTAACCAATGACTGACACATTGCACACAATCAAACAGAGGGTGCGCGAGCTTTCTCCCTACTCGCTCAAGCGTGCGAAGGCGCGCATCAAACTCAATCAAAACGAAAACCCCTGGGATGCGCCGCTCAGGATCAAAGCGGAAGTGCTGCGGCGTCTGGAGGAACGGCGTTGGTCGCAATACCCGGACTTCGTCCCGGAGAGTTTGCATCAACGGCTCGCGGAACACAGTGGCTGGACGCCGGACGGGATCATTGCCGGTAACGGTTCGAATGAATTGATCCAGGCGGTGCTGATGGTCACCCTGGCCGAAGGAAAGCGGGTGCTGATTAGTGAGCCCACATTCGCTTTGTACCGGCAGATTTCCAGAATCCTGGGCGCCGATGTAGTTAGCGTGCCGCTGAATTCCGATCTCGAATTCGATCTTCCCGCTTTGAAATCCGGGATTGAATTATCAAAACCCGAGGTGGTGGTTATTTGCTCTCCGAACAATCCCACTGGTTGCGTGATGTCGCACGCCGATCTCGCCACGATCCTGAAAGCGACCCATGGCCTGGTGGTAATTGACGAAGCCTACTTTGAGTTTTCAGACCAGACCGCTTTGCCACTTCTTGAGCAGCACGAAAATCTCATCGTTCTCCGCACTTTTTCCAAAGCGATGGCGTTGGCGGCGCTGCGGGTTGGTTATCTGTTGGCGGCGCCCAACCTGGTCCGAGAGATTTCCAAGAGCGTGCTGCCATACAACCTGAACGTGTTTTCGCAGATGGCCGCCGAAGTGGCCATCGAGATGCACCGGACGGAACTGAAGCCTCTGATCAGTCTGATCCGTACTGAGCGCGATCGCATCTTCGCTGAAGTGAAGGGCATAACCGGGCTTACTCCGCTACCTTCACGAGCAAACTTCATGCTGCTGCGGTCGATTATTCCGCCCGGTCAAATCTATGAGGAGTTGCTGCGGCGCGACATCCTGATTCGTAACGTGAGTGGCTATCCGCTCTTGCAGGATTGCTTTCGCATCAGCGTCGGCACGCCCGCAGAGAATGATTTCCTGATCTCAACCCTGCGAGAGCTCTTCGCGAAAAGAGAAGGAGCGAACAGCTATGACTAAGAAGCCAATCAAACGGTTGCGAAAAGCAACGGTCGAACGCCGGACCAAAGAAACTGAGATAAAAGTTCGACTGTCGCTCGACGGAAAGGGAATCGCCAGGATCGCTACCGACATTCCTTTTCTCGATCACATGCTCGAGCTGTTTTCCAAACACGGGCTTTTCGATCTGGAAATTATCTGTAAGGGCGACCTACAGGTTGACGATCATCACTCAGTCGAAGATGTGGCGATCTGTCTGGGCCAGGCATTCGCTCAGGCGCTCGCAGATAAGACCGGCATTGCTCGCTATGGCGAGTCGCTGGTCCCGATGGATGAAGCACTATGTCGGGCGGTCGTGGATCTCTCGGGGCGCTTCTATCTGGTTTACGAAGTGAAAACCCGCAAACAGCAGATCGGAAATTTTTCGGTTGAATTGGCGGAACACTTCTGGCGCTCGTTTGCCGAAAGCCTGCGCTGCAACCTGCACCTCGATCTTTTGCGTGGGCGTAACACTCATCACATTTTGGAATCTTCATTCAAAGCGGTCGCCCGCGCGTTGCGACAGGCAGTCGCGCGTGATCCACGCGTAAAGGGAGTGCTGAGCACCAAAGGAAGCTTGTAGACACATGACGGACCTGGCCATCATCGACTACGGAGTGGGGAATCTGCGCTCAGTCGAGCGGGCTTTTGCCGCCACCGGCAACCACGCCACCGTAACCGGTGACTTGTCCGTCTTGCGCCAGGCGAAAGGACTGGTGCTTCCGGGTGTGGGCGCATTCGCCGCCTGCATGAAGGCTTTGTCGTCTCGGGATTTCGACGAACTGGTCCGCGATCGAGTAGCCGGCGGCACGCCTCTGCTGGGTATCTGCGTCGGCATGCAGTTGTTGTTCGAGGCCTCGGAAGAGTTTGGCAACGCGACCGGGCTGAGTTTGCTTCGCGGCCAGGTAAGGCGTCTGCCCGATGAAGAGCTGGTGCCGCAGGTGGGCTGGAATCAAATTAGGAAACGAAACTTTCATCCAATTTTATCCGGGATCGAGGACGACGCGTTCGTTTATTTTGTGCACTCGTACTACTGCGACGTTGACGATCCAGCGCTGGTCGCGGGCGAGACGGATTATGGGATTACCTATCCTTCGGTGATCGGGCGCGGAGATTTGTGTGGAGTGCAATTTCATCCGGAGAAGAGTCAGGCAGTAGGACTCCGGATGCTTTCCAACTTTGCGAATCGCGTCCGATGCGGCAGCTGGAATGATGTACCGCAGGCTATCCAGCCTGCGGAGACATGAGTGTGAGGCGTCATGAGCAAAAGCGGTCGTTGAAGCGCCGCGGAAACCAGCTGCGGAGCAGCGATCAGAGTTAAGCCCAAGGTGAGGCTTTGCGAACCTTGGGTATGGTCGGTCATATATTCAGAGCCGCGAAGCGGCGACTGAGAATAAAAGTCCATGCCTTATTACCCTTGATCGCAGTCGCCCCTTCGGGGCTCGATCACTTTAGCGGGTTCGTACCCAAGGCTCGCAAAGCCTCGCCTTGGGCTTAACTCTGATCGCTGCTCCGCAGCTTT
>Ga0065707_10000928_pt1 | contig 11495 bp, 6 predicted proteins | sample SwiRhicommuniRL3_FD_59094 | JGI IMG/M metagenome (GOLD analysis project Ga0065707, IMG submission 59094) | Switchgrass rhizosphere bacterial communities from Rose Lake, Michigan, USA - RL3 v2 (version 2) | ecosystem: Host-associated > Plants > Roots > Rhizosphere > Soil | place: East Lansing, MI... | reverse complement strand
CACCTGTGAAGCGATCCGCCCGCCCATCGACTTTCCGCCGATCACCAGTTTGTTGTCTTTAAGTTTCTTGTGCTTGATCGCCGCATCGATGACTGCGCGATAGCATGATTCCAACTTCGCTTTCGGATCAGGAACACTCTTGCCCTTCTCTTTGTAGAGAAAGTTGAACGTCATCGCGTCCAGTCCGCGGGCCGCCAAACCGGCCGCAACCATCCGCATGAAACCGCTTAGTTGATCGGCTCCGGCGCCATGACCAAGCAGAATAGTCACGCCGGTGCGGTCGCTTTTCGCAGCCGGATAAAGCAGAGCAGTGACGCTGTCGGTATCGGCGACTGTAATCTTAAGTTCTTGTGGTTCAGCCATTGAATCTCAAACTCCAAACTGGCGCAGATGATGATCGACGTGCAAATACGCCCAGCGCATCCAATCGCGCTCTGACATTTCCGCGAACAGCGGATGACGTTGCCATTGGAAGTCTCTCTGCGGACTGGTTAGGCGCGCTATCATCGAGGCAAGCGCATCCAGGTCGCGCTGGAACTCTTCCGGCGGTGTGCCGCCTCTTGCCTGATCGTTCTCTGGCATCGTCGGAACCCCATGCGGCCACTTAAGCGGGGCATAGAGAGCAATCCATCTAATTAATGTGCGGGCGGCCACGTTGGTCTGGCGCACACTAACCTGCCGCTCGCCGATTACTGATTTGAATGAATCGTTGAGGTGGCAAATCATCTGATGCGGAGTCATCTTTCCCCAGCGTCTCTGACTGGCTGGACTGACCCGGCGCAATCGGTCCAGCAATGCGGTGCGGTCGATATCTTTAGCCAGTGTTTTCATCCTGAGTAATGTTCTGCCGAAAGCCAGACTCTGACGGCTCCGCCGCCTGATGTGCGGAAGGCTTACAGCCTTCCGATCAGCTCCCTACTAATTCCGGGCTACGCCCGGTACGGGCGAAGCCACCAGCCCTTTTCAAAGTCGATCGGAAACGCGGAGCGTTTCCGCACATCAGGCGGCAAAGCCGCGCACCGCACTCTCTGCAAAAAACTGAACCACCATTAAAGATTCAGCGTATGCAAATTTGACCGTCTTCTGTACGACTAAGATAACCCGCAATCCGGAACTGAATCATAGCTGAAGCTTTCGACTTTTCTAAGGAGAAACCCATGCTGAGATCTCTGGCCGTTACCGCACTGCTTCTCTGCGCCGCCGCCGTATGTTTTGGTCAAACACCAGGGCCGATGCTTTTCAGCCGGCTGACCGTCAACCAAACGCACATAGCCTTTTCCTTTGCCGGGGACATCTGGATGGTCGAACGCGCCGGTGGCGAGGCGCGACGCCTGACCAACCATCCAGCCGAAGAAAACTTTCCCGTGTTCTCGCCTGACGGTTCGCAACTGGCGTTCTCGCGACAGGTCGGCGGTAACTGGGACGTTTACGTGATGCCGGTGAGCGGAAGTGACGCGCGACGCCTGACTTTTGATCCGCGTGGTGAGCTGGTCTGCGGCTGGTCGCCTGATGGCCAAAGCGTTCTCTTCAGCTCAAACAGCAATCTCCAGCCGCAGCTCTACACGATTCGACTGGATGGCGTTCACCCCAGCGCACTTCCCTTTCCCAAAGCCATCATCGGCACGTTTGCGCCCGACGGCGTCCGAGTCGCTTACGAGCCGATGGGTGGCGTAAGTGACTGGCGCTTCTATCGCGGTGGGTCGAGAGGTCAAATCTGGCTGGCGAACACGAAGGACGGCGCCGTAGAGAAATTGCCGCCGGGTGACTACAACGACGATCAACCCATGTGGGTCGGCGACAAGATTTACTTCATCTCTGATCGGACCAGCGCCCACAACCTTTACGTCTATGACCTCGCGCGCAAGCAGACAAAGCAATTGACCACTTACGTGCAGCACGGCATCCGCTGGACCGGCGCCGGCGGCGGAGTGATCGCTTTCGTGCGCGACGGACGCATTCATCTTTATGATCCGAGCAATGGGCAGACGCAGGTGCTGAATGTCCGGGTCAATCCGGATGCGCCTGAACTGAAAGCTCGCACCGTCAACGCCGCTCGCACGATCGAATGGGCCGGGGCTACCGCAAATTATGATCGGGTCGTTTGGGGCGCTCGTGGTGAGCTGCTTCAATTTGATCCGGCCACTGGCGAATCGAAGAACCTCACGCAAACACCCGGAATCGCCGAACGTTATCCAGCTATTTCGATTGATGGACGTTCGCTGGCCTACTTTTCTGACGAATCAGGCGAATACGCCTTGCACATTCGTCCATTCACCGGCGAGGGAGCGATCAAAAAGATCCAGATTGAGCAGCAGCCTTCGTTCTATCGTGAGCTTGCCTGGTCTCCGGATTCGAAACGTCTGGTATTTACCGACAAGCGCCTCGCGCTGTGGGTCGCCGATGTCGAGCGCGGCACGACCAAACGCGTGGACACGTCGACCTATTCGTATCAGGAAGGCTGGTCGCCAAACTGGTCTCCTGATGGACGCTGGTTAACCTACTCGAAGAACTTGCCTAACCGCATGCGCACCGTGTTCATCTACGATTCTCAGGATGGCCAAATTCATCAGATTACCGACGGTCATACAAATTCCAGCGGGCCCGTTTTTGATCGCGGGGGAAAGTATCTCTATTTCATTTCCAGCCCCAACGCCGGCGTCAGCGAGTACGGCTGGGGCGTGCTGAACGGCGTCGTGGCCCGGCCGTTGGTAACGCGGCGGCTGCACGTGGTGCTGCTTCAAGAGGGCCAACCCGTTCCGATTACTCCGATTGGGCCAAATCCGGAAGCGAAAGCGGATCAGCCGGTCAGTAAGCCACAAATCGATTTTGAGAACATCGCCCAACGCATAATCGATTTGCCACAACCGCTGGCTGATTATGCATTCCTGGCTACCGGTAAGCCGGGCAAACTCTACATAGAAGTCGATGAATGGCCCAGGTCGCCAACGCTGGGAACGGGTCCCAACCAGTCAATTTATCTTTACGATCTTTCCAAGTTGAACCGGCCGGAAAAGTTGGTAGAGGACAAAAACAATTCCGGTTTCGATGTGTCGTTTGACGGCAGCCGCCTGATTTACGCCAAAGGTAACCAGAACTGGTTCATCGTGGCGGCGGACGCGCCCTCCAAAGGAGAGGAAGGCAAGCTCGATCTCAAGAAGCTGGAAGTCGCGGTCGATCCGCGCGCCGAATGGAAACAGATGTATCGCGAATCGTGGCGAATCATGCGTGACTGGTTTTACGATCCGAATCACCACGGTCAGGATCTTGCCGAGTTGGAGCGTCATTACGCGGGATACCTGCCAGGCATTGTGCGTCGCAGCGACCTGAACTCGTTGTTCAATCGGATGCTGGGTCACATTTCCGTTAGTCACCTCGGCGTTGGCGGCGGTGACGCGCCTCCTCCGGCGGGTCCACCCGACCGCACCGGCGTGCTCGGAGCCGATTACCAAATCGATCAGAACCGGTATCGCTTCAAAAGAATCTATCGCACCAGTTATTTCAATTCGCCCAGCGGTTTTGTGCCGGCGCCTTTGGACTTTCCGGGGAATCGAGTCAAGGAAGGCGAATATCTACTCGCCGTCGGAGATCAAAACGTTGACGCGTCAAAGAGTGTCCACAGTTACTTCGAAGGCAAGGCCGGCCAGCTAATCAAGATCAAGGTTGGCCCAAGTCCGGACGGCGCGGGTTCGCGCACACTGACGGTCCCGGCGATTAGCGGCGGGGCCGAGAACCAAACGCGGCGGGCCAACTGGGCGGACAACAATCGCCGCCTCGTCGAACAGATGTCCGGCGGTAAACTCGCCTACATCTACGTCGAGAACTACGGCTCGGCAATTCTGGATTTCATTCGCGGGCTGGCTGGCTATAGTGATCGCGCAGGAGTGATCATCGATCAACGATTCAACGGCGGCGGGATCACGCCCGATTACCTGATCGAGTGGCTGCGCCGAAAGCCGCTCTACGACTACACCTTCCGCGAAGGCGATGACATTGCCGTGCCCGTCAACCCCGGCCCGCCGGTCAAGGTCCTGATCACGAATGAAAATAATTTTTCTGCGGCCGAAACATTCGCCTTCATGTACAAGCTGGCCAAGGTCGGTCCGATTGTCGGACTGCGCACGGGCGGCGGTGGCATTGGTCCTTACGTCTTCACGCCATCGCTAATCGACGGCGGCAATGTACAGCTTCCCAACCGCGCCGCTTACGATCCGTCAGGCTTGAGCTGGGGAGTCGAGAATGCGGGCATCTCGCCTGATATTGAAGTTGAGATCACCCCGAAGGATTGGATAGCCGGTCGCGACCCACAACTGGAGCGGGCCATCCAGGTCGGCATGGACGAATTAAAGAAGGCGCAAAGCTGGACGCCAAAGAAACCGAAATACCCGGTGCATAAGTAAGGATCATCCGCAGATTTCGCAGATTTCGCAGATGAAAAATTGAGCCGCGAAAAGGCACAATAAGCACAAGAGGAAACAGCAAAGCCGGGCGCTCCTGGCGCTGCATTAGAGGCCCGAGTTTGTTCTCTTGAGCATTTGTGCTTTTTTTGTAGCTTGCCTTTCTGTGTAATCTGCGAAATCTGCGGATGATCTCATCGGAGCCGTCAGGGCAAATAAATCCGCGGCACCCGGTTGCTGATGCCGCAGGTGATTTCGTAGGAAATCGTTCCCGCAAGCTCACCGAGGTCTTCGGCCGTGATCTGCACCTCACCCTCGCTTCCCAGCAGTGTTACGTAATCGTCAATCGTCACATTCGGCACATCGGTGACATCGATCAAAGTCATGTCCATCGAGATCCGGCCCACCACCGGCGCAAAGTGCCCTCGCACGATCATCTGGCCGCGATTCGAAAGCAACCGGCGATAGCCATCGTCATAGCCGATGGGAATCGTCCCGATTAGCGATTCGCGTTTGGTTTCGAAAGTGCAACCATAGCCCAACTTCTCACCCGGGCCCACCCTCTTCAAAAGTGTGATTCGCGAATGAACAGACATTACCGGCTTCAGCGCCGGACGTTCAATGTTGGCGGGAAACACGTCACGAACAAAACCATAGAGAGAACCTCCGGGCCGGACCATATTTCCCACACCTTGCGAAAAAGCGAAGGTCGCCGCCGAATTGGCCGCGTGAACATAAACCGGGTCGATGCCGTGATCACGACACACCCGGACGCCCTCCTCGAATCTTCTAAGCTGATTCGTGGTGAATTCGTCAAGTGCTTGATCATCAGCCGCAGCCAGGTGCGTCATCAATCCATCCACCCGAATATTCGCAAGTCGCTGTAACCCTTCACAGAATTGCGATATCTTTTCGGACCGCACACCCAGACGCCCCATGCCGGTATCAATTTTCAGATGAACGTTCGCCTTTATTCCGGCGTCATGGGCTGCCCGATCCAATGCTTCGGTTTCATCCAAACGATCGACCACCGGTGTTAACTGATACTGAAGGCAAGCGGATTCCTGACCCCGCCAGAATCCGCCCAAACAAAGAATCGGCCGGGAAATTCCCGACTTGCGCAGCTCGATGCCCTCTTCAGGTAACGCCACGCCAAACCAATCGACGCCTTCGGCTTCCAGACGTCGGGCACATTCCGGGGCGCCGTGACCGTAGGCATTGGCCTTCACCGCGGCCATGATTTTCGTCTCCGGGCCAACCTGATTGCGAATGACGCCAAGGTTATGGGCCAACGCGTCGAGATCGATTTCCGCCCAGGTGGGCCGTTGGCCGGTGATTTCCTGTCTGCTCATTTGAACGGGATACAGTCAAGCATAGACTGAAAGAAGAGTCCACAGATTACACAGATGAAGAACTGAATGTTTGCGCGCAGTTTCGACCGATGCCGCGGCCTCGGGGCCCAGTCCATTTTCTAACTTCGTAATCTGCGTAATCTGCGTAATCTGCGGATGATTCCGGGAATCCCAATCAACGCGATATTTGCGGCGAGCCCTTCGAGCGATCGAAACGACTGAGATAGGCGCCCAGCGCATCTCGATCGAGGTCGGCGAATTTGGCGAATTGATTCAGGAAGGCGAGATAGACAGTGTCGGTGGGACCATTACGTTGCTTGGCAACAATGAGTTCGGCGATATTGCGATTCTCTTCAGCTTTGTTGTACTGCTCTTCCCGGTAGATGAAGGCGACGACGTCCGCGTCCTGCTCAATCGCTCCGGACTCGCGCAGGTCGGCCAGCTGCGGACGGTGGTCGGTACGATTCTCAGGCGCGCGCGACAACTGCGACAGGGCCACCATCGGAATGTTCAGTTCTTTAGCCAGCGCTTTCAGTTCGCGCGAGATTTGCGAAACCTCCTGCTGGCGTGATTCAAAGCGCCCTGACGAACCTGACATCAGCTGGAGGTAATCGACTACGATCATATCGAGTTGCTTTTGTTCAGTCGCCAGCCGCCGGGCTTTGGCTCGCATCTCCAGGACCGAAATAGCCGGCGTGTCATCGATAAAAATACGCGCGTCGGCCAGACGTCCCAGGGCCTTCCCCAGACGTGACCATTCTTCATTCGACAGGTAGCCGCTCCGAAACTTTTGCGCATCAACGCTGGCTTCCGAACAGAGCATGCGCATCGCCAAAGATTCCGACGACATTTCCAGAGAGAAAATGCCGACGACGGCGTTGGCTTCGATGGCTGCGTGCTGGGCCAGTGTCAGCGCCAGACTGGTTTTACCCATCGAGGGCCGCGCCGCAATCACCACCAGGTCCTGTTTTTGCAGACCCGAAGTTAAAGAGTCGAGACCGCGAAAACCGGTGGGGACTCCGGTGACCACGAGATCGCGATGTTCGACCGCCTCCGCTTTTTCCAGGACCCTCTCGGCCGGGTGTTTGATGTGCTCAAAGCCCTGGCGAATTCTTTCATCAGCCAGCGCGAAGATTGCGTGCTCGGCATGATCCAGGATGTTTTGCGGCTCGTCTTCTTCTTCGAGCGCTTCGCTGGTGATCTTTGCTGCAGTCTTGATTAGTTGACGGAGAAGCGACTTGCCGCGCACAACCTTAGCAAACTGGACGACGCTGGTGACGTGCGGCAGGCCGTTGGTGAGGTTGGTAAGAAACAGAACCCCGCCCGATTGATCGAGCGAGTTGTCGCGGCGCAATTCTTCCGCCACGAGAATCGGGTTGATTTCCGATCCGCGTTCAAACAACGCGATCATCGTCACAAAGATGCGGCGGTGCGAGGGAACATAAAAGTCGCTGGGCTTCAGCAACTCAACAGCCTGAGCAATCAGCGTGTTGTCGAGAATGATCGCACCGAGAATTGCGCGCTCGGTGTCTGGACTGCTGGGAAGTGCTCGCTCGAGAATTGGGTCACGGATCGGTTCTGGGGTAGCCATTGCGGAAAACTAAAGTTTTTAGATGAAGTGCCGGAAGAGAGAGATAGTATGCCCAGGCAGAAGATAATACTAGTTGGCGGATGATTTATTTTTTCATGTCAACTGCAACGCAGTTTTATTTTGCGATTCAGCACTCGCGCTGCGGCTTTGCCGCCTGATGTGCGGAAAGGCTCTGCCTTTCCGGATCGTCACCTTTTCACCTTTTGGAGGCTCTGCCTCCAGGAATCCCTGAGCCGTAGCCTCAGAGAAAATAATTCCTTGACCGAAAAGCCGAAGGCTTTCCGCACCTCAGCCGGCAAAGCCGGGTCAAAGAGAGGAACTACTGCGCTTTCCGTGCGAAGTATGACTTTTGCCCCCAGACCGTGTATTCGGGATGACCCCGAACTTCGATGGTGACTTTTCTTCGTTGGCCGTCACGCTGGCGATTGGTTGGGTAGTAGCCGATCACATAGCGTCGATCGATATCGGTTAGAATCCGCGTGTAAATCTCATCAGCCTGGCTGGGTTCTTCGAGAAACTCCGGAATTGTACCGGTAAACTTCGCCAGCTCCGTCAACGCCTTTTGGCGGCGCTGCCACCGTTGCGCATAACCCTCAAAAACCTGATCGGTGGGCGCGTTGGGTCTTGGCGTGGGAAGATTCCTCGCCTGGTACATTTCCACAAGAGTACGTTGCCGATCCTGGAAATCCACCCTGGCCCGACGGGCCAAATCATCCTGCGGCACGTCGACGAACTTAATGCCGGAGATTACCGAGTAGACCGCGGCGCGCGCTTTCTCAGTCGCCGTCATAATATCTTCGAGACTGTATTTTTGGGGCAGCCAATAATTCGTCTCCATCTCTCTGCTGGTGCTCTTATTCAGTTTTTCCAGCTGATCGCCATCCGTTTGAAAAATGATAATCGGCCGCGCGTCCTCGTTGTTAAATAGCTCGTTGAGCGAAGCCAGGAGCGCATCATACTGTTCGCTCTGACCAATGTTGCCCGCCAGTGCGCTGGTTTTCAAACCTTCCAATTGAGTCTTTAGCAGCTGTTTGTCGCTGGTGAAATCGACTAACAGATGCACATCGTCAGTCACGATTGCCATCCGGTCTTTCGGATGAAGTTTGTCGACCAGCATTTTGGCGGATTCGATGCTGGTCCTGATGTAAGGTGCCTGGCTGTTGCTGTAATCGATGACCAGGACAATTGAACGCGGCACATCCTCGCTATTGCCGAGCGAGAGTGTGGCGACCTCCTGAGGCTTGCTGTCTTCTTTGACGACAAAATCACCCGAGGTCAAGCCTCTGACAGTTTTCCCCTGAGCATCCAGGACCAATACGGCACAAACAACCAAATCCGTCTCGACGCGGACCACATCTTCACCTTCCGCGGGCCGGGTATTGCTTCCGACCGTCTGCTGAGCCCGCGACAGACTCGAACCAAAGTCTCGCAGTCTCGGTGGTCGGGCTAATTGCGCCAGCGATTTGGAGTCAGATGCAACGGTGACACTTGGATTGGAGTTGAACACATCAGTGATACTCGGATTAGCCAATTCCGGTAGGGCCAGGTCTTCGGGCGGTACTTCGGCATTGAGTTTTGGTTTGTATTGAACGGTTGATTCGTACTCACGATCGTTATACCTGACTTTCCGATAGGTCTTGAGGATGAGGTACTGCGTCTTGTCGATCCAAAGCTTGATGGGCAAGCCCGCTCTCGTGCCCTCGATCCGAAAAGCTTGCCGGCCGTCAATGTTATCTTCTCCGGCAACTTTGGCATCGACAATCACGCTGAACAATTGCTGGGCACGAATCTTGTCTGGAAACAACAACGGGGGTACGACGACCGAACTGCCGTCAGAAAACTGGGCGAATCGCGCAAGAGCACTATCGATGCGCAGATGTTGAACTCCCGTGGGTGTGGGAACTCCCGGGATCCGGACCATATCCCCGTTCGTCCAGATCACGTACGGTTTGACGCCGCCAGGTTTGTCCGAATTGATCCATAATTGAAGCCGGAAAGCGTCGGGTCGGACAAAAGAGGTGCGAAAATACGACTGCCTCCCCTTGGGGTCCTCAGTTGTGCTGGTTAAGCCTTCATCAGAGTAAGTGCGGCAGCCCGCATAAACCGAACTGACTTTTGCCAAAATCTCTGTGGCAGTTTGAGCCGGTGCGGAAGCGATAAACGAAACAAGCGCGATGCCGATGAAAAGGGATTTCCGCATGACCCGAACGCCTGAAGGTCTGTCTCCCATGCTCTTACTCCTCTTTCCGCGCGAAGTAGGACTTCTGCCCCCAGACCGTGTACTCGGGATGGTTGCGAACTTCAATACTGATTTTTCTTCGCAGGCCGTCACGCGCACGATTGGTCGGATAGTAGCCAATCACATAGCGTCGATCGATGTCGGTTAAGATGCGAGTATAAATCTCATCAGCCTGGCTGGGCCTTTCAAGGAACTCTGGAATCGTGCCCGTATATTTCGCCAGCCCCATCAGGGCTGTCTGCCGCTTCTGCCAGTTACTTCCATAAGCGTCGAAGTCAGGCAGCGTAACGACCGCTGTTTTCGGAACCGGAATATTCCTGGCCTTCATCAATTCGTTAGTCGCTTGCTGCCGGTTTGCCCAATCCACTCGGGCACGCGTGGGCAATTCAGCTTCCGGCACGTCGGCGAACTTTATGCCGGAAATCACTGAGTAAACGGTGGTGCGGGTCTTTTCAGTCGCCGTCAAAATATCCTGGAAACTGTATTTTCGGGGCAGCCAGTAAGGATCGAAGTTTCTGCCACCGCCATTGAGCGCCTCAAGCTGATCGCCATCCGTCTGGAAAATAATGATCGGACGGACGTCCTCGCGATCAAATAACTCATTCAACGACGCCAGTAACGCATCGTACTGGTCACTGGCTCCGATTGATCCCGAAAGCGCGCTGGCCTTCAGAGTCTCCAATTTCAACTTCAGCAGCTCTTTGTCGCTGGTGAAATCGACCAACATTTCCACATCGTCCGTCACAATCGCCAGTCGATCTTTCGGATTAAGCTTGTCGACCAGCATCTTGGCGGACTCAATGCTGGTCTTGATGTAGGGCAGCTGGCTGCCGCTGTAATCAATTACCAGGACGATTGAACGCGGCACGTCCTTGTTGTCACCGAGCGAGAGCGTAGCGACCTCCTGCAATTTATCGTCTTCCTTGACGATGAAGTCTTCCGGGGTCAAACCTCTGATGATTTTCCCCTCACGATCCATGACCAAAACAGTGCAAACAACCAAATCCGTCTCGACGCGGACCACATCTTCATCGTCAGATGGCCTGGCAGTGGTTCCGCCGGCTTTCTCAGCACGCGACAGACTTGAACCGAATTCCCGCAGCCGCGGTGGTGAGGGCAAGTTACCGGGCGGCAATTTCACTATCGAGTTTGAGTTCGAGTTCGAGTTATCGGTAAAAACCTGATTAAGCGATTGCGTCATAGTCAGGTCTTCGGGCGGTACTTTGGCATTTAGTTTTGGTTTGTAATAAACGGTTGATTCTTCCTGGCGATTGCCGAAGTCAATTTTTCGATAACTCTTCAGGACGAGGTACTCGCTCTTGTCGATCCAAAGCGCGATCGGCAAGCCCGACATGGTGCCCTCGATGCGAAAGGCCTGGCGGCCGTTGATTTTCTCTTCACCGGCAACCCTGGCGTCGACAATCAAACTGAAGACCTGGGCGACGCGAAACGCGTCCGGTAGCAACAACTGCGGCACTACTACCGAACTGCCCGCCGAAAACGCGGCCAGCCGCGCCAGTGCCGTGTCAAAGCGCAACCTCCTGACCCCGGCGCTCGCAAGCCCCTCCGCCCGAACCTGGTCACCATTTTTCCAAACGACCCAGGGTTGTGAGCCGCCGGGCTTGTCCGAATTGAACCACAATTGAAAGCGGAAATTGCCGGGCCGAACAAACGAGGTGCGAAAGTACGTCTTCCGCCCACCGATGCCCGAAGTCTCAGTCCTGGTGTTGCCTTCGTCAGAGTACGTGCGGCAACCCGCATAGACAGACGTCACTTTTGCCAGAATCTCACCCGCAGTCTGAGCTTGCGCAGAAGCGATGCACGACATCAACGCGATGCAAATGAAAAGGGACTTCCGCATGAGACGATCGCCTGGGTTTGCCGTCGAAACTGACGCGCTCAATTCGCTTGCTGGAGCG
>Ga0065707_10001029_pt1 | contig 11497 bp, 8 predicted proteins | sample SwiRhicommuniRL3_FD_59094 | JGI IMG/M metagenome (GOLD analysis project Ga0065707, IMG submission 59094) | Switchgrass rhizosphere bacterial communities from Rose Lake, Michigan, USA - RL3 v2 (version 2) | ecosystem: Host-associated > Plants > Roots > Rhizosphere > Soil | place: East Lansing, MI... | reverse complement strand
GATTGGAGGGCTGATTGCGCTGGTGCGATTGAACTCTCGCGCCGCATGAACGCATTTTGTTTGGGCCCCCTCCGCGTCGGTGATCTCATTCGTCATAGTTCTCCTCGTATCTAACGATCTATTGACTACTTCAACGCGCCGATTTGATAGGCGCAGCATCACGATCAGACCACTTACGTCCGGCGCTCGCCGGCAATTGTTCGGTAATCACGCTTTGGTGTGTCGGCCACGGTACGCGGTGACTTCGATCCCGACCAACGCGCCGAAAGGCATCTTGACCTGTGGCGTGCTACGCACTGGATACGGCGCCTGGAACACAGCGGAGTACACGCGATTCATAGCCTCGAAATCCCCAATGTCGGATAGAAAGACTGTTGTGCGTATCACGTCCGCCAGCGAGAGCCCAAGGCTTTTCAAAATATCGGAAACGATTTCCAGGCAACGAGCGGTTTGGGCCGTTATATCACCCTCGATGAGGTGGCCCGATATTGGGTCTCGCGCGATCTGACCAGCAAGGAACACGAAATCCCCAGCCACGACGGCGTGAGAGTAGGGGCCGTACGCTGCTGGGATGCTTGTGTCAGGGAAGGAATAGTGTTCCATATCCTCTGTAACCTTTCGCCTGCGAATTGGCTGTCCATTCGTGGAATTGGTATCTTAGGTTTAACTAATTTTTCAGCCGATCTGTTTGAAACTCTATGGTAATGGACCACGGATATTCAATATCCAATTCTCAATTGGTCTTCCCAAGGAGGCCCGATGACACTCCAAAATCTGACTCTTAAACGAGGCAACGGCTTAAATCTTTATCGTCAATTAGTCGGTGAACTAGAACGCGCCATCAAGGCAGGTGACCTGAAAGACGGAGAGCGTTTGCCATCCGAGAGACAACTGGCCGCACAACTTGGGCTAAGCCGCACCACGGTCGTCAGCAGTTACCGGGAGTTGGAATCGCGTGGGTTGGTTCGCGGTCACGTAGGAAGAGGCACCTTTGTTTGTGCCAGTTCGGAAGCGATCGATGCTCCCTTTGCTTGGCGCGGCAAGGTTTCGGCGGAAACCGCCCTTCTCAACAATTCTCCAGCAGCCCATGATCTGTTGCGTCATTCAGCTAATCCGGATCTGATCTCCTTCGCTTCTCTAATGCCGGCCCTGGAATGCTTCCCCACAAATGAATATCGGCGAGCGGTGGACCAGGTAATCAAGTCGCATTCGACCGAGGGATTCGGGGTTGGTCCAACCGAGGGACAACCAAAGCTGAGGCGCCTGCTTGCACGTCGTTTCCGCGTAAAACCGGAACAGGTCTTGATCGTCTCCGGGGCGCAGCAGGGATTGGACCTCGTGGCGCGATGTCTGCTCGATCCCGGTGATGCTGTCATTATCGACAGGCCAGGTTATATAGGCGCAATTCAGAATTTTCGTGCCGCTGGAGCGAAGCTAATCGGGTGGGATGTGATGCGTTCCGATCTGGGCGAACTTGAGGACTTGATTCTGCGCTATCGCCCTAAGCTTATTTGTACTAACCCGACATTCCAGAACCCTACCGGTCGCACGCTTCCTTTGACACAAAGACAGGAGCTATTGGCTCTAGCTGCTCGCTACCGAGTTCCAGTAATTGAGGATGACCCCTACCGTGATACCGCTCTGACTGTTACTCCACCCCCAGCTCTTTTTCAATTGGACACGTCGAACACTGTCATCTCTCTGGGCACATTTTCCAAGACGCTGGCTCCAGGGCTGCGTCTTGGATGGCTATTAGCTTCTGAGTATGTTGTGGATCAGCTCGCTTTAATTAAAGGGCGACAAATACTCTTCAGCGGGGGACTCGAGCAGCTAGCGCTGGCTGAGTTATTAGAGAATGGCACCTACGACAGCCATCTAGTGCGGCTGAGAGCACAACACATGGAGCGATGGAACGTAATGAAGAGAGCTCTGGAACAGCACATGCCCGCTCGAGCGGTGGCTTTCAGTTTTCCTCTCGGTGGACTTCATCTTTGGTGCCGATTACAAAACGGTGTGGCAAGCGCGCAACTCTTCCGGCTATCACTCTCGAAGGGCGTAGCCCTGGTGAGCGGAGAAGTATTCTATGCCGATTCTGGAGCCGGTCGACACGAATTTCGGCTATGCTTTACATCCGTCCCGGCCGGAAAGATTGAAGTTGGTATCAAGCGACTGGCGGAGGCTGTACAGGCCGCGGAGTCAGACTCGTCACGCCGACAAAACTCTTTCGTCCCACTCGTTTAACGGCCGAGTGGGGCGATGATTATTCTCTCAATCAGACCTGCTGATTCCCACATACTCACATTTGAGTACACACAATTGATCATTTTCGTTTACAGCTTTCACTAGCAGATTACCTTTGCCATGCAACGACTTCAGCCCGAGTCCGGCTCCTGCAATTACAAAAAATTCTGAGAATCATTTAGAGTAAAAGACGAACTGCTTTAACTAATCTCGACCTGAAAAGGAAAAGTTTCATGAGGAAGTTCCGACCTGCACTCGTGGTTGTTCTGGTGTGGTCCATCGCGTTCACACATCTCGCTGCAGCCCAGACACAAAAACAATGGCAGAACACGCCCGACACCGAACGAAGAATTGAGACACTACTTAAGCAGATGTCGCTTGAAGAGAAAGTAGGGCAACTTAATCAGTATTCATACGGACAACCCACTGGGCCAACCACCGGCCGCAGCACTGTGGAGGAATCAATCAAACGTGGAGAAATTGGTTCGTTTCTCAACGTGACTGACCCAGTTCTAAGTAATCGCTTGCAGCGCATGGCCATGGAGGAGTCGCGGCTAAAGATTCCACTCATCTTCGGCCTTGACGTGATTCACGGCTACCGCACGATCTTCCCGGTCCCGCTTGCTCTCGCATCAACGTGGGATGCACACCTCGTCGAGCGTGTGTCACGCATTGCAGCAGAAGAGGCAACCTCAGCAGGTATACGTTGGACGTTCTCTCCGATGGTGGATATAGCGCGCGACCCACGATGGGGACGTATTACAGAAGGAGCGGGAGAAGATCCTTATCTCGGATCGCTGATGGCTCGTTCGTACGTGCGCGGTTACCAGGGTGAGACATTGGGCGCTCAATCGATGGCAGCCTGCGCCAAGCACTATGTTGCTTACGGCGCGGCAGAGGCAGGCCGTGACTATAATTCGGTCGACATGTCGGAGCGCCAGTTGCGCGAAGTCTATCTGACGCCCTTTAAGGCAGCCGTCGACGAGGGAGTAGCGACGTTGATGGCATCGTTCAATACGATCAACGGAATGCCGGCATCCGCAAATCGATTCACACTTACCCAGGTGTTGCGCCGTGAGTGGAACTTCCGCGGATTTGTCGTTAGCGATTGGGGCTCTGTCGGCGAGCTGATTCCTCACGGCATCGCCAACGATCTGGCAGTTGCCACACGAAAAGGTTTTCTTGCTGGCGTCGACATGGACATGGAGAGCAATGCATACCTCCGTCATCTGCCCAATGCAGTCAAAGCGGGACAAGTGTCGCAGGCAGCAGTTGACGAAGCAGTGCGACGCATCTTGCGCGTCAAGTTCGCGTTGGGACTCTTCGACAAACCGTATGTTGATGAGAAGAAGGCGGTCACGACGCTGCCCGCCGCAAATGTTGCGGTAGCGCGTGAGGTAGCCGAGAAGAGCTTTGTGCTGTTGAAGAACGAACCGGCCAATGGTGCCGCTGGTCCAGTACTGCCAATTCGCTCCGGCATACGCACGGTTGCCTTGATAGGACCACTGGCAGACAGCCAACCAGACATGCTGGGAACGTGGAGCGCAAAAGGGAAACACGAGGACGTGGTCACCCTCCGCACGGCTCTTGAATCGCGAGCCAAGCGCGACGGCTTCACTCTCCTATACGCCAAAGGAACTGATATACGTGGTTCTTCGAGTGCGGGCTTCGCTCAAGCTGCGGATGTAGCTGCTCAGGCGGATATAGTGTTGCTCGCACTCGGCGAAGACGCTTCGTGGATGAACGGAGAGGCAGCGTCGCGCGCTTTCATCGACCTGCCCGGCAATCAGCAAGAGCTGCTTGAACGTGTAACGGCGATCGGAAAACCAACCGCGCTCGTTTTGTTCAGCGGTCGACCACTTGCACTTACACCCGTGGCATCACACGTCCACGCAATTCTCGAAGCCTGGTCACCGGGAGTTCAGGCCGGTCCAGCACTGGAACGAGTCCTGTTTGGTGAAGCTGCTCCCGCCGGTCGGTTAACCGTGACGTTTCCACGGAGCCTTGGACAAGTTCCCATTTATCACAGCATGCTCAACACTGGACGGCCGGCTGTTGGGCTGGATCTGACGCGTCCGCCTGCGAACGGCGGTGAGAAATTCAAGTCGCGCTACATTGACGAGCAAAACACACCTCTCTACCCCTTTGGCTTCGGTCTTACCTATACAAACTTCGAATACTCCGCTCCGCAGGCAAACGTGCAAGAGGCCAGGGTGGAAGAACTGAATACTGGTCGCGCTCAAATCCGAATAACCGCAAATGTGAAGAACACAGGCACACGCGCGGGTGAAGAAGTGGTCCAGCTTTACATTGGCTTGCGCGGCACGAGCGTAGCGCGGCCCGTCCGCCAACTGAAAAACTTCCGGCGTATCGCACTCGGCCCCGGCGAATCGCGGCCCGTCGAATTCACGATTGGTCGTGACGAGCTGGCAATTTGGCAGAACGGTACGAAATATGAAGTCGAGCCAGCCGAGCTGATGATCTGGGTCGCACCCAACGCCCAAGCCGGCACGCCCACTCGCGTGTTCTTGAAATAACTTTTGGGTCAGCTTGCGTCGACAGCAGCTTTGGGAGGAATTTTCTGTAGGAGTCGTGACTTAATTGGGACAGTTTCTATCGCTTGAAGAAACCACTGCTACAGCATACGTCACAAGTTATAAGTTAAATGGCGTTAGGAGCCGATACATGCAAAGACCACTAGCAGGCGAATATGCAGCCGGTTATCAGGAGTATTTCGACCTGGTGCCGCAGGGTGATTATTTATCTTTGCTGAAGGAGAACACAACCGAGACCATCAACTATTTTGAAGCCATCCCGGAGGAAAAACTGGACTACAGATATGCGCCGGATAAGTGGACGATCAAGGAAGTGTTCATGCACATAATTGATACTGAGCGAGTCTTTTCTTATCGAGGATTAGTTGCCGCCAGAGGCGATGAGTCTCCGCACTACAGAATGGACGAAGTATTGTATGCCGGGAATGTTGATGTTTCGCAGAGGTCGCTACAAAGCCTGCTCGCGGAATTTAGAACTGTGCGCGCATCGACGCAACTCCTGTATGAGAATGTAAGCGATGCTCAGAGTAAGCTCCAGTGCAATATCGTAACTCATCCAATGACGGCGCGCGCGATCGGCTACTTCTTGATTGGGCACGTAAAGCATCATATAAGTATTATCGAGCAACGATACTGATGAGCCTGAGCTGGGTGTCACAAGCAAAATCCATGTTTGAAAGTTTCACACGTCAACAGATCAAGACGGCGCAGATGACAAGCGGAAGCCATTGAACTAATGACTGGTTGTAAGAACCTTCGAGGTGCGCAGTGATTGCGAGGCATTGGCGAGGCTGGACATTGAAATCGGACGCAGACGCCTATGAGAGCCTCCTAAAGGAGCGTGTGTTGCCGGCGTTGCGTGAGATCCCAGGTTACAAAGGCGGGTATGTACTTCGTAGAGAGTCAGTGACCGAAACCGAATTCGTCGTCGTCAATTTCTTCGAGTCGCTCGACGCTGTACGTGGGTTCGCCGGCGACGAATATGAGCGCCCTGTATTCGAGCCTGAAGCGCGACGACTGCTCTCGAGGATCGACGAAACCGCTACGCACTATGAAGTAAAGGCGAATATCACGGCCGCGAATACTTAAGTATATATCTCCAGAGAACTGGACGTGCCTGTTCCCTCGATATACGACGGCTGGCTAACTGGCAAAATCCTTATTCGGCCTCTTCATAAATCCAGGCTTTCATTCGTATCTCAACGCGTCCAGGGGATCGACTTTGGTCGCGCGTTGCGCCGGGATGTAACAAGCAAACAATGCAACCCCGGCCAACAAAACAGCTACGCCGATGAAGGTGATTGGATCAGTTGCGCTCACGCCATATAGCAAACTCGTCAACACTCTCGTCGCCGCAAACGCTACAATTAGACCAAGCGCAATACCTGTAAGCGCCAGTCTCATTCCCTGCCCAATGATCAGTTTGCGGACGCCACCAATCTGCGCTCCGAGTGCCATGCGGATCCCAATCTCGCGCGTGCGGCTGCCAACGACATAGGCCATCACTCCATATAAACCAATAGCTGCCAGCAACAATGCCAGCACGGCGAAAGCACTCGATAACGAAGCGAACAGCTTTGCAGGCGCTAACGGCAAACGCATATGTTCCTGCATGGTCTTAACGTCCGTCAGCGGAAGGTCGGGATCGAGGGCCTTGACGTCTGAGCGCACTTGGCTGATTACCGAGCTTGGATCGCCGGCCGTGCGCACATGCAAAGTCAAAACTGCGCGATAGCGCTGACTCATTGGTCGATAACCAAAGAACAAAGGCGCTTCTGCTAGTTGATGATATTTAATATCGCGCGCTACTCCGACTACTTCCAGGTAGGCGCCCTGAGAGTCCATGCGAAAGCGTTTGCCGATGGCGTTGCCGTCGGGAGCCAGGCGTTGCGCCAGCGTTTCGTTCACAATAACTACGGGGGTGCTCGAAGCTGTATCGCTATCGTTAAAGTCACGACCACGCACCAGAGGAATGCCCAGGGTCTTGAAATAATCCGTAGCAACTGTGGTGTGCTGTACCAAAGAACTCTCGTCGAAGCGATCCGGCGTGGCTTCGCCTTCCACATAGAGCGGTGATGTGCTTCCGCCGTCGCCAAGCGGAACTGTCTCTGCATACGACGCCGAACGCACCTGCGCCGAGGCCCGGAGGCGCTCGAGCAATTGCCGTTGAAATAGTTTTCCCTGCGCGTCGTTATAACCGGCAAGACCAAGATCGAACGACGCCATTAAGCCGGCATCAGTACTGAACCCCGGCTCTGCATGCTGGGTATTGCGCAGGTTTCTGATGAATAGACCTGCCATTACCAACAAAAGCACGGACACCGCGATTTGGGTGACTACCAGAAGATTGCGGGGCGTTAGCCGGCGCGTAACGCCCAGCCTTATCGTTTCGTCCTTTAGTGCTGTTACTAAATCGGGCTTGGAACTTTGCAGGGCAGGCAGTAGTCCGAAGATAACACCGGTGGCGAGCGACAGCACCAGGGCATAGGCGAAGACACGCACATCCGGAGTCAAATCCGGAGTAATAGCATTCACCGAAAATGACTGAGGCAAGAGCACTGCCAACAAAGTCGTACCCCACAAGGCGACAAGTAGACCCACCCCGCCGCCGATTATTGAAAGCAGCAAGCTTTCAGTCAGCATTTGACGAGTGATGCGCCAGCGTCCGGCACCAAGGGACAGGCGCACTGCGATCTCTTTCCGACGTTTTACAGCACGGGCGAGCAGCATGTTGGCGACATTCGCGCAGGCTACCAGCAGCACCAAACCGACAACCGCCATTAGAACGCCAACCACCATGAGAGCTGGAGTGCGGCCTTGCGGAGGAACCATCAAGCCACGCGCCGCCAATACCGCTACGGTCCTACCGCCGGGTGACTCCGGGCCGGAATTGCGTTCGCGCCGTGCGTGGTGAAGTCGCGCGGCAATCGTCTCGACTTCAACCTGTGCCGCGCCAATGTTGGCGTCCGGCCGCAGTCGTCCCAACATCATCAACCAACCTTCATCAGGTGAAGTAAGGGTGCGCGAACCCGGATTGGCGACGGGCTCCATCGCCAGCGGAACCCACAGGTCGGGTACCGAGATGACCGTTGCGCCCACAAACTTTTCGGGCATTACTCCGATAATTGCGTAGGGCCGCTGATTAAGGCTAAGGCTTTTCCCAATGACGCTCGGGTCCGAATTGAAACTTCCGCGCCAAAGCGAATTGCTGATTACGACAACGGGATTTGCTCCGAGACGATCTTCTTCTTCGAGAAAAGGGCGTCCCAGGGCCGGATTGGCCTTTAAGACATCAAAATAATTACCGCTGACAAACTCACTCCAAACGCGGTTGGATTGGCCATTGACTGTCAGGCTCATCGGGCGCTGCGCATAAGCCGTCAGGCCTGAGAACGCGGTGGTTCCATCTCGATAAGCGATATAGTCAGGATACGAAACCGAATTGCCATCCCAGACGCGGGCCAGCCGATCAGGTTCGGAAAAGGGAAGTGGTCGGAATAGCGCGGCGTTAACGAAACTGAAGATAGTAATGTTAACGCCGATTCCGAGAGCAATGGAAAGCACCGCCACGGCCGTAAAGCCGGGTTGCTTTACCAGACCTCTCATGCCGTATCTGAGATCCTTGATTAGTNTGTCCATAACTCGGGGCACAGACTGTAGTCTGTGGTTTCTCTCCTTCGTATNTAGGTGTACGAGTCAAATCACAGACTGAAGTCCGTGCCCATCTACCAGCTTCTCAGATCTCCCATTCGTCCAGATTATTTTCAGATTATCGAACAACCTGCCGGTCGGAACCTGTACGGTTCGCGTTACCGTACATGGCGAAATGAGCACTGCCGGCACGTTCAGGATCAAGACTCAAATGGTAACAACACAGCTATTCGTATCTCAGCGCCACCAGCGGATCCACACGCGTTGCTCGTCTCGCAGGAATCAGACACGCCACTAACGCGACCAGCGAAAGGCTGATGGGAACGAGGACAAAGGTCGTGATGTCGGTTGCNGTTACGCCAAACAACAAACTCGTCATCAAGCGCGTCAANGCATACGCTGCTANGAGTCCGAGCACGACGCCTACGGCTGTCAGTCGCATGAATTGGACCAACACGAGTCGCAGAACGTCTGTCGCGCGCGCGCCCAGCGCCATTCTGATCCCAATTTCCTGAGTCCGTTGAGCAACGGAATACGAAATCACACCGTAAATTCCTGACACCGCCAATACGAGAGCAAGCACCGCAAACATAATCAAAATCGTCAACGCAAAACGACGAGTGCCAACGGTGTCGCCAATCATTTCATCGATTGTTTGAACCTGATATACCGGCTGGTCCTTGTCCACCTCGCGAATCGCCGCCTGAATTGCAGGCAATGTACTCTTAGGATCGACACTCGTGCGTACCGCGACATTCATACGGCGATAGCGCCAGGCCAACTGCCCGAGGGCAAAATAGACTTCGGGTCTGGTTTCCCGGTCGAGCGTTAGCTGAGCAGAGTCTTTGACAACTCCCTTAACGGAAAACCAGGGGCTTTTCGAATCGGCGTTGCCGAGCTTGATTCTCTTTCCGAGCGGATCCTGACTGGACCAGTAGCGTTTGACCATCGCCTGATTCACAATCACGACCGGCGTAGCTTGTGGACCATCGTCAACCGAGAAGAATTGCCCTCCGGCTAACGGGATCTGGAGCGTGTTGAAGTAGTCGGCACTGACGGTGCGCGTGTCGATGGCTTGCGTTTGTGCACCGGCATTCGCGACATTTTCGACTGTGATCGGCAACTCTTCCGTGGATCCAAAAGGCGGGTGTGACATAACTCCCACCGCCTCAATTCCCGGCAAGGTCTTAACTCGATCGATCACCTGTTGAAAAAAGATCGCGTTCTGTGCGCCGTCTCCTGACTTCGCCGGCGATCGATTGATCCGCATAGACAGGACGTTTGACGTGCCCATGCCCGGATCGATGTTTGTCAGCTTCGCGAAACTCCGGATCATCAAACCCGCCATCACCAGCAGCACCAGCGACAACCCTACTTCCGCAACTACCAGCACATTTTGCGCGCGGCGAGCACTAACACTGGCAGTTGATCGTTGACGCGATGCTTGCAGGGCCTCGCGCGTCTGTGTTCGGGATCCCTGAATCGCGGGCCATAAGCCGAAGATGAATGCGGTTACGAGCGAAGCGGCTAACGTGAAGAGGAGTACCTGCACGTTCATCGTTATCTCGACGCCAGTGGGAAGTATGCCGGTGGGTATCAGTTTGAAAAGAAGTTTTGTTCCCCACGAAGCGATCAGCAGGCCGAGCCCACCACCTAGTAAACCCAGGACAGCACTTTCGATGAGCATCTGGCGGATGATGCGCGCGCGGCTTGCTCCCATCGCATTTCGAATCGCGATTTCGTGTGAGCGACTCATTGATCTGGCGAGTAGTAAGTTTGCGATGTTTGCGCACGCGATCAGCAGCACAAGCCCGACGGCGCCCAACAGAATATAAAGAGCTCTGCGCACCGTGCCGAAATAAAACTGGCCCAGCGACTGCAAATAGATTCCCCGACCGGCGTATTCCTGGTTTGTGCCGCCAAAATCCTGTTCGTTTTGTCGGGCCAGGTTAGCGAGTGCTGCATTTACCTGTTGCTCGGTTGTGTTGGGGCTAGTGCGAGCCATGATCAGATAAGCACGGCCGTCGCGCGCGCGCTGGCTAAAATCAAACGGAAACGGAAACCACGCTTGTGATTCTTCAAATCTGAATTGCGGCGGCATCACACCGATGATCGTGAAAGGCTCATCGTCGAGCGATACTTTCTGGCCCAACACCGCTTTGTCACCACCGAACCGTCGTTGCCAGAGTCCGTGACTGATCACTAACACGCGCTCTCCCTTTGGACCTTGTTCATTGGGTGCGATGGTACGGCCGAGCAATGGCTCCACGCCGAGGATGTTGAAGAACTCAGTTGAGACTTTCGCGGCTGCGACTCGTTCGGGCTCGTTACTGCCGGTGAGATTGCGACTAACAGTTTCGACCGCAGCGACACGTTCGAAGATCCCGCTATTAGTGAAGTCGACAAACTCGGGACCGGAAGATCGAATCTGCTCCTGAACACCGAGCTTCGGCAAACTCTGGCGCACAAAGAACAGTCGTGAGGGATCTTTATAGGGGAACGGATTCAGCACCACGATATTGACGATACTGAAGAGCGCCGTGCTTGCGCCGATGGCAAGCGCAAGAGTCAACCCGGCGACGATGGTAAAGGAGGGCCGCTTACGCAGCATACGGAAGCAGTAGATTAGATCGTGCATGGCGATTTGATTTCGACGTTATCGTTTAGGGTTCGAAGAGCTTCGTCCGAGAAATCAAACACGGATTGGGTCCATGCACGTTCAAAGGCTGTGCCAAAAGCTTTCAGCTTGTATTCTGAGGATTTGACGAAAGTTTCGGTTGACGAACGGAATCGGACAGTTTCGCTTGCGGGACTAATAATCCCACTTTCGAACATCATTTCAACAGGCTCTTTGCAAGCGAGCCCCCTTCCTTAGCTTTCGAAATCGATCGTCACGGACGCGATCGGATTCGGCCAGCCTGTGCGTATTTGCGACTGTCGCCTTCGCTGAGAGTTCGGCTCATATATCGCCTGGATCGTGCTGTTCATAGTACTCAGCGGTGCAGTGTTTGGATCACTCGTCGTGGTCGATCGCTGGCGACTGCCAAAGC
>Ga0065707_10082896_pt1 | contig 11508 bp, 6 predicted proteins | sample SwiRhicommuniRL3_FD_59094 | JGI IMG/M metagenome (GOLD analysis project Ga0065707, IMG submission 59094) | Switchgrass rhizosphere bacterial communities from Rose Lake, Michigan, USA - RL3 v2 (version 2) | ecosystem: Host-associated > Plants > Roots > Rhizosphere > Soil | place: East Lansing, MI... | reverse complement strand
TCAACGATATGAAAAAGTTCAATAACGGTTTTGGTCCTACCTCTTTGATTGACGATACAATTGTTGGGATTTATCTAAAAATCTATACCCACTTGTCCAGTAGTATTGATCAAGAATCAACAAAGTCCTTTCAGGACCTCATTGGAGGAAAACCCAAGAAGTTGGCCAAGAGAGATATATTTCCATTTGCAACGGATATTTTGAAACACTTCAGAAGAGAGATTGAAAACACACTAAAAGAAACTCCTGATATTTACAATAATTTTGTGAAAGAAGTAGAACTAAGACATAAGGAAGAAGCAAAGATAATGTTGGAGAAGGAGGCCCAACGTAAGGAAGAGGAAAAGAACCAGAGAGAAGAAGAAGAAATGCAAAGAAAAGTAGAGGAAGAGGCTAGAAGAGTGGAGGAAGAGGCTAAACGAGTAGATGAAGAGGCTAAACGAGTAGATGAAGAGGCTAAACGAGTAGATGAAGGCATTAGACTTCAAGCCGATGAGGAAGAAAGGAGAAGTATTTTGGAGGGCAGGATCAAAGAAGAAGAAGAAAGGTCAAAAGAAGAAACAAAGGGTTTCGAAGTTGAGGAAAATACACCCAAAGACGAAGGAAATATTCTGATAGTAAATGGAAATACGGTGGGGGATGAAAATACTACAAATATGAATGAAATCAAATCTGAGGACAATTTGTATGAACAAAGTGAAGAGATTTTAAACCACGGGTCGAGTCGAGCAACGGGTTTACGTCCAGTTCCCAAGCCATCCACCGTTGTATCTGCAAAGTCGATTTTGCAAGAACTAATTGAAAACGCGAAAAAACGACAACTAGAAGAAAGCGAGGTTCTGGAGACCAAGAAGCCCAAGGCAGATAATTCAAAAAAACCCAAGGCAGATGATACCAAAAAGCCCCAAACAGACGATACCAAAAGCACCTCTTCTATTTACGACATTTTGGGCAAAACTGACCAAACCAACATGGCCAAAAATGCTATAATTACGATATCTGATGATGATAAATAGGTAAGCGAAATCAGAGAACTGTTCAATTCCTCGGCTGAAATGCTATAATTACATATCCAACATAAAATAATCATTTCTACATAGGTTTGCTAATGTAAGCCCAACAACGAGTTTAAAAAGTTAAAAAGTTTAAGAAGTTTAAAAAGCTAAAAAGTTTAAAAAGCTCACAAAGATAAAAGGCTCAAACAACTGCTCCTGGGGTTGAAATAAGATTTCTTAATGAAAGGTCATATACTATTCCATTGACCTTTTTCAAGTTATACTTCAAGCCGTCGTATTTTCTCCGGATGCTATCGTTTTTCAAGTCCAATAACTGGAATCCCGACTGAAGCTTATTTATAAGTTGCAGATTAATAGCTCCTATAGTGTACTGACTCTTGAAGGCTGGCGAAGAATTGGATGAGATGGATATTCGGATAATGGCGTTGGTAGTGAAATCCACTATGGTATCTATCAATCTTAACATGCCCAATAAATAGTTATTGTAGTCGATTTTTTCCAATCCAAGAATACTTTCCACCTCTTTTGGAAGAACTATCAACCCCATTTCTGAAGCAGTAGAAACCAATGGAATGGTAATTTCATCCTGGCCAGCCCTAGCGAAACTTCTAGCAATCACTTTAAAATATCGGTTAACTAAAAGAAGGTATATAATTTCTTCATTAATTTTATGGAAAATTCGATCTTTTTGTATAGGCTTGACTTCTGTATTTTCCAATTGTAAGTTGAACTTTTTATGTATATCAGCAAGATCTCGGATATTATTGATATGAGATGGAGCTGGCAACTCTGTAAGTTGTTTTAATTCTTCTTCTTCGAACGTAAACTCAGGGATCTCAATAATATTCCCGTAGAATTGTGGATCCTTAAGATCATGCGGTTGTGTGAAGGATACTTTGGCATATTCTGATTTGAAAATCGCTAGTGAATCATTGAATTCCTGTTCCAATTCGTGTAGGATATTCTTACTATTAGTTCTGGTAGTTAGTATAAAACTTGACTATTACTTTTGACGATGATATACGTACTCGATTTGAATCTCATTCCTTATGGAATTGAACACTTCATCAAAATTGCCCATTGTGAGTACTGATATATTGACAGGAGTTCTGAAACAATTGACTTGGTGTGGAAGTACTTTACTGATCACAATAAGAATTCACTTGTTACAGTAAAATCTGATCCATTTTTCACTTTTCACTTTTCACAATAAAATCTGATATATTCTCATTTTTCACAGTACAATTTGATCTATTTTTCACTTTTCACAAGACTTCTAAATGGCGCTCTACCACCACGAATGAATTAAAACTCAAATATGAAAGTCATTGAATATTGAAGAAACATTGTACAAGCTTCATGGAGAAGCTCATTGGATGCTCATATAAACCATCGACAATAATATACAAAATTTCATTAGCCACGGATACTCTAACTCATCAGGTGGTGCGACATTAAACTGAGAATACATTTCTTAACGATCGAGATTAATATCGATATTGATTTACATCTTGTAGACTAAACAACAATGGCTACCAAAAGAGTTCTCTGCTTTCCTGGGTTTCTACAGAGCGGAAAGGTGTTTGCCGAAAAATCATCTGGAATTCGTAAGCTATTGACCAAACAACTTGGATTTGAGTTGGACTATATTGATCCACCAGAACTCATTCAAACCAAAGAAGAATTGCCGTTTATTTTGGGGCTGACTGAAGAAGAGTCTAGCACCAAATGGGGAGAAGTCGTTTCTAACAATTGCAACCGTTGTTGGTGGAAAGCCAACGAGCCTGGGGTGTACGATGGGTTTAACACGTCCATGGATTATGTTGTAGATTACATCAAAAAGAATGGACCTTTCGATGGGATCATTGGGTTTTCTCAAGGTGCAGCCATGGCCGCTATGGTATCCAACTCGATTCATAGATTAATTCCGGATCATCCATACTTTGATTTTTCCCTTTTGATCTCTGGTTTTGTATTTATCGATCCTCTCAATGATACACAAGAAAACAGAGTCAACATCAACTATCAGATCGAAGATTTACAGGAGTACATTTCCAAAGTTAAAATTGTTTCTGGATATGAGCAGTATTTTGATGTTCCTGCTGATTTCAAGACTTCGGTGTTGGTAGTTTACGGAACTAATGACAATACCGTTCCGCCAATTAGATCGTTATATTTATCTTCCTTGTACAAGAACAACATTCATATGTTTGAACATGATGGAGGACATTTCATCCCTAACAAGAAACCGTTCTTAAGACCTATTGTGGAACTTTTGAAGGAAACTACGTTAAAATCTAATTTATAGTAATAGAAGTATTTACGGTAATAGAAGTTCGACCTACTAATTTGAGCGCGAATTGAGATTCAAATTTTGCGATGCAGAAACAAGTAGACAATAACACAACATGTCTACTGAAGTGAATAAAGATCCCCAGACAGAGGTGGAGAAACCTTTAGAAACTGACTCCAAAAGATTAAGGAATGAAACTCTACCAAAAGCATTTTCTCGTCGAGAATCTGACTCCAAAAGCAGACCACTAGGCACGTCTGTGTATAGCGGAGAGAAGAAAGATATGCCTGCTTGGCTTAAAAGTGAGAAACCAGTTGATAAATATGACAAGTACGGAGCAAGACCCAGCCAGGCTTCTCTGCAAGAAGATTCGTCGAAATATTCTAAATATATTTCAAACTCCAATTCCAGTAGTAATGAACGTATCAAGAGAAAGTACGAAGAAGAAGAAGAAGAAGAAAGAGATCCTAGAGAAGATCTTAGAGGAGACCCTAGAGAAGAGGCTAGAGACAAATATGTTGATGAAAGTACTGCTCAGCCCTACTCAAATATAGCTGTCGCCAACCCAGCCATGAATCATATAAAAGAATATCAAACATTTCATAGTCGTATAAACCGTACCAATCAGGACATTAACAGCATTGTCCGTTCACATTACAATCAGAGAACCTACCAGTCGAAATTCCAAGGGTCAAGAACCAAATCACCCATCTATAAGTTGAGGAATTTTAACAATGCTATAAAGTACATTTTGTTGGGTAATTTCGTCAAGAAAGATCCCGATAGCAAAAGACCATCTTCCATATTAGACTTGTGTTGCGGCAAAGGTGGTGATCTTAATAAATGTGAGTTTGTTGAAATTGACCAATACATCGGTATTGATATATCCGATGCTTCTGTCAAAGAAGCTTTTACAAGATACTCACAGAACCGAGCAAGATTCATCCCACAGAATGGAAACAAAAGAAAAGACGCAAAAAGATATCAATTCGAAGCATGCTTTGCAACAGGTGACTGTTTTGGGACCCCAATACCTGAGATTTTGGAACCGAACTTTCCTGGAATCATTGCAAAGATCTTTCCCGTAGATAGTGTGTCAATTCAATTCGCTTTACATTATGCCTTTGAAACAGAAGAAAAATTAAGAATGCTCATCACAAACGTTACGAAGTCATTGCGATCAGGTGGAACATTTATTGGAACGATTCCATCGTCTGATTTTATAAGAGACAAGGTGATTCACAAAGCATATATACCAACTGACAATGGCAAACGTAGGTTTGGAAATGATATCTACACTGTTACATTTGATAATGAGCCACCTGAAGATGGTGTTTTCCGTCCACCATTTGGCAATCGATACAATTATAGTTTGAAAGATGCCATTGACGATGTTCCTGAGTACGTGGTCCCTTTTGAAACCCTTAGAGCTATATGTGAAGACTATGGGCTTGTTCTCAAGTATAAGAAGAACTTTATCGATATATTTAACCAAGAGATACCGAAGTACTTTTCAAAATTAAACAAAAATTTGATTGAAGGAATGAAACGATCCGATGGTAAATATGGAGCCGAAGGCTCTGAGAAAGAAGCAGTTGGTTTCTATGTTGGATTTGTGTTTGAAAAACTTTAGATTCCGACAATTTTTCCGAATTCACAATCAATATTAGCGATTAAAACGTTGATGTTTGTCTATTTCTTATTGCTTTGTTCAAATATTGATTGTTGTACAAATACACAGTAGTGGCAAACACGTTCTCAAGTTTCACCATTTGCAGATATTTCATATCGAAGCGGAAGAATACTTGAAACAATTTCAGAAAATACAGTGAACTTGTTTCATAGAAGAATTCAGGCAACATACATAAAAGATCACAATCTAAACACTATCAACATACGATCATTCTTTCTTGAAATTGAATTATTCATGATTAGTATGTCTAGAAATGATAAGACCGATTTATTTTATATAATAAACGTATTAAATCGAAGGAATATTCACAAAGATCGAATAAATTCGTGAGTACAACAGCTATTTTGAATGCTATATGCCGGTTAGTTTTCATATTTTCCGGCTAAATGTCGCACCTGTTGTATTCGAACAAAATAGAAAAATCGTAGAAAACTCAGGTCATTTTATCAAATTTAATAATGTCGACTAGGTGAAAGAATAAGAGAAAACAAACCAAATACTCTCCCGTTGGACAACCAGTCCCTTAAGAATACTGATTGTGCGTTCTTCGAACATACAGAGTTCGCAACTCCAACGGTTGCAAAGGCACCGAAGGTACATGAATTGCTTGGGCACATACATTGACGCAACTCTGCTAAAAAGGCTTGCTCTACCGTAATTTGTCAATAGATATTACTCAGACTAAAGGTCAGATAACCTCATCGAAAGTCATATACAATTTAGAACAGCATACTTGGTGCCATAAACTAAAACAATGTTCCGCGAAGGAGTATTGGTTGATTAAAGTTGAAATACTTGAAAGTAGAGGAGAATTCATGAGTCATATTAGTCAGTACATTTGGACCCGTAAGGAGTGTCATATTATTTATGGAACATATCAAAACTACTGAGCTTCTGAGTCCGAAATGAAGTACAAACATAGAAATCTTGGGTTCCTCTGATATTGTGACATTTCGTCACTAATTATATAGTCCGGCGGCTCAATTTGCCACCGAGAGTTCCATAATATTCAGTACGATAGTCGGTTAGAAAGTATGCGACTTGTACCTTAGATATAAGAAATAATATTGCCGAAAGCAATAAAACCACGCGGAATGACCCGATGCGTCGCTTCTAGAGTAGACTCCGAAGCGAATTATATATGTGAAAAATAAAATTCTGCTGAGGGAGGTTCAAATTGTGTCCAAGAAAGAATGGCTTGCCGAAATTTTAATGCTTTCCTTAAAAATTGTATTTCGAAATTTTTTAGCGTAATCCATACTTTATGGATTCGGGCTTCATTCCAAATAATTCCCAAGTTTCGATTGTTGCTTTGCACATTATACATCTAGAAGGTTTCATATTCTACAACGTTATTAACCATAGCAATGTATTTCAGTTGGTACCACTATCAATATTAAATATCACTTGATATAGTCTGGAACTTCAGTTTGTGCAACAATTAAAAAACTAATGTTCGGTACCCGAAAAGTTGCATGTATAATGCCTGAGAGCGCATATTTCAAGTGAATATAAATAATAGATTGTGTTTTTTAGAAGATATAAAGATATTTTGTTGTCACGATGATCCATCAAGAATTGACCGATAATTGTGCACCAAACTTGCATAGTTCTTCAAAAGCAGATAAAAATATAAGAGAGTTGTTTTGCAAACTTGAACTGCTGCCACATATTTCTTTTCATTAAGTGAATTCTCGTAGTACATCCTCGTCTCCCTAGGCAAATATTTTACAATAAAATTACCGAGCACTAAAACTTTTAGAGCCGATGAAGTTGCCCAAATGCGAACAAAATAGTCACATGGTTTACAAATTCTCCGCCTGGTATCTTAGAATTATACTAGATATTTACGACGATTGGCTTTACACATTTACAGGTTCTGCAATGATGATTACCGAAGGTGGGCAGATTTGTAACCATCTCCTGCTACGCATATGCGTGAGATTGACGTATGTGTAGCCCGGGTGATTTTCTAAGGGTACCTACGCAAGAAAAAAGGATTACAAGCACGTATTAAAAAGGCGAGAGAGTGGTTAGCATCAAGTAGTACGTCTCTACACTCTTCTAAGCTTTTCCTTTAAACTTCCCTACCCTTTAGGTTCTCTCAACTATTGAGTTTTTGTATTTTCCCCGATTAATCTTGCTAAAAAATTATGTTGCCCGATGCATGTTTTTTAATCTATCATCAAGTCATGCGTGTGGCAGTATCGGTCCAGGGTTAACCGGTATAGGACACGGATCGAAGAAAGAATTCGTTAAAGATTAGTATAGTGACTTTACGATTAGGAACATCTTGATGGGTTCCCCCCTAACATGTTGGGCCATTCAACTTTCATCTATCTTTAGTAATGGGGAGTAATTTTTTGTTGCACAAATACAGATACGGTAAGGGCGTACCCAGCGAAACTTGATGCTAAGAACAGAGTAATAACTTGTCCGATGATAGCTAATGCAGTATTCATAGCTGCCATGAGAAGTTCGAAGGATAGAATGTCTACCTCTTTAAAAAATTGAGACATAGTTTCACTTTCTAAGTTACCCCCAATAGTCGTAGAAGACGAATCTGCAACGTTTACTATCGGATGAATGGAACAGAATCATAACAGGGCCATGAAATTGCGTTGTGGAATGAAGTGGCTGCTCAAAATCGAATTTATTTGCCGCTCATTAGCATCAGTTCATTCTGTACACTGCGGATATTATTTGCAACAGCTATGACTTTCGAATACTAGAGGTGTGACATTCACCTACGAGATACTGTATTGGCAATTACGTTTCCGCCTCGTACCATTTTTAATAGAGTAAAACTCGTGTCTTCGATATTTGAGAAACATAAAAGAATCTGCATTAAAAGGTCCAATATTGCGCGCTTTCGAACTATAAAAAGCGCGAACTCGAAGAAACAGTAGTGCAAAACTTAAGATGTATTTTTATATCTAGTTTAAACATAGTACTTAAACCATAGCACTACTTAACTCCGAAATTGCGAACTAGACGCAACACTTCGCCATATTTTCCTTGTCCCGGTAGGACAGATATTTATGTATAGGTTTTCATTTTCGTATCTCACTACCATTTCGTAATGTGGAAACTGGAAGTGAAGCAAGATCTTTGAGTTGCTTATAGAATTGCTTTGTATTGTGGTCATAAAACTGGAAAAAGTATATTGACGTGATAGAAATGTGAAACATGCCCAACGAAAAGAGGTCATGGGACAACGAGTTCTTTCAAAATAAATATTGCCTCTCCACACATGTAAAGTGAGCAGCACCAATAGTTGGGAAGATCCTCAATCAAAGATTCCTTCACCGATGTATTTAAGTTTGATCTAAGCTTGACGCAACTCGCCTATTTTCTAGGCTTTTTCTTCTTGCAGTCAACCGCAACTTACGTAGAATATAATTTGGATGAGAGCAATAGGCAATTCTGCACTACGTTAAATATTAAAGGGCAATAGCTTTAGTTAATTGATGTGATCATATAAGAAAGCTTGTAAAAATCAATATTCATATATCTAATTATATTTTGTTATAAAAATCTAAGTCGACTTACTCATAGGAACTAGCTTATTGAGTTAGTTATTGCTCTAAGTTAAAAAGATGAGGTACTAAATAGACAAACTACGATGAGTGTTACTGATGTTGTGCAAATGGGCAAGGTTAGGCAAGTTTGGCAGCAATGAGTGCCATATTAATCAAATAAGTATACTGGGGATTATACTTGCAACGACTTTCTGATTCTAGAGGTGCGCTATTTTCTTGGACAATACTGCATAAAAATAAATTTCAGTTTATCCACACCTTAGTGCTTCATCAAAAAAACAATTATTACTTTTGTATTGCAAAATCGGTCATTTGGTTTGTTGCACATATTCCTGGTTTTTTTTTATTTTTTTGTGGTTAGGGAAGAATAATTTAGTTTTTAGAACTCTGAAAAAATAGGAAAAAGCTTAGAACGATATATAATTTACTCCAAATCCAGAAATTACGATTTCTTGTCTTTACTGAATTCAGTAGAGACAACGGTTGGATCTCTTTACAGATTTTTAGTTGTCAAAGTGATTGCTAGTCAAGTTCTCAAGCTCTTTAAAGGTCCATCGTATTTGTATCCTAATTGATACACAACCTTCTATTGATACATATCTACATTGTGCACCCAGTTACTTTCAATTCACTGATCGAGTTTCATTCCTGACTCCTGACTACTCGTGGATATTCACTACGATCAAATGAGAGATTGCTTTGCATTGAAATTTTTACCAAACTCATCATTTTCATTATTGCATCAAGGTGTTCTTCAGTTGAGTCCCTTAAAATTGCTTCCATCAAATTATTCGAAGTTGCAAATTATAATCTTGAAAGCTTAAGTTGCATCTTCCTGATATAGGCTTGCATTAGAATGACATCAGATGACAAACTACCCAATCCCTCACCAAATCTACTTTCTACAACGGCAACATCTGAAGGACTGAAGGGTGAGACAGACCAAAAGTACAATAATCTATCTATCAATCTGATGTTAAACGTGAAGGCCCAGAATCCTGAAGGGGTTCGAGTGCCGAAGACAAACAACCTCCTTCCCCCATTAACGATTTCTCAAAGAATTCAACCACTCCGTCCATATAATAACCAAGAACCCAAACAAATCACTTACAAGCAGGACCAAACGTCTCAAACAATGCAAACAATACAAGCATCCCAAACGTCCTCTCCATCGACATTTTATCCAAAGTTGCAAGCAGAACCGGTCAACGTTTTGCAAGCTCCTCCATATGCTCCGGCTGTTCATGTTGGGTACCAACAGCATCCTCTGTTTCATCCCTTTCAATCATTCATAGGACAGAGTGGACTTCGATCTCATTCTGGACCTCGTGAATACATACCTGTATCAGCACTGGGACAAGCGCCTTATTTACAGCTTGGACAGCAAGATATAAATTCAGTACAGATTCCTTATCAGCATATTGTACAACCTCTGGAGCACCAAACACATCTGGCACTGGAATTTGATTCACTCAAAGAATACAAGAGTGGCCGTCGTTTTCGTAGACGCTACAATCAAATTGTACGAAAGTATAGCTGTGCTTCGCCGGGCTGTACGAAAAGCTATGGGTCATTAAATCATCTAAACACGCATATAGTAACCAAAAAGCATGGTTACCGCAAATCAAAGGCAGACTTCCAACAACACAACTATCTGGAAGAGAATTCAACGCCTTCGCAATATTATGGAGAAACCCACTCCCAACCGATTTACCAACCACCAATATCTTATTCCTCTGACTACAATTCTGGGAATTATTGGTATCATCCACAACAAAGTGGCCAACCGCCACCTCCACCACCCCATAAAGGACAATCATACCCACAGCCCGCTCTTCCTGTGGGTGTTCGTATTCCCAATAGCAATGGTGCTCCTGGTTATATATATTATCCCCCAGGGTATTCTCAGCCACCATCAATAGGACCTGGGGTTATGACTAGCCCAATGCCAGGACAGCTACCTCAGCAACAAAGATCGTCGCTGCCACCCAAACAGACGTATAGCATATATTCACCGATGCAGCAAGGACTGCAACAAAACTATCTACAACCACAGGGTATATTCTATGGATCACACACTCCACCTCCTCCAATTAGTACACATCCTATACAACCACCACCAAAGGCGAAATTGGCCGCAGGACCTCTGGTACAAAATTCTCCCAACGAATCCCTCAGGGAAGACTCTAATACAAGCACTACCGGCTCATCATCTAGATGAGCGGTAGGTGTCCCAGGATTCTCCTCCTAAAATTGTAAAATAGCTTATCTATGTATTATATAATATTATCAACGGCGTATTCTTTTTATAATAGAAATTAATGGATAATTCAGATGAAGGGTTCTAGTATTCTCGGTTGATTAAGAGAGGTTTATAGCCAAAGAAGTGACCAACTAATTTTAAAAAATCTACAAGAAAATAATTCTACGGCTCTTTTAAATTGTTCTTTTCAACCAAAGTATGCACAAGATTCCTGGGACAATATAATAGTACAAAGTGTACTCTCATTGTTTTAGCGGCTATTCTGAATTGATCAACAAAATTCGCTCAAGATAGCAAACTTGAAATAACGATCTATTTCTCAGTAACCTTCGAACTTCTTGTTACATTTAAACTCTTTGACACCCAAACCTAATTAGTGTTGCTTATTTCGTAAAATAGGAAATATGCTGCATGTAGTTATTGCATTTCGACATTGTAGTAACAAAGGAATTGTATTCCCTATTTGTATTTTAGCCCCCATAGACGCAGTTATTTCGACTAAGTTAGCGGGGACACGCTCAAGGAATTTTCTAAAAAAATAAAATAAATCTTATCTAAATTACACAAACACCAAACTCCGGCTCTTTCCTATTTTCTACGCATGTAACAAAATACAGAAAAATACTTATATTTATTTATACATTCCTTCCGATTACAAAACGGACGCCTAACAGAAAAATACTTTACGATCGTAAAGCTAT
>Ga0065707_10002191_pt1 | contig 11525 bp, 10 predicted proteins | sample SwiRhicommuniRL3_FD_59094 | JGI IMG/M metagenome (GOLD analysis project Ga0065707, IMG submission 59094) | Switchgrass rhizosphere bacterial communities from Rose Lake, Michigan, USA - RL3 v2 (version 2) | ecosystem: Host-associated > Plants > Roots > Rhizosphere > Soil | place: East Lansing... | reverse complement strand
TGGGCCGAAAGGGATTTGAACCCTCGGCCTTTCGATTATCAGTCGAACGCTCCGCCAAGCTGAGCTATCGGCCCATAAAACGAAATAATTAGAGGATATTTATTCGTGTGGATAACATAATAACGGATAAAAATGCATTTAAGTCATGCTAGGAAGTAACTGGTTAATTGGTGCTTCAGATNAGTAGNGCTGCTATTATTACAAAAATCAAAAATACATTAGCAAAGGATGCTGCACGANATATCGCAAAATCATTGGACGAAAAAAAGATCAAAGTATTCTCATTAGAACCTTTAGANGTCAATAATACTTATCAGGTTGAACCTGCAGAACTTATGAATACTGATCTTGATCTAGTTTTTGCAATAGGTGGAGATGGTACTACTCTTCGTGCATTTAGAATGATAAGAAAGAGTACCCCAGTTTTCAGCCTAAACATTGGAGGAACCAGAGGGATTTTGGCAGAAGCAAATACAAAACCCATTGAACAGCAGCTGCATGATATTTTCAATGAAAATTATTTTTATGATAAAAGGCTAAGAATACAGGCACACATTGATGGTAAAATGATTGGCGCTGCCCTAAATGATGTAGTTATAACAAGAACAAATTTGACCAAGACTCCTACAATTACTATTAACGTATTTGATTATCCAGTAGCACAAAAAATGGACGGAGTAATAATCTCTACGCCAACAGGGTCAACCGGGCATGCTCTTTCTTTGGGTGGACCTATAGTTCATGAAAATATGAATTGTGTTATGATATTACCTATTGCTCCGGTTAATAAAACACCTGCTTTAATTCTTGAGCTTGAGGATATTGTTATCAGCTCGACTGACGATTCCAAGATAATTATTGATGGCCAACAAGTATTTGATTCCAGCTCAAAAAGTAATATCACAATTTCTAAATATCCATATGACGGAATATTCCTACGCATTGGTAAAAGGGGAGTAAGACAGATTGAAAAACTTGGATTCTAGGACAGAATCGAAATTTGCGTTGGATGCTACAGCATTTTATCAAGGATTTCATTTGCATTCTAGCTGTACTTGTATTACTACAGGATTGGTATATGAAGAGATATCCCACATTCAAAACAAACTTTCAAGTTTGGAGAGTCTGGTATTAAGCAAGAGAATCCTTATTTTTGAGCCCACCAATAATATAGTAAAATTGGTTAAATCTGTGGCAAGAAAAACAGGCGAGACCCGACTTACTGAAGCTGATATTTCAATTCTTGCCCTCGCGAAGGATTACAATGTAACGCTAGTTACCGATGACTTTGCACTCTGCAATTTAGCAAAAACTATGTCGATAGGATTACTCAATTTGGGAACAAAAGGCATTAGAGAGACAAGAAAATGGACGAAGTTTTGTAGTAGTTGTGGCAGGGGATATCCTTCAGCANTATCAGTTTGTTCAATTTGTGGTAACAAATTACGTGTCCGATATAAAAAAGCTTATAGATACAAAGATTACAAGAAATNAAATTTAATCGATGAATACTATATCTAGTAATGTTTAATTTACTATGAATCACGCTTGGATACAAGAGCTTTATGTAAATAGTATTTGCTTTCATTTCCCTGTGGTCATAAATGATTTTTGCATCATTTCCAAACTTCTTAATATAAGCCATAATAATTAATGCCCAAGGTACAGCTGACTTTTCTTTTGAATCAAAATGAAGCTGTAACATGTTGTTTTGGCTCTCGTATTTTAGATAACCTGAATAGCTTATTCTTAGAGCATAATCTATGATACTTACAATTTCTTCAATACTTTTGCAATTTATCTCGTTGCCAAATTTTTCAATCTCATCTATTAGGTATGTATAATTATCATCGTGCTTGATTGATAGCTCAAGTAAAATCTGTGAAAGTTCGTTTTCTACCATTTTGTATAACGTTAATGCTTCTTTTGGAATTTTATTAGTCAGCACGTCGGGATTTATTCTTAAAGCTTTTTTCCATTTTTCATCAAATAATTTGATATATGAAAAACCGAAAGGATCTGCAGTGAATATCAATGAGGCTTTTCCATTAGTGCTATCGATAAAAACAATTTTTTTGAAATCGAAAATTAATATATTCCCAGAAACATTATCCAACTTAATTTCTACTCCGTTTGGGAACTTTACGGGACTATCCTTGTAAATAGATTCGATTCCAAGTAGCATATTGATTTTTACTCCTTTCCTGGCGATCTCTGATAAAGAAGTCTTACAGTGAAAAACTACATTTCGTCCCCATGAATCTAGAATCAAATCTATGTTTGATTTGGCTGATGAAATCAACTCTTCAATTTTTTGTACCACTACATTAGGCTCTAGAATCAAATATTTTTTTTCTTCATATGATTTTTTGTCCTGTTCTCTCAATTTCTTCAGACTATTTAAAATACTACGCATGCTCGCTAATCTTCTTTCTTGCAATAAAATAATTTCTCCAAAGGCCTCACTAGGCGGTGTAGCGGTTGCTATCATTGGTTTTTGACTTGAAATTGTTGATAGTTTTTTTCTTTCTAATTTTTTTAGAGTTGTGTAAATCTTTGTTCTAGGAAGATTTGAATAGTAAGCTATCTCACTGGCTCCTAAAGTTCCTCTTGACGCTAACGTTATGTATGCCATCGATTCATATTTTGATAGCCCAAATTCTTCTAGATTCGCTACTAGATCAAGATAATTTGGTATATCATTAGGACGTTTAATCATATGCACTTTTTTTTATATTTAGACGTAAATCAAGATGTCAATTTGATTGAACAAAACAAAAAAAAATGTAAAGCTGGAAAAGCATCATGTTATAAAGTAGATGATATTTTCCTAGGCTTTCTCATAAATCGATAACTGGCTCCAATTTCAAAGTGATGAATTTATTATTCAAAACAAGTTTGTACTAATGACAAAATAGTAATTTGAGACAATTACGATATATTTTTTTATTCTTTTGGATAAAAGTATAATAATTTTTCCTACTCTTTGTTCAATTTATTTTGTTCCTTACACAATATAGATTCACAATGCAGTAATTCAAAGAAATGCTCTGAATTTTAATGAATATATGAGTTTAGCTCCACAGGAACTAGAGAATAGTGCCAGCAAGTATGCTGCTGAGGCAATTAGATTAGATTCGGAGGGTTCCAATGGGCAAGCAATAAGTGCCTATCAGAGAGCTGTTGAAGCATTAGTGAAGTTAGTACAAATCTATCCTGATTATAAATTGAATAAAATTTACATGGAACGAGCAAGTTCTTATCAAAATAGAATCAAAGCACTACAGATGTCAAATCCATTATACGATTCTGATACCATTAAGGCTGGACAATTTGATCAGAAACCAGCAAATCCCACTAATTCAATTCTAAACAACATGCAGTCAGCAAAGAGAAAGAATGAGCCGAAGGGAGGATATAATTTGGACTTTGAAGAGTTACTAATGACCGACAAACCAAAGGTATCTTGGAATGAAGTAATTGGTTTGGAGGATGCAAAGAGGGCTATGAGAGAGTCAATAGTTTATCCAACTATCAGGCCCGATTTACTGCCATTAGGCTGGGCGAGAGGGATTTTATTATTTGGACCGCCGGGTTGTGGAAAAACTTTACTCGCAGCAGCAGCAGCAGCGGAAATCGATGGTTATTTCATTAATGTCGATGCCGCTTCAATGATGAGTAAATGGCTCGGTGAGGCAGAAAAAAATGTTTCAAAATTATTNTCTATGGCTCGNAAGTTACATGATAATGAAGGTGTTCCTGTTCTTATTTTTGTAGATGANATNGACTCACTNTTGGGTAATAGAAACAGCGAAGTTGGAGGTGAAGTTAGAGTCAAAAATCAATTCCTTACAGAAATGGATGGGATAAATGGAAAATCGCGAGAATCAAAGTTGTATGTCATTGGTGCAACAAACAAACCATGGAGTTTGGAAGCAGGTTTTCTTAGGAGGTTTCAAAAAAGGATTTATGTCTCACTTCCAAACAGGGCTTCCAGAACCCACTTATTTGGTCAATACACAAAAAGATTACAAATGGAGTCTTCATTGAAAATTGAGGATCTTGCAAAATTAACAGACGGCTATAGCGGGAGCGATGTAAAGGATATATGTCAATCTGTTCAATTGCGTGTTGTAGATGAGTTATTCCAAAGCGGGAAGGGATTAGACAGTGACGCATATACTAGATCTATAACTGAATCTGATTTTAAAGAAATTCTAAAAATGAGAAGACCAAGTGTAAGTTTGTACATGATCCGGGCATACTTGAGATGGAGCGAGCAATTTAAAGCACTTTAATTTTCCTTTTGTTTTTTATAGCTGTTTATGGCATCTGATATTTTTTTTATGGCCAATTGCCTTCCTTCCCATCCTAAAATTTTTACAAATTTGCCTTTCTCCAATTCTTTGTAGTGTTCAAAGAAGTGTTTTATTTGGTCCTTCAAATGCTGTGGCACATCTTTGATATCACTAACGGTAGAAAAACTAGGATCAATTTTCGACGTCGGTATGGCTACTATTTTTGAATCATGACCTTCCTCATCTTCAGTCTGTAGTACGCCTATGGGTATTACTTTTATTAGAGATAACGGTGCAAATGGCGTTTCACCGAGAACTAGTACATCAATGGGGTCTCCATCTTTCTCAAGTGTATTCAGTATAAATCCATAGTTACATGGATAAAACATTGCAGTAAACAACTTCCTGTCTACTACGATGAACCCACTTTCCGTATCGTATTCATATTTTATATTACTGCCTTTAGGGATTTCCACCATCACGATACATTGATCGGGCGTCTGTTTAATAGAAGCGATTTTTCGATTTGTTATCATGTTATTTTCATGTTAAGCGCTATTTATATTCGAAAAGGTTCAGAATACCATAATTGAATTTACCTGTTAGAATAACTGATGTTTTTCAAAGGTGAACTATTCAAAATAGATATTTGATAAAATTATAAAAGAGTGAAAAGAACTGACGTTGGCATTAATGAAGTTAGTAGCCAAATATGATCCAAAGGAAATTGAATTTCAGGTCAATTCATACCTTAATCATATTGATCAGCAATCATTAATCGACAAAGAGCTATCATCATTCAAAAAAATACTTGGTTATGTTGAGGGCCCACCTACGCTTAACGGTGAACCACATGTAGGTCATCTTAGAGGGCGTATCATCAAGGATGTATGGTTCAGATACAAAACTCTCCAGAAATATAAAGTCGTATTCCGTGCCGGTTGGGACACACAAGGTCTGCCTGTTGAATTACAGGCAGAAAAAAATCTGGGATTGACCGGAAGTAAAGCCGACAATATTAAAAAAGTTGGCATTACTAAAATTGTAGAAGCATGTAAGGAGCTAATCAAATACAATGCGGAAAAGTGGATCAAAGTCGATAGCCTCCTTGGAATTTCGTTTGACTATGAAAGGGCGTATTGGACTTACACTGATAACTACATAGAAAGGGAATGGCAAGTGCTAAAGAAGGCATGGAATCTGGGTATACTTAAAGAATGGTTTAGAGTAGTTGCGTATTGTCCATCATGTCAGACTTCGCTGAGTAATGCAGAAGTCAATCAAGGATACAAAATTCTAGAGGATCCATCTTTTTATTACAAGATGAGACTAAGGGACGAAAACACTTTCTTAATTGTATGGACAACTATGCCATTTACATTAGTTACCGATGAGTTGATCGGGGTTAATCCTAAGTCTGATTATGTTTACGTCTCACTCGAAAATGAAAAGTGGATTGTGGGGTACGACAGGTTAAACTATTTGATGAATGAGCTTCACATTGAAAATTTTACAATTGAGAAGGTAGTTAAGGGTGTTGAATTTGACGGGAAGAAGTACATTCATCCACTATTGGGATTAATTCCAGGGCTCAAAGAACTAAGCGATGAGGACAAGATACATTTTGTAGTAGCAGAAAATTTCGTTGATGCCAGTACTGGAAGTGGATTAGTGCATTTATCTCCTGCCAATGGTCAAGAAGATTTTGATATAGCAGTCAAACGCAATGTTCCGATATTTGTACCCATTAATGACAGAGTGGAATTCACTGAGAAAGCAGGTATATTTAATGGACAGTTCGTGCGTGACTCGGATCTTTTGGTAGTCGAAAAAATGAAAGAAGTCGGAGCCTATTTGAAGTTAGGGAGAATCAAACATCAGTATCCAACCTGTTGGCGTTCAAATCACAAGGTTGTTTGGCTTGCGAGACGAGAATATTTTTACATGATTGATAAACTTGGGGATAAACCAATTACTGCTGCTTCAAATGTTAATTTCTTTTTTGAATCTCCAAAAAACAGATTTTTGGAAATAATAAAGGAACAGGTACCATGGTGCATATCAAGAGAAAGAGTATGGGGAACTCCTCTTCCAATATGGATCTGTAGTAAATGCGGCTTGAAAGAACCATTGTTTTCTAGGGATGAAATAATCAAGAGGGCATCAAAGTTACCTGATGGAGAACAATTTGAATTGCACCGGCCATGGATCGATAATATCGTTATTAATTGTTCAAAATGTCACAACCATATGATTCGAGAATCTTTTGTTCTTGATACTTGGCACAATAGTGGCGCTTCACCTTATGCATCATTTTCAGATGCTGAATATGAATACCTAATACCTGCTGCATTTCTTACTGAGGGAATAGATCAAACAAGGGGGTGGGCATATACATTACTTATGGAAAATGTAATAATGAAAAATGAAGGTAAATCACCTTTTGAATCGTTTCTATTTCAGGGGCATATTTTAGATGAAAAAGGAAATAAAATGAGTAAAAGCCTCGGCAATGTATTGGACGCAAATGATCTCTTGGTTAAAAACTCGGTTGACGCAATAAGATTTTATTTTATGTGGAAGTCCTCACCTATTGATTCNTTAAACTTTAGCNTGAGTGAAATGTCTTCNAGGCCATACCAGGTGCTAAGTACTCTCTATTATCTACATGTCTACTTAATTCAGAATAGTACCTACGATAAATTTGATACTAAAAAGATAGACATTAATTCTGTCGTAAAAAGTAAATTTTTTACTCTGACTGAGGCTTGGATTTTATCGAAATTACAATCGTTGATCACAACAGTAACATCATCNCTAGATTCTTGTAGATTTAACGAAGGCGCTAAAGTTTTGGAAGAATTCATAATTAATAATCTCAGCCAAACTTACGTTCCTATGACTAGGGATGATATATGGGATGACAATATGGAAACTATAGAACGAAGACACGTGATATATGCAGTACTTGGGTATACTTTATCACAAATTGACATCATTCTTCATTCGTATTGTCCTTTCATCACAAATAATTTGTATTNGCTCTGTTTCAAGAACAAAGATGTCGTTTTACTTGAATCTTGGCCAAACTTTAACNGTAAATTAATAAATGATAAAATTGAAGGCGGTGTAGACAAGTCAAAAGAAATTATTTCTTTAGTTAACGCAGGCAGAATGAAGGCGAAACTTAAAAGAAGATGGCCTGTTAATAAGGTTGTTATTTGCACTAAAGATAAAGCTTTTCTAGAATCAAATGAGTTATCAGAATTATTAAAGAAGCAACTCAATACAANCTATATCGACATCAAGATAATAAATTTTAGTAATTTTTTTGAAAAGGTTAATTCTCTATTTACGGAGAATCTTGTTACCGTAAATGCGAAGGCTAAGATAAATAAAATTGCTCCTCGATTAAAGAACGACCTAAAGAATGCCCTCCATGCATTTGGGAAAATTGACTATGCTGATTTGTTTGCGCAATTAATGTCAGAAAGAAATTTCAATTTAAAATATTCATCTGGTGAAATTGAACTGTCAAAAGATGATGTAGAATTTAGCTATGATGGAAAAACACCATACATAATGGTGGAATCAGAGCAGAAGGATATTGCNGTGTTTATTGATACTACTAGAAATAGCACATTGATATCGATGGGTCTTGTGAAGGATATTGCGAGAAATATACAACAATTGAGAAAGGAAAGGGGCTTTGTTCCTACAGACATACTGGCCTTTGCNCATATATCAAAATTAGATCCAGACGATTCATCATCACTTGAAAATTATAAAAAGGAATTGGCGTACTACGTCAGAGTAAGAAAGGTAATCATAACCCCTGACAAATTAGAGGACATCGAGTATAAAGAAGTTGAAATAGATGGAAAGAAAATCCTTATCTCCGTGCAGTAGCTAAACTGTTCCTAAAATTAGATATATAATTAAATAATACTTTGTAGATAACCAAAATTTCCTTTTAGTTAAATCATCTATTTGAATTAACTTACGACATAACTTTCATTTAATTTGTAGATAATCAGGTTAATGTGTTGATTTTAGAACCATGAATTAGTAATCCATATTTTGGTCCATACTATAACTGCTAGCATTTTCAATATTATTAAATGCAATTGAATTTCNGATGAGTTGATAACTGCTATCATGACAATTACAGGAACAAAAATTTTTTAACATTTTTTGCTCCATTATCAATCCTCCGCAATCGCCATGATTATTGCAAATANACATTGAAGATTTTGGCAATNATNGTAAATTAAAGTAACTGTTGTATATTTTTTACTATAAATAATATGACAATAATTAAATTATACTTTTCCATTGTTTTTTTGTGGAAGTTTACTCGGAGGAACGCCCATGGGGATCATTTGAAAAATTCAATGAGAATGAACGATGCACCGTTAAACTACTTTACATTAAACCTGGNTCTAGGTTGAGTCTTCAATATCACAATAAGCGAAAGGAATTTTGGAAAATAGTTAAGGGTTCTGCTACGGTAGAAGTGCAGAACGAACGATCTTCCCTGAATGAAGGGGACAGTATCGTTATTCCATCGGGTGCGAAGCATAGAATTCAAGCGATCGATTCTCTTTGTATTGTTTTAGAAATTTCTTATGGTAGCTTTGATGAAAACGATATTGTAAGAATTGAAGATGANTTTGACAGGGCATAGAATTTATAGAATTTGGAAATTGAATAGCTAGAACATTTTGTATAGTACCTCGACTAGTAACTAATGAAGCTGTATTGGATCGACAAAATTGTATTGTATTTAACGAAATACAAATAAAGCCCTATTATCGCTTTTAATCTAATGAGTGCAAGTAAAAAACCCCACATGAATCTTGTGGTTGTGGGTCACGTTGATAATGGTAAATCAACTATTGTTGGTCATTTGTTAGTAGATATGGGCGTGATCGATCAAAGAACCATTGATTCGTTTGCCAAGGAATCTGAAGAAACTGGAAAGGGTGATACTTTCAAGTACGCTTGGGTACTAGATAGCATAAAGGATGAGAGAGAAAGAGGAATTACAATAGATTTAGCTTTTCAAAAATTTGAAACCTCTAAATATTTTTACACCTTAATTGATGCTCCTGGTCATAGAGACTTTATCAAAAATATGATAACTGGGGCATCGGAAGCAGATGTTGCAATTCTTGTGGTATCAGTAAAGCCTGGAGAGACCGAGGCAGCTACTGATCCTGGAGGACAGGCAAGAGAGCATGCATTTTTGTCAAGGACGCTAGGTGTAGGGCAAATCGTAGTCGCATTGAATAAAATGGATGATTCGGGATATTCAGAAGCGCGTTACAATGAAGTCAAAGAAACTGTAGAAAAAATGCTAAAGTTAGTAGGCTATAATGTTTCAAAAATAAGCTTTATACCTGTTTCAGGTTGGAAAGGCGATAATTTAGTCAAGAAATCTGAAAACATGCCTTGGTACAAAGGACCCACTTTAAATGAAACTCTCGATCTTTTCGAACCCCCAGAAAAACCTTTAGGGAAACCACTTAGGATACCAATCCAAGATGTTTACTCAATAACGGGGGTTGGGACAGTACCAGTTGGCAGGATCGAAACAGGAGTTCTAAAGGCAAATGACAAGGTCATTGTAATGCCATCTGGCGTGATTGGAGAAGTCAAATCAATAGAAACACATCATACTCAGATGGATTCCGCAGAATCTGGTGATAATATTGGATTTAATTTGAGAGGTGTAGATAAAAAGTCAATTAAGCGCGGAGATGTAATCGGGCCCGTAAATAGTCCACCCANTGCTGCAAGAGANTTAGAGGCACAAATAATAATTATACATCATCCAACCGCAATGGCTCCGGGGTATACTCCCGTACTTCATGCCCATACCGCACAGGTGGCTGCTACCTTATCTGAATTTNTAGCAAAAATTGATCCAAAAACAGGTGGNGCTNTTGAAGAAAAACCAAAGTTTCTAAAAACTGGTGACGCAGCAATTGTGAGGATAAAACCTGTTAGGCCATTGGCTATAGAAACATTCAAAGAATTTCCAGANATTGGCAGATTTGCACTGAGAGATATGGGAACNACAATAGCTGCTGGTGTCGTTAAATCTATTGTAGAAAAATACGACCCAAGNACCAAGAAGTGAGTCNAATTAATGACTCAGGAAGCGCGTATTAAATTAACTAGTACTAATCTTGTTATGCTNGAAAATGTATGTCATGAGATAAAGGGTATTGGAGAAAAAAATGGGATTAAATTTAAAGGGCCACATCCACTTCCCACTAAAAAAATGAAAGTCGTTACTAGAAAATCACCTTGTGGACAAGGCACTAACACGTGGGATAAATATGAACTAAGAATTCATAGGAGGGTAATTGATTTAGGAGCAGATGATAGATCAATCAGACAGTTGATGAGACTTAAAATTCCTGACGACGTATACATTGAGGTTTCTCTGACCTAAGATTAACTGTATTTTTCTTTTAATCATTTACTAGGATTCTTTTTCAATCTACTGTAGGAGTTTGGTGGAACTACTAAATCTACAGAGGAATCCGGATTAATAATTTTGGCAAGTATCTCAATACCCTTAATAATCCTCGGACTAGGTCTACTAAAATATGAGAGAGCATCTACTGCAAAGACCATATTATTTTGAACAGCTCTAAGTGAATTCCATTGATTATTTTTTTGTAAAGAACCGTATTCTTGCAATACCTTATGAAGATCGAATCCACAAGGAGAAAGAATCAGTATATCAGGATCGAATTGAGCTATTTGGCTCAAGTCTATTTTACGAGACCTCTCGCCAATCTTGCTGATTCCATTAATTCCTCCAGCAATTCCAACCATTTGAGGAACCCAGTGTCCACAAATGTAGAATGGATTGAACCATTCCAGACAAATCACCTTTGGTCTATTACTCTTTTTGGTAGTAGAGATCTTTTCGATTTTTTTCATCAATGAAACTTTAATCTGTAAGCCATCTGTCTCCTTCCCAACAGTTTTAGCAATATCCAAAATATTTTGCATTATATCATCCACGGTATGCGGATCCAGTACAAGACTATGAGGTTTATTATCCAAGAATTTAATCGCATCGTATGTTTGTTTTTTATGAGGTGAGCATACATCGCACAATCCCTGAGAAATAATAAGATCCGGCTGTATTTTTTTTAGCAGATCATAATTTATTATAAAAAAATCATTTTGCAATCGCGAAAGTTC
>Ga0065707_10000789_pt1 | contig 11539 bp, 11 predicted proteins | sample SwiRhicommuniRL3_FD_59094 | JGI IMG/M metagenome (GOLD analysis project Ga0065707, IMG submission 59094) | Switchgrass rhizosphere bacterial communities from Rose Lake, Michigan, USA - RL3 v2 (version 2) | ecosystem: Host-associated > Plants > Roots > Rhizosphere > Soil | place: East Lansing... | reverse complement strand
GGGGTGCGCAACGTTCCTTGCTCGCTCTCCCCCGATTCCGGGATAAGGGATCGTTTTCATCCATTTCATGACGAATAACACCGGGTGACAAGTCCATGACAAACACGCCCATGACACCCGCCCCATCTCAACCCTCAGTCTTCCGGACATGTCGCTCCTTGACGCAGAGGTCGAGAAGCGACAAGCGGAGATTCTGAGTCCCGCCCTGTTACGCCGTGTTCTCTATCGGCCGGTGCGCCCGGACTATGCGATGCAACAGGAGAGCGTACCGCTCTACTGTATCGCGGCGCAGCGCTTTCTCATTGGGCGCGACTTCAAGCGCGGGGCCACCACGGTCGCAGACATGACACCCGATGCCCGGAACGTCTGGATGGACATGGTCAACAGCGCGTCGATCATGGCCGGGAACAAGCCCAACTTTGCGGGACGCGGGGGGCACACGCTGGGCACACAACATACACGTCTCATTGGACATCCGATCTTTACGAGCGAGCGGCCCACCGTACCGATTGGCATGCAATACTATTTGCTTGCTAGCATGGGCCTACCGGCTGAACTCGCCGATGCGAGCGAGCGCGCCGCCCGTGGGCAGAAGCCACTCGCCGCCAAGAAGCCAGCAAAGACGCGAGGCCGTGCCCGGAAACCATCCGAGTCGGTCATGATCTCAGAAGCCGAGGAAGCCGATGGTAGCGAGGAGGAGGAGGAGGAGGACGCCGAGGGGGAAGAAGAAGAAGAAGGAGAAGCGGCATCCCCGCCGGGCCCGACACCCGGTGAGCTCTTGCTCGAGGAGGTGTTCGCGCCGCTCCCCGTGGCAGCACCCGTCGTTGCACCGGTGGCACCCACCGTGGCCACAACACGCAAGCGACGCGCCACATCGAAAGGCCAGCCTCGGCCGTCCAAGCGTGTCCGGCCTGAAGGAGAAGCGGATGCGTTGCCCACACACCAACCCACCCATGGTGAAGGAGAAGGAGAAGAAGCAGCCGAGCCCGCCCCGGCCCCACGCGCACACTGGCTCTCCATCCTTCAACGCATCAAGGCGAGCGAGGCCCTGTACGTCATGACCCGCCGCGACAAGCTCGCACAGGGGCTAAAGGCCAAGCTCGCCCGCGTTCTCCCACCCATCTATTCAAGCTACCTCAACATGGGCGAGGCACGGGCCATCTACCGCAAGTTCATCGAGTCCAACTACACGGACGCGGAGCGCCGTCGTCTCCAAGGACATGTGGCCGCTCTCGTTCACGACCCAGAGCAGCCCGAAGTCATCTACCAACAGGCGCATCAAGAAGCGCTCAGCTTCGTCGCCTCGATCATGGAGACGCGCCGTGAGAACATCGATCCGGCGGCCCTCGCCATTGCCACGTACTACCCGGCACATTTCACCATGGGGCGGGATGTGCAGGCGCATCCGGAACTGCTCCAACAACCGTGCGCTCCAGCACCGCTCCAATTCCCGTGCGACATGCGCCACGTCCTGGAGCTCTCGAACTACTACCTCTTCCCGGAGTTGCACTACGACGCGCCGCTGCCCTTCCCGATTGGCGTGGAACTCGGTGAGGACTCCTTCTACGAGCGCAACGTCGAGCTCTTTCTGTCCCAACATGCCGAGCGCCTCTTCCATCCGATCCTCCAATCCTACCTCTCCGCCTACCGCCCCACGGCCAGTGTGGTGGACGATGCCTTGGCCGAGGAGGAGAATCGCATGCGCGGAGCTGCGAACATGGAGGGTGTGCGCGCTTTTATCGATGCGGTGACGGGCCAGGAGAAGGCCCGCTCCGCGGTCCTGCTCCACGAGATGGTTAGCCACCCGACAACGATTGCCAAGATCGCCGACATTTATCGCCGTCTGATCAAGGACGTGGAGAAGTCGCTGCAAGGGAAGCGGCACGATCTTCACCATGGGCTGGGCTATCCGGGATGGCTCTCCCTCGGCGGTAACGCCGGGATCCTTGCAGCCGGAGTCGCAGTGCGAGATCAAGTGCGCGAGATCCTCTTGCTCAACACGGTGGACGGGCGCGGCGGCGATGATGACGATATCCCGATGCGGCCCATGGATCCGGCCGCGCTGGCGCAACGCTTCATGGAACTCGCGCCCGGGGAGGGCTTGGTACCACCCACCATACACCCACCCATGGTGAACGGAAACCAAGAGAACCAGAACCCGCTCCTGGGTCTCGCCATGGCCGCCGAGGAGGCAGCGACGATGGGGCAACACGATCCGGAACTTATTGGGTGCACCAATGGGCACGTCCCGCCGATCTACGATGCGGAGAGTTCCAAGGCCATGTCTGAGCGCTTGCGTCGAGAGGCTGGGGAGAAGAAGATCTTGGCCGGCAAGTGGAACGTGCCCGAGACGGTGCTGGACACGGGATGTGATATTCTCTGCTTGCGGGTGATCGCCGAGGCCAAGCGCGCCGCACTGGAGCGGGAGATTAGCGCCAAGGAGGAGGAGATCAAACACGCCCCGCCTGACGTATTGATCGGGATGCAGCAAGAGTTCCGCGACGCCCGGGACCAGCGTCGACAGCTTCTCGTGCAGGAACTCGGGCACGATACCCTGCGCGTCTTCGTCAACACACGCGTCGAGTCCGCGGCCTTCATCAAACAGCGCAACTCCATCGCGACGCTCGTGAAGCAGCGTGGGAACCTGATCATCCCCGCGCAGCCGATTGTCAACGGGAGCGTGTTCCAGACGATGATCTGCTACCAACAGCACACGCTGGCGATTCCGTTTAAGATTGCGCCCAACACGCTCAAGCTCGCGCTGATCTTGATCACGGCGCTCGATTGTCGGCACCTGCTCCAGCCGTTTGGTGAGGGCTGTCCGATGCCCTGCGTCCTGGTGCATGGGGACCCGATGACAAGCAAGTCCTTTGCTGCTTGGATGGCCTACATGGTGACGCTCGCGGGTGGCGCCTCGAACGAGACACACGTGTCGGAGAAGGCCCTGACCGGCGGGGGCCACCTGGGCTACGAGGCGCACATCTACCACGAGGCGAACCCCTCGATGCTCTGCGATCCGAGCGACGAGAACAACAAGGCCAAGGCCGGCAACTCGACGATCGTCGCCATGCTCAAGACGGCGATTACGGATCAGGTTCGGGGCACCCCCCTAATCGCACACCACCCCCCCCATGGTGAAAGAAAACATCGTAGGTAGTGCACGCGCGGGTGCTGGTCATCGACGAGGATACCAAGAAGCGGGCACAACAGCTCACGACCACGTTTGTCCACCTGGTCTACATCATGATCGTCAACTACGGCATCCGCTCGATGCACGGCCCCTTGCTTTCTCGCATGATTGGCTTCGAGACGAAGAAGCCCGACGAGCGTGAGCCCTCGGAGAGCGTGACCAACTACATGCGCCGTTCGTCGGTCGAGTCGGGCGGCCAGTTCTACGACATCCTCCAGCAACACCACTGCATCGATGCCATGCACATGGTGCTCTCACATTGCTGCAATGCAGGTTCGTTGTTTCTTTTCACCATGGGGTGGTGCGCGTGGTAACCCACTCTCCCAGGTGTGTTCCCCAATGGCACACACGACGAGGCCGGGAACGATGTGATCAACGCGGTGCTCGATCGCCTTCGCACCTACGGGCTCAATGGGCGGCGCTTCACCCCACGCAAGCGCCAGTACGTGGCTACGTTTGCTGGGACCTACGCACGCAAGTCCGCAGGCTTTGCGCTGATTGGCACGGAGGCTGGGCACGCTTGGCTCAAGGCGCGCCAACTCGCGTTTGAGAGCAAGCACCATCTGCCAAAGTCCAAGGACCAATTCCTCGATCCCATGTCCTGGGAAGCCATCTCCGAGTTCTGTGCCCCGCTCATGGTCGTGACGCTGGAGCACCTGATCTACGCGCTCACGGAGCTCGACTTCCTCTTTGACCCGCTCTACGAGTCCGACGTGCTCTCCGTCCTCGCGAACAAGATCCTGAAGAGCCGCGACGGGATTCGGCTCGACGTCCCGCTCCGCGTGCTCGCCACCGATGTGGAAGGCAGCGAGGACCTGTTCGCTGACATGGGCATTCGCCCCTTTGCGCCCTTGCTTCCGGCCCCACCTGCTGCTGCTGCACCGGCGGCAGAGCAATCACGCGAAGATGCACCCGTGCCGGTCCCCGCTCCTGGCCGTCGTGTGGCCCCGCCTCCACCTCCGCCCGGCACCTTTGTCATGGGAACTGGCGCACAACTCGTCGCCGACTATCGCTACGTGACCGCGCGCTTCAAGAACTGGAAGGCCTTTATGCAGGTTTGTCTCGTTCCTTTCACCATGGGTGGGGGCGCGCACACACCCCACCCATGGTGAAAGAAAAACGTTGCCCCACCCCTGAACAACACACGCAGGACCTGGCGAACGAGCTTTCGGCCAACTGTGGCTATGAGATTCGCGACACGGAGATTGGCAACATCCTCTACCAGAGCCGGACGGAGTTCATCATGGCCCCCTTTATCGAACGCAAGGAGAACGTGGTGCCGGGTCGCGCGACACTGCACGAGATGATGCACCCACAGACACACGACGTGCGCTACGACAAGATCCATTGCATGGTGCACAAGAAGGCACAGTTCGATGGCCAACGGCGCCGGCCCGAAGAAACTGGGAGCGAGGTGATTGGCATCTCGGTCGAGTACCTCAAGCAGCGCCTGGGGATCTGTCTCGTTCAGGGCGACGTGGCCCACATGGCCGACGAGATCCAACGCACGCAACTCGCGGGCGAACAACGCCAGCTCCTCCTCCAACATATCAGCAAAACGCCGGCCCAGCGCTTTTCCGATCGCACGGTGGACGCCGCGGCGCTCACGCGATCCTTCTTTGATCGCTTGGCCGAATGCGACATTACACGCCGGCCCATGGTGCGGGCGATTTGCGAGGTGGTGGGGAACGGGACCTTCCGCCTCCATCCACACAATTTGGATGACGAACCGGTGCCGGAGAAGTTCCTGACCGCCTATCCGACACCGAGCTTCTACGTGCGTATGCCTGGCGGTGAGAAGCCCGTCTTTGTCAATTGCACCCCGTTTCGCCAGCTCCTGACCATACGGCGCTCCCCGGACCCGGCAAATCGCATGGTACGTCGCAACTTGGCTCGCGCCAACGGGTTGGCCCTCGCTCAGATTGGCGCGGCCATGGACTACAAGAACCCGGAGACGTCGGACAGCCCGCTCCTGCGGAGCATCCAGTCCTTTGCGGACGCGTACCAGTTCGACGCGGACTATGTCAGCGCCTCAGCACGCTTCGTGGATCTCGGCGGGCCCATGGATGCGTACTTTACCGGGATCGTAGCACAGTACTTCAAGGACGACCGCTCGGTGCCGTGGTTCTACTCGCCCTTGTTCAACAAGCTCGCCGTACACATTGCCACAACCACCCATGGTGAACGGATGCTCAAGACGTATCCACGCGATCAGATCGAAGACGAAGCAGCGCACATCATCGAGGTGATGGACCAACTCAAGCGCGGCGAGGGCGCGCTCATCACCAACATCGCCTTTGGGCCCGATGGCGATCACTACGCCCGCAAGGCGGCCCCCGTCACAAACGCGGAGAACGGACGCGAGCAGTTGCTCCGTTCCTTCCGGCAAACGCGCGTTCGCAGCTTAGAGCTCTCAAGCGACAACGACGAGAGCGGGGAGGAGGAGGAGCTGGTGTGGGACGAGGACCGCTAGATTATGTATTTATTCTTTCACCATGGGTGGGTGATGTGTGTATGCTTGCGCCCCATCCTACACACCCATGGTGGAAAGGTCGACAGCATCTAGGCACACCACCGCAGTCCCAAAGAGCAGGGAGCCGCGGTTCCAGTATATGGTGAGATCCAGTTCCTCGTTTGGGATTGCGGTGGCCGTGACCCGTTCCACGGTGCAGACATGATACAGACGCCAAGCCCGCAGCCCCGCTCGCGTGGAACCAAAGGGTGAATCCGGTGGTAATGCTTCCCACTTCCGATGCATGCGCCACTCGTATTGGCGAGCGGTGCGCCCGTCTGGGAACCCGCTCACCACAAAGAGCAGGGTCCAGGCGTGGCCTCGCGTGGCCCGAGCCCCGCCGGCAAGCTCGCCATTGTGTCGGCGCAATCGACGCTTCACGTTGGTCGTGATTCCAACGTAGGTCGCACGCCGGTCGTCTCGCTCCAGGCCATAGAGCACCCACTCTGACATGACTGGGAGTGAGTTTTCCTTTCCACCATGGGGGGTGATACGGGTGGGGCGCACACCCCACAGACCCCCACCCATGGTGAAAGAAGAAGCCCGCCATTCCTACTCCCGCCATGTCCACGAGTCTGGAGGATGATATCCCGGAGGTGCTCGATGCCTGGACCGACTCGCGTGGCACCTTTCTTCAGGCACTCATGACCCAGCATTCGAAGGAGGTGGATTCCCTGCTCTGGGAGGTTGCGCCAACCGCGATCCCAGGCCAATCGCTCATCAAGGTGGTGGGCAAGTCGCAAACGGACGGCGAGCTCCGCTTCACGCTGTCGGACGAGGCGGAGAAGTACAAGGACAAGCTCGCCAATGCCGTCTATGCACGCTGGAACACGTCCGCGGTCTTGGAGTGGGGCTGGGCCGATGTGCCAAGCTACACTGCACGCGGGCAGCAGATGGAGATTCACACTGGCCAGGCTTTGATCATCGCCGTGCATGTGGGCGCAGGAGACTTGACCCGTCTCTCGCGCACCCTCGGGAGCTGGTGTCGCTTGATGGCCCTGGCGACCTTGCTGGCCGGTGCCCTCCTGCTACTCTATCTAATGGTCACGCCGGTGGTTGTGCGCCAGGGTGGGACGGCCATGGTTCCCGTGCCGTTCCCTACTGCACCCACCCATGGTGAAGTACCCCACCACGTGAATCCACCGCCTCTCGGGATCACGGCCATGGAACGATTACGACAAGGCGGGCTGCGTCCGAAACCCCATGACGAAGGAGCGTGATTTCATGTGTATTAACGCGGAGTATGAAGTTCGAGGGCGCGGCAGCCAATGAGTTGTCCACGATCGTCCGAGACGCGGTTCTTCGTGTCTGTTGCGGGGCAATAGATCTCGCGTGCGCCACAGAGCACGTGCTGGGTGCTTAGCCACTGGGCCATGGGGAGCGAGACGATAAAGCCGGCCGTCGGATTCTCTTGCCAGATCTTGTAGCCGGGCCCGCTGGTATCGAGTCCAATGAAACGTTGGCCCATAATCACCGGCACGCAGGCCTCCATCGTCATGCCGGCCCAGAGATTCTTGACCTTGGGTTGTTCCCCGCTAACCAGGCGAAGCGTACCATGCGTCGGGAGCACGTAGAGAAGCTTCTGGCCCTCGGGAGCGAAGAAGTTGATCGGATGCGGGGTCAGGTTGAAGAGCGCGTCGAGTGCCATGACGAGTAAGGTGGCGTCGTTTTCTTTCACCATGGGTGGGTGTCTGGGTGTATCGATCGGGGCCAGAGCTCATCGTAGAAAGTGGACGAATAATTTAATGTGTATGGTTACAGCATGTGGGTGTGTAATGTGCTGGTTGATTGCGTGCCGTATCGAGGTCGATCCTAACGTGTGTTGCGTATTCATCACAGTAAGCGCATTTTATCCCCGGTTGCTCATGACAGAGTCGACAACAGTCACACACCATCGGGCACCACGGTCCCCAGAAGGCCGCGAGAGGTGGTTCCGTCAAGAGCGCATCACATTTCACACAATACGCCTCACGATTCATAAACCATACACATTGATCCATTTCGTTGAAATGAAGGTCCAATGCGCACTACCCATGGTGAAAGAAAAACGTCAATCTTCCTCGATGGACCCGCCCACCTACTGGCGTCACCGGGATCTCCCCTGGGAAGAGATTTGGGCCACCTTCTGTGACCCCCACACCTACGTGGCTGTGAAACGGCACAACCCGTACATTGCGAGCCCCCCTTGGGAACACGGGCATCGGTTCGATTCCGCCCAAGCCTTTGCGGATTGGGTGCGTGGGCCCTCGGCAGAGACGGCTCTTGGGCTCTATATCGACCCACCGCCCGATCGCTTCTTGGTGTTTGACTTTGACGTTCGTCTGGTGACGGGCGCACATCCCTTGGGCTGCGACCACTCCTCGGGCCCCGCAGCAATCTGCCCCACCTGTTGGCCTCTCGTCAATGCTGCTGTGGTCGTGTTGGACGAGCGCGTACGCCGCCTCTTCCAGCTGGATCCAGGCCTCGTCGTCTTCTCCGGGAACAATGGCGTGCACGTTTGGTTCCCTGCTCGCAATCGTGTCCAGCAACACGCACTCTCGATTCCAGGCATTCGCAAGACCTGGATCCTGCCGCACCTCGATCCCTCCTTGCGGACACAGGAAGGTGGCTCCAAGCTACCGCGCCTTCAGGAGAACCCGACCCCGGAAGAAACGGCTCGCCTTTCCACCATGGGGTTGGAGAGGTTTGCCTCCTTTGCGCACATCTTTGATCACCGTCCGACGGCCGAATGGCACAGCATCCGCCTCCCCTTTTCTCTCAATGAGAATATGGCCAGCCGCGTGATTGGGCGCACGGATCAGGGCTTGTTGCCGTGGCCATTTGACGTGGATCCCATTGCATCGTTGGAGTTGATGCGCGGGTGGGCCCCGCCTTTACCCTCGAGGATGTGGCATCCGAAGCGGCGGGAGTGGCGGGGGCATAGCGCACGCCCCATGGTAGAATTCAATACGTTACAGGGCCAGATACCCACGACCTTTGGTCCATCCCTCTTCTTGCGGGTAAACGAACTGGAACGTCCCGGAGGCAAGAGTCGCTACGGAGCAAGGCGTTGCATCCCCCTCCGGGACTTGCTCGACTACCCGCTCTCCACATTGCAGAAGTACTCGCTCATCATCCCATCGGTCACGGAGCGACGTGATATCCCCTCGAAGCGTGAGAATCAAGGAGCGTTCAATAGCATGTGGCACCTGCGTTACTTTGGTTACCTCGACTCGGATGCGCAATTCAAGGAGTGCATGCCAGAGCTCTCTCGACCAAAGCTGCTCTTCTCGGACCAACCACAATTCCCAGTGCCGCGGAAGGAGCACGAGATCAAGCTGGCATTTGCGAGACGCTTGCTCGCCGACGGGATGACCTTTGGAGAGATGGCGACAATCTGTTCCGTCTTTGGCCAGCTCGTGACGCTGATCATGGAGCTGGCGGCATGGATGCGCCCAGAACAGGGGCTTGTCTTCTTCTCGGGCGGTGGGGGCTTTCGCGTCCTGTTCCATTCCCCGTTGGCATGGCGTCGTGTACGGTGGGGCGATTCACCAGGCTATGCAAAGGCATTCGCCAAGAGCGTCCTGGCACAAGAGGTGTTCAGCAACCCACCCATGGTGCTGGAACCACGTCTCCTGGCTGGTGTACGCGCGTACGTCGACCAGAACGTCTACCAGCTCGATAAAGGGCTGAAACCGGATGTTGCCGAGCACTTCGACACGGGAATCTGGCCTGTACGCGTCGATTCCAACTTTCTATCGAAGCGCGTCGTGCCGAACCGCGAGGATCCAAGCCTCAGCCGCGACATCGCAAACTTCTGGCAACGCGTTTTCACGGAGATGCCGGCCTGGACGGACGTGCCGATCATGACGGGGAACATGTGAGCGTCACTCTTGATAATGACATCGCATGTATATTCTGACTGGCAGGGCGGGCATCCATTCGGGAGCATCACACGTCGCCCCGCTTCTTGTGTCCTTCGCGTTCAGAACATTGTTGGGTACATGCGATTCCGCAATAGAGACCATGGTGGAAGCGATGGTGCATACCAGGCGGCCGTGGCAACGCGATACCAGATCTCAGCTGATCATGGATTGTTGCGTAATCGATATCGGCATGTGTCAAACCCCGCGACGGGTGACACATGGGTAGAGGTGGAATTGACGCGCGGACAAACGATGAAGATAGACACATGCGACCTTGAGCTTACACGGAAACACATCATCGCCGCCGACGGAACACCAGAGACTCGTTTTTACGCATCGTTCATCATCGCAAAGAAGAAACGCCGTTTCCATTGGCTACTGACAGGATACACGATGACCGACCACATCGACCAGGACAGCCTCAACAACCGGCGAGCGAATTTGCGTGAAGCAACATACCACACAAACGCGCTCAACCGGCGCTACAAGAAGGTCAATCCTACGGGCCGAGTGGGTGTTATCCGCGAAGGACCATATTTCCGGGTGAATTGCCCGCTGCCCGGAAGTATGAGAAGATCACCACTCGAACCGATTAATTAATATCAGATCCGCGCAACTCGGTCAAAGTCTATGGACTCAAGACACTTGGTGAAGCAGGGATGTTCCAGCGGGCTTGTGCGATCCGCGAGCAATGGGAAAGAGAGAACGGTGTCACAACTACGCGTGTTGCTGGTGACTACGTCGGAGCCAATACACCCCAACTCCTGGCACCACTGGATGTAGCTCCTACATTCAAGTGCCCGTACTGCGAAACCCGCTTCCGGCAGAAAGCGGCAATCTACCGACACATGCATGTCAAGCACGACAAGTACAGCCTCATTGTGGACAAGGAAGCATGACAGATGTATTTCTTTCACCATGGGTGGTGTGTATGCGTCTCTCAGGTCAAATCCACGAGGGCGCTGCGTAGACTCGCATCCCAACGACCCCCCAACCCATGGTGAAAGAAACCGGCATATATTCCTCATCTCAATGAACCATGTGGCAAATGCCACCAGAGAGCAGAGGGTACCCTCCATGTCCGCGGATTGTCTGTGACCAACACGGCGTCCGCCTGATCGGAGCCCTTACGACGTATTTGCCAGTGGTCGTCGGAGAAGACGAGATAATGCCCCGGCACAGGAGTGCCTCGTGTTAGGAACGGGACCTTGAAGCCGAGAAACACACCACCCAGGCGTGTATAGAGCGCTTGCTGGCGCGTTAGCATCCATACGGAGAAGACACAGTCTGGGTTGGTGTGAAGGCGCTGATGGATAAACACCGCGGCCGCATGCCGCAGGCAATACTCATGCTTTGACTCAGCCTCGGTAGAGAAGGCGATCAAGAGGAAGTAGCTCGGCAGAAGGCGGTTCGTAAACTCTCGGTCCTCTTCGCACAATTGACGACACGTCAGCTTGAGTCCAATGCGCTCGCGAGTCCGTGGGATCCATAAGCGAACGAGCGTGCGACACTCGGCCGGGAGGTGGTCGAGCAGGTAGCAGATGGGCTCACGCTCGGGACCAAAGACACGCGGGCGCTTGGCTTCTCTGCGTGGGAAGTAGTCGGAGAGGGTGCGCTTCATTGTGCGTGGGAAGGGAGAATGGTTCCTTTCACCATGGGTGGGTATGTGTGAATACACATACACACCCCATGGTGAAAAGGAATCGCCAACATCTCGTATGCGGACCTCCCTGCTTCTCCGCTACTTTTTCGTAGCGTCCTTTGCTCGTTTACGACATGAAACGTGCTCCTGAGTCGAGATCCGATGATGTTACCCTGGTGCAACCCGTTGGGAAGAAGCCGCACGTCGAGAATCCACCTCCCTCGGCCCCGGCCCTCGAACAATCGCAGATTCACGCCTTCCTCTACCATACGATCGACGACGCGATTGAG
>Ga0065707_10082894_pt1 | contig 11542 bp, 5 predicted proteins | sample SwiRhicommuniRL3_FD_59094 | JGI IMG/M metagenome (GOLD analysis project Ga0065707, IMG submission 59094) | Switchgrass rhizosphere bacterial communities from Rose Lake, Michigan, USA - RL3 v2 (version 2) | ecosystem: Host-associated > Plants > Roots > Rhizosphere > Soil | place: East Lansing, MI... | reverse complement strand
CCGTCCGCCGCTGTCGTGAACGATGGCGACCGCACTTTCGCCTGGCGTCTTGCCGGCGGAGCGTTGCAGAAGGCTCCTGTAGTTCTGGGCGAGCGCGACGCGCGCAGCGGCGAATTGGAGCTGAAGGAAGGTCTACAGGCCGGGGACAAAGTGCTGCGCTATCCCACTGCAGCGCTGCACGACGGTCAAAAAGTCGAATTGGCCGCCGGCGCCGGCCGATAAATCATGTTTCTTTCTAACTTCAGCATCCGCCAGCCGGTGACGACCGTGGCCGTCGTTATCGTGCTCATGTGCCTCGGGCTGCTCGCGCTCAAAAACCTGCGCGTGAACGAGATTCCCGATGTGCAGCAGCCGGTGATCGTCGTCAACATTCCTTATCCCGGCGCTTCGCCCGAGACGGTGGAGCGCGAAATCGTCAACCGCGTGGAAAAGGCGCTGCAAAGCATCCCGCAGGTGTACCAGATCCGCTCGACCGCCGCGGAGAGCAACGCCCAGATCGTCATCCTGTTCAACTTCAAGAAGAACATGGTGGAAGCGTCCGATGAGATCCGCAACGCCATTGCCTCGGTGCGCCACAAGCTGCCCATCGAGATGCGCGAGCCGATCCTGTGGCGCTTCGATCCGTCCGCGCAACCTATCATGCAACTCGCTCTCTCCGCGCAGCGCCAGAGTCACGCGGAGATCTCGCGCCTGGCCGAAGATGAGCTGGCCGATCGCTTCCGCGGCATCGACGGGGTAGCGGTGGTGAATGTGAGCGGCGCCTTGCGCCGCGAGCTGTCGGTTCTGCTGCGCGCGGAGAAGCTGCGCGAGTACAACATATCGGTCACGGACGTGGTGAATGCGCTGCGCCTCCAGAACACGACGGCTCCCGTGGGTCGCGTGAAAGGGGCGGTGAACGAGCAGAGCATCCGTCTCGTTGGCCGCATCGAATCGCCGCAGGAGTTTGAAAACATCGTGCTGCAGCGCCGGGGCAACGAGATCGTGCGCCTGGGGCAGGTGGCCACGGTGGAAGACGGCTTCGCGGAGCTCACCGGCTTCAGCCTGCACAACGCACATCCGGATGTCGGCATTTCAATCACCCGCTCCCGCGATGCAAGCACCGTCACCGTCGCCGCGAAAGTCCGCGATCTGGTGAAAGAAATCAACAAGACGCTGCCTGCCGGAAGCAAGCTCGAAATTACCCGTGACGGCGGAGAGGACGCGCAGAACAGCCTGGAAAATGTAATCGAGGCGCTTATCTTCGGCGCCGGGCTCACGATCTTCGTGGTGTACGCGTTCTTGAACTCGTGGCGCTCCACGCTGATCACGGCGCTCAGCCTACCGACCTCGGTGATAGCTGCCTTCATTGCGGTATGGGCCTGCGGCTTCACGCTCAATTTCATGACGCTGCTCGGCCTTTCGCTCGCCATCGGAGTATTGATCGACGACGCCATCGTGGTGCGCGAGAACATCGTGCGTCATATGGAGCGCGGCGAGGACCGCATTACGGCCGCCCGCAACGGCACGGCAGAGATCGGCCTCGCCGTCACGGCAACCACCTTTTCAATCATTGCGGTGTTCATCCCCGTCGCCTTCATGGGTGGTGGCGCGGGGGAGTGGTTCCGTCCCTTTGCGCTCACGGTGGCCACCTCCGTGCTGGTGAGCCTCTTCATCTCCTTCACGCTGGACCCAATGCTCTCGGCCTACTGGGGCGATGCCACGGACCATGCGCAGCAGAACAAGCGTGGCATCAGCAAGCAGCTGGCAAGGTTCAATACGTGGTTCGACGCCCAAGCGGACCGCTTCGGCAATGTCATCGCGTGGGCATTGCATCATCGCAAATGGATGGCCGGCATCGCGATCGTCTCGTTGATCGTAGCGCTCGTGCTCCAAGCCACGCTCGGCGGCTCGAGCTTCCTGCCGCAAACCGATGGAGGGATGATTGCAATCGACGTGCGCACGCCTTCGAGCGCCAGCCTGGAATATTCCAGGCTCAAGGTCGAGAAGGCTGCGGAGCTGGCCCGCACGATACCTGAGACCGAGGCCACCAATAGCGACGTAAATATCGGCGGCGGGCGCGTGTACGTGGACATTGGCAAGAGCACCAAGCGCAAGCGCTCAGCGGCGGCGATCGCCACGGAGCTTCGCAAACATCTTGCGCGCCTCGTCGGGGCCGAGTACGTGGTGCTCGACAACCTCAACAACGGCGTACAAAAGCTCGTGCAGATTCAGTTCTCCGGCCCGGATTCGCGCCGCCTCATGGCCCTTACCAGCGAATTCATGGAGAAGATGGCGAGGATACCGGGGGCCGTGGACGTGGGACTCTCGGAGCGCGATCCGCAGGACGAACTTCAGATCGAGCTCGATCGCGGGCTCGCCAATCAGCTCGGAATTCCGGTAGGCAATGCGGCAGAGGCGCTGCGCGTCGCATTCGCAGGCGTGGAGGTCGGTGACTGGGTGGACCCCACGGGCGAATCGCGTGACGTGGCGGTGCGGCTGCATCCGGACGACCGGCTCGATGCTTCTAACATCGAGCATCTCCCCATAGCCGTGGGTGGCAGCAACATGATGGTGCCGCTCGATCAGATAGCCACCATCACTATGGGCAAGGGCCCGTCTAGCATTCAGCACCTCGATGGCAAGCGCACCGTGACGGTATCCGCCAATGTACAGGGCCGCTCGCCAGGGGAAGTGACGGCTGATGCTCTGCGCATTGCGCGAGCTATCGATTTCCCACCGGGTTACGGGCTCGAGCTGGGTGGAGCATCGCGCAGTCAGCAGGAAGTCTTCGGCGAAATGTTCACCGCGCTAATCATGGGCATCATGCTCATGTATCTGGTGCTGGTGATGCAGTTTGGCTCTTTCACGGCGCCATTGCCCGTCATGCTTTCTCTGCCGCTCTCATTGATAGGCGTGGTGCTGGCGCTGTTGCTGACCCACGGCACGCTCAATCTCATGAGCCTGATCGGTGTGATCATGCTGATGGGCCTCGTGGCGAAGAATGCGATCCTGCTTCTCGATTGCGCCCGCAAGGAAGAGGCCCAGGGCGTGGATCGCGAGGAAGCGTTGATGCACGCGGGGCGTGTGCGGCTGAGGCCTATTCTCATGACCACCTTCGCGCTCATTGCGGGGATGATGCCGGTGGCCATCGGACTCGGCGAAGGAAGCGAGTTCTACCGTCCGATGGCGGTGGCCATCATCGGGGGCACGATCACCTCCACCTTGCTCACATTGCTGGTGGTGCCGACGTTCTATGACAGCATTGAAATCGCGCGCGATCGCGCGGTCGCCAAGTTCCATGCGCGCGCGGTGCGGCGCAATGCATTTGCCGCCTTCCTTGCGACGGTGCTCGAGGCTATCCTCACGTTATTGTTCGTGAGGCTGGTTTATCGCCAGGTGAGAATGCGTCGAGCTCGGCAATATTGAGCAGGCGGTATCGGCGCAGCCGGCCGGAAGATAGGCGTCTTATTTCTTCAGCAACTCGCGGTACGCCGTGGCGAAGGCCTCTACGAATGTATGCGGCAAATGGTCCGCCGGCATTTCGATGAGATTTCGGTAGAACTCGGTGTATAGCTCCCAATATTGAGCGCGATCGCTCGACTTGGCGTTGCCGCGTCGGGCGGCGCGCTCGAAGCGGGCTTCGAGCTCGGCCGGATCCAGCCGATCCAAAAATTCTACGAACGCGCGGCGCATGGACTGCGTAACACCCGCCTCGTGCTCCTTCGCCGCGCTTAGGGCCTCGCGCAGCCATAGCACCGCATCCGTGCTGCGCGTCTCGTGCTGATTGAAAAGCGCGATCATCAATTCCTCGACGGTCAGGCGCGTGAGGGAAGGGCGCGGATCGTCCGGATCGAGAGGAATCTCGATGCGAAAACGATTGCGCGTCTCATTGCGCGCGCGGTCCAGATCTTTCAGGCCTACCAGCGCTTCCCGCAACAGCTGCCCGGTCAGATGCAGCAAGCGCGTATTCGCCTCCGCGGGCAGCTTCGCTACGTCCACGCCTGCACCGCGGCAAAAAGCTTCCAGGCCGGTCTGCGCGTCGAGCGGCGCCGCCCCATTTGCGCCGTTGCGCGCGGTCGTCCGGCTAACTGCCTTGGCCAGCCGCGCAATGCGCCGGCCGATACTCGAATCGCTCGGCTCATCGCTCAGTATCGATTGAGCGCCGGCGATCGGGTGAGGGGCGCTGACCGCGGCCGGCGTCTCCTCCATCACGAGCAACTCGTCGAGATTGAGCGCTGCGCCGATGTCCGTCTGCGCCACGCGGCCGACGGTATGCAGCGCATTAATCTGCGTCGGCACGCCGATGCTCTCTGTCTCGACCGCTACCGCGATGTGATATTCGCCGAGCCGCAGGAGGTCGCCATTTTGCAGCGGATGAGGCCTCGTCTTGCCCATGGGCTGCGCCGAATCGTTGACGTAGGAGCCATTGGTGCTCACGTCCTCCAGGAAATAATGGCCTTCGCGGAAGCTGATGCGCGCGTGGTGCGCGGACAGGTAGCGCAGGGGGTCGGGCAGTACCCAGTCGTTGTCCGCGGAACGGCCTATGGTGCCGCCGGCGGCGCCCAGCACGAAGCTGCCGCGGTCGCCGAGCGACCGGCGCTGCTCGCTCACGATGCGCAGGCGTAACGTCATGGATCCGATGGTTTCCCGAAGCTAAAAGGGTCCTGTCGCGGGCGCCCGCATCTTGCGACCGCCCAGACATATAATGCCGCGCGCCACGGTACCAGCGGCCTCCGGGGGTCCCCGGGGAACCAGTCACATTTTCCGCATTATGTTCGTGAATCAGGGCCAGGTTTACGAGCCTGAAAGGCATCGATGCTCGAGTTATCCGGCGCGCCGGCGCTGTCCGCATTTCGTATCGCAAAGTTGCTGGAGAGCCTGCGCGCGCGCGAATCCGGCGTGGCGGACTTAAGCGCGCGGTTCGTGCATTTTGTCGATGTGCAGCGCGAGCTCGCTCAGCCGGAAATCGAGATTCTTACGCGCCTGCTGACCTATGGGCCGCAGGGAGAGGCGGGCGATCTCGATGCCGGGGAGCTGCTGCTGGTGACGCCGCGCGCGGGGACGATTTCGCCCTGGTCCAGCAAGGCTACGGACATTGCACAGGTTTGCGGGCTCGAGGCGGTGCGTCGCATCGAGCGGGGGGTTGCTTACCGCGTGCGATCGGCCAAGCCATTGGGGCGGAAGCGTTTGAATGCGCTCGCGCCTATGCTGTTCGACCGCATGACGGAGATGGTGCTGTTTGACAGCGCGGTTGCAGCGCAGCTGTTTGAGCATGCAAAGCCACGGCCCTTGTCTCGAGTTGCCCTGGCTGACTTGGAAAAGGCGAACGGGGAGCTCGGGCTCGCGCTCTCGACGGATGAGATCGGCTATCTGGCGACGAGCTTCCGTCAGCTGGGACGCGATCCGACCGATGTGGAGTTGATGATGTTCGCGCAGGCGAACTCGGAGCATTGCCGGCACAAGATTTTCAATGCGGACTGGGTGATTGACGGGCGCCCACGGGACAAATCCCTGTTTGCGATGATCCGCAACACACATGCGCGTAGTCCGCGCGGCGTGCTTTCGGCCTATCGGGACAACGCGGCGGTGATTGAAGGGACGCGGGGCACACGCTTTTTCCCGGACCCGGCGACCGGCGTGTATCGCAGCGTGGTCGAGCCCATCGATATCTTGATGAAGGTCGAGACGCACAATCATCCGACGGCGATTTCGCCTTTCGCCGGCGCCTCGACGGGTTCCGGTGGAGAGATTCGCGATGAAGGCGCGACGGGGCTCGGCGCGAAACCCAAAGCGGGCCTGACGGGCTTTTCAGTCTCGCATCTGCGCATTCCGGGCTATGAACGGCCTTGGGAAGCTGATTTCGGACGGCCCGCGCGCATCGCATCCGCGCTCGACATCATGATCGAAGGGCCGATCGGCGCTGCGTCGTTTAATAATGAATTTGGCCGCCCGGCCCTCTGCGGATATTTCCGCACGTTTGAAAGCGCGTGGTTGCGCGGCGATGCCGTCAACCGCATCTACGGCTATCACAAACCCATCATGATTGCGGGCGGTCTCGGCAACGTGCGGCGCGGGCATGTTGAGAAGGGCGAGGTGCCCACAGGCGCGAAGATCGTGGTGCTCGGCGGGCCCAGTATGCTCATCGGGCTTGGCGGCGGCGCGGCTTCTTCAATGGGCAGCGGCGCGAGCAGCGCCGATCTGGATTTCGCCTCCGTGCAGCGCGGCAATCCGGAAATTCAAAGACGCGCGCAGGAAGTCATCGACCGCTGTTGGGCGATGGGCGAGGCGAACCCTATCGCGCTCATCCACGATGTGGGCGCGGGTGGGTTGTCGAATGCGGTGCCTGAAGTGGTGGCGCACAGCAAGCGTGGCGCGTGTGTCGACTTGCGCGCTATTCCGAGCGCAGAGCCTGGCATGTCGCCGCTCGAGATCTGGTGCAACGAGGCGCAAGAGCGCTATGTGCTCGCCATTGAGCCCCAAGGCTTGCCCGCGTTCGCGGCAATTGCCGAGCGCGAGCGGTGTCCGTTTGGAGTAATCGGTGAGATCGACGCCAGCGGGCAGCTCATCGTGCGCGACAGCTTGTTTGAGAACAACCCGGTGGACATGCCGCTCGAGGTGCTGTTCGGCAAAACGCCGCGCATGACTCGTGAAGTGAAAAGCGTGGCGCCGCAAGCGCGCGCGTTTGAATTGGCGCACATCGATCTGCGCGAGGCTGCCTACCGCGTGCTGCGCTTTCCGGCCGTGGCTGACAAGACTTTTTTGATCACCATAGGCGATCGCACTGTCGGCGGCCTCATCAGCCGCGACCAGATGGTAGGCCCATGGCAGGCGCCAGTGAGCGATGTTGCCGTGACGCTTGCAGATTATGAAGGCTACGCAGGTGAGGCGATGGCCATGGGCGAGCGTACGCCGGTGGCAGTGCTCAATGCTCCCGCCTCCGCGCGGCTTGCGGTGGCGGAGGCCATCACCAATATTCTCGCGGCGGATATTCAATCGCTGAGCGACATTCGTTTGTCGGCCAACTGGATGGCGGCTTGTGGCGAGCCGGGTGAAGACGCTGCGCTTTATCACGCTGTGTGCACAGTGGGAGAAGAGCTGTGCCCGGAGCTTGGAATCGCGATTCCCGTGGGCAAGGATTCCCTGTCGATGAAGACTCGATGGCGTGAGACGTTGGAAGAGCGCCCCCACCCTAACCCTCCCCCGGCGACCGGGGGAGGGGGCGCTCTTACCCCCTCCCGCGTTTTACGGGGGAGGGCTGGGGTGGGGGCGTCCGGCATCGAAAAAAGTGTTATCGCTCCCGTCTCGTTGATCATCTCCGCCTTCGCTCCGGTGAAAGACGCACGCCGCACGCTCACTCCACAATTGCGCACCGATCTCGGCCCCACTTCGCTATGGCTCATTGATTTGGGCGCAGGCCGCGCCCGTTTGGGTGGCTCGGCGCTGGCGCAGGTGTATGGCGAGATCGGCGATGCGCCACCGGATCTCGACGATTCTCAGCGTCTCGTTCAGCTGGCAACGGTGCTTGCAGAGTTGCGTGCCGCCGGCCTCGTGCTGGCGTATCACGACCGCTCCGACGGCGGATTGTTTGCGACGCTGGTTGAAATGGCTTTTGCCGGTCACTGCGGCATCGATGTCTCATTGCCCGCCGCGCGCGAATCCCCCTTGGCGCAGCTGTTTGCGGAAGAGTTGGGCGTTGTCATTCAGGTGCGCGCGTCGGATGAAGCACGCGTGGCGTCACTGTTGGCAAGCCGCGGTTTCGGTGCGCTTGCTTCGCGTATTGGCGCTCCGACGCGCGAGCTACGCGTCAAAATCGCAGCAGGGGCGACGCGTTTCGATGAATCCTGGGTTGAATTGAAGCAGGCCTGGTCGGAAACCTCCTGGCGCCTGCGCCGCCTGCGCGACGATCCGCAATGCGCGGATGAGGAATTCGCGGCGGTAACCGCTGAGGATGCTTTTGGGTTAAATGTAGCGTTGAGCTTCAATCCGGAGGAAGACATTGCGGCGCCTTACATCGCGCGCGGCATCCGTCCGCCTGTGGCCATTTTGAGAGAGCAGGGCGTCAACAGCCAAGTGGAAACCGCGGCTTGGCTCGAGCGCGCCGGCTTCGAAGCGCACGATCTGCACATGACGGATTTGCTGGCCGGCCGCCGTTCGCTGCAAGAGTTCAAAGGTCTTGTCGCTTGTGGCGGCTTTTCTTATGGCGATGTTCTCGGGGCCGGTGAGGGCTGGGCTAAATCCATTCTGTTCCACCCTGCTGTGCGCGAGGACTTCACGCGGTTCTTCGCGCGTTCCGATGCGTTCGCATTGGGAATCTGCAACGGTTGTCAAATGTTCGCTGCGCTCAAAGAGCTGATGCCCGGCACGGAGCATTGGCCGCGGTTCGTGCGCAATCGCAGCGAACAGTATGAATCTCGATTGACGATGGTGGAGATTTTGCGTTCGCCTTCGGTGGTGCTGGATGGGATGGCCGGATCGTTCCTGCCGATCGCCGTGGCCCACGGCGAGGGCCGAGCCGAATTTAAATCGGAAGCCGCGGCGCAATCCTTCGCAGCGGGCAATCTTGTCGGCTTTCGCTACGTCAATCCCGATCGCAGCGTTGCCAGCGCCTATCCTCACAATCCAAACGGTTCGCCGTTCGCGATCGCGGCGATCTGCAACGCCGATGGGCGTATCACGGCGACGATGCCGCATCCGGAGCGCTCTACACGCTACATCCAGAATTCCTGGCGGCCTGACAATTCAGGCGAATGGAGTGGCTGGATGCGGTTGTTTCGCAATGCCAGGCGGTTCGTAGGGTAACAGCGCTAACTGTTGATGCTGTTCGCCTTCGGCAAGCTGGCGAGCTGCTGCGTCAGATAGCTCGAGGTGGTTTGCATCTGCGCCAGTAGGCCGTCGAGTGCGGTGAACTGCTTGCGCAGGGTCTCTTCCACCTTGGCCATACGCGCATCGAGCGCCGTCTTGTCGTTCTGAATCGCGACAATCGCTTTTTGCAGGGCTTGATCGCGCGTGCTGATGGGAGAATCCGTGGCCAGCCGCGCCGTGAGGTCAGTCGATAGTCTTGCCGCCACTCCATTGGCCGAGCCGAATATGGCTGCGACCGCGTCTGGATTGTCCGTTAGCGCTTTGTTGAATTTCGTCTCGTCCAGCGTCAGCGTGCCGTCGGCCTTCTTCGTGATGCCGACTGAAGCGAGTGAAGTGTAATTGCCGGTAAGCCCGCTCACTGGGCTGGTCAAACCGGCGGTCACCTGGGTCTCCACGCCTCGCAACATGGCGTCACCCAGCAGCGGCCCCGCCTGGCGAGTGGCCGGCGCGTAGCTGCGTAGCTTTGCAAACGTGCCATACAAGCTGTTGTACGCCGCCACGAATTGATCCACGCGCGTCTTCTGTAGCGTCGTGTCGTTGGAGATTTCAAGCGGCACCTTCTCGCCCGCCGAGGTGCTCTCGAGATTCAATGTGACGCCGTCGATCGCATCGCTCACTGTATTCGTAGCGCTGTAATGATCGAAGAGCGTCGCGATGCGGATATGGGAATCCTGCGCGGCTTGGGTTTGAGTCAGGTTGTGCGTCACGCCGCTGTAGACGAGCTGAGCGAGCCCGCCGTCACCGCCGCTTTGCGTGACTTGAATCGCGTTGGCCGCGCCGCTCTTCGACGAGCTTAATACCAGCCGGGTGCCGTTCACTTCGTTGATGAGCGTCGCTTGCACGCCCGGGTTGTCCGGGGCGTCGTTGATCGCATCCCGAATGCCGGCGAGCGTTTGATTGGTGGAATCGATGGTCACATTGAACGACGATGCGCCTAGGGAAACCGTGAGCGAGCCCGTACCCACTACTGCCGTAGAACCGGCAAGGAACGGCTCCGAAGCAAGCTGATGCGCTGATGCGAGCGCTACCACTTCAATATCATAGGCGCCCGTCGCGGCGGCGCCGGTCGCCGTGGAGGTGAACACCGCCTCATCGCCGGAGCTTGCCGTGCGCGGCGCAAATGCCGCCTGGGTTTTGAGCGGGGTTAGGGTGGACTGAAACGACGTCAATGCGCCCTTCAGGGTCGCGAGCGCGGAGATCTGTACAGTCGCCTTGCTTTCGCGCCTTGAAATCTGCGCGGCGAGTGGTGTGCGCTCGGCCGTCATCAGCTTCTCGACAATAGAGTTAACGTCGAGGCCTGAGCCGATGCCGGGAGATTGCAGAGTAGCCATGGATAGTCCTTCAGGCGATCAAGTCAACGAGAGCATTGGGCTGGTTGCCGAGCGAGCGCGCCAGGCGCAGCGTTTCTTCGCCGGGAATCTGCCGGATTATTTCGCCGGATTCGGCGTCGCGCACCGTCACGATAGTTTCGCCCGTCGCGTCATCCACTTGAAATTCAAGTGAGCGACCGACGCTGCGCAAATAAGATTCAATCTGTTTCGCTACCGCCGCAAGCGCCTGCTGCACCGGCTTTGCGCGGTGCGCTGACTCGGGCGCCTGCTTTGGAGGTTGCGGAGTGGGCTGGGCGGGCGGGCTCGCGGCCGCCGCTGTCGAGCTTGCGACTTGAAGAATCGGCAACAAATCCGTCGTCATGACTTACCTCCTGGAAAAGCCGCGAGCGGCAGCGGTCTTTCGACCGCCGCCGCCCCATTGAATCCGGCTCGGACGAACCGGATCAAAGGTCCTCCCTGGACTTACCGCAGCAGTGACAACACATTCTGCGGAACCGCATTGGCCTGCGCCACGATGGCGATACCGGCCTGCTGCAGAATCTGCGCGCGGGTCAGGTTCGCCGTCTCGGCCGCGAAGTCCGCATCCTGAATGCGGCTGCGTGAGGCCGTTAAGTTCTCAGCCGTGGTCTGAATGTTCGCGATAGCAGACTGGAACCGGTTCTGGAACGCGCCGAGTGAGGCGCGCGAACCGCTGATGGACTGCAATGCGGCATCGACCGAGGCGAGAGTGGCGTTGGCGCCGCCGACATCAAGCACGTTGACATTCGCCACCGACGTGCCCGACAAAGCGACGGGGGTAGTCGCCCCTGTGAGGCCGGAGTTAGTGAGCGTGCCACCGATGACGAGTGAGCCGCCCGCAGCGCTCGAGTAGCTCAGCGCGTAAGTGGACTCAAACGTGCCGGCGACGGTAACGCCCGTGGCGGCCGCTGTCAGTGTGGCGTAGGCCACCGTGATGTTGCGACCGTCGGCACTGGACAAATTGACCACTGAGCCGTCGTCCGTCGCGGTGACGCCCGTAGCCGCTGAGATCGCATTGATCGCGTTCACAGACAGGCCGCGGTTTGTCGCAGCGTTGGTCGTCGTCGTGACGGAAGCCGTCGTGACGCCGTTGATGGTCATGGTGCCCGTGAGAGCAGCTGCAACCACCGTGGTGCCGGCGACTGAGTTCGCATTGGCTGTGGCCGTAACTCCCGAGATGCCCGCGGCGTTAATGGCTTGCGACAAGAGTTTCGCATCGGCGGCGATCGAAGTCGAACCCAGAGCCGTGCCGTTGATCGTCGCCAACGCGAGGTTCACGTTGGTTGTGCCGTCGAGGGTGCCGCTCGTCACACCAGCCGTATACTGCTGGCCGAGAGTGGCGGTGCGGGCGC
>Ga0065707_10001496_pt1 | contig 11548 bp, 13 predicted proteins | sample SwiRhicommuniRL3_FD_59094 | JGI IMG/M metagenome (GOLD analysis project Ga0065707, IMG submission 59094) | Switchgrass rhizosphere bacterial communities from Rose Lake, Michigan, USA - RL3 v2 (version 2) | ecosystem: Host-associated > Plants > Roots > Rhizosphere > Soil | place: East Lansing... | reverse complement strand
GATCCGCGGGTGGTGGATACCATGCTGCCCTATTTTACCAAAAGTTTTGGTAACGCAGCGAGCAAGAGCCATTCCTTTGGATGGGAAGCCGAAGCCGCCGTGGACACGGCGCGCGAGCAGGTCGCCCGATTGATCGGCGCGGCGTCAGCCCGGGAAATTGTCTTTACCAGCGGTGCCACCGAATCCGACAACCTCGCCATCAAAGGAGTAGCTGAAGCGTATCGGAGTCAGGGCGACCATATCGTCACTTGTTCGACCGAACACAAAGCGGTTCTCGATAGCTGCAAGTTTCTGGAGCGACATGGGTTTCGTGTGACGTACCTACCGGTGACTTCGGGCGGATTTATTGAGCTGCAGCGGTTAAAAGATGCGCTTTCCGAAAAAACCATTTTGATTTCGATCATGGTGGCCAACAATGAAATCGGCACAATTCAGCCGATCAAAGAGGTCGGTCATTTGGCAAAGGAGAAAGGAATTCTCTTTCATACCGACGCAACCCAGGCGGTTGGCAAAATTCCGGTCAATGTCGTGGACATGGGAATCGATCTTTTGTCGCTGACCGCGCACAAAATGTATGGCCCCAAGGGCGTCGGCGCGCTTTACGTTCGTTCGAGCCGGCCTCGGGTTAAAATTACGCCGCTTATCGATGGCGGTGGCCATGAGCACGGTATGCGCTCCGGAACGCTCAACGTTTCCGGCATTGTCGGATTAGGCAAGGCCTGCGAGCTTTCTCAAATGGAAATGGGCGCCGAGGGCGAGCGTTTAACGGCGCTGCGCGAGCGGCTCAAACGCGCGCTGCTCGATCAACTCGATGACGTTTACGTCAATGGCGACGCGCTCAAGCGTTTGCCGGGCAATCTCAACCTGAGTTTTGAGTTTATCGAGGGTGAATCACTCATGATGGGGCTCAAGGAAATTGCCGTGTCGACGGGTTCAGCCTGCACGTCCGCCAGTCTCGAGCCGTCCTATGTGTTAAAGGCGATCGGGCTCGAAGACGCCATGGCGCATGCTTCCATTCGATTCGGCATCGGCCGATTCAATACCGCAGAGGAGATCGATTACGCTGCACAGCGCGTCGTCGAAGAGGTTTCGCGACTGAGGGGAATTTCACCGCTTTATAAGGCGAAAAAGAGCAGGTTACAGAAACGTCAGCACAACGAGGCGAGACCGCAGGAGAAGGTTTCCTGAGGTCTGACTGAGAAGGGAAGGACGATATTCATGGCCATGGGAGTCAGTCTCACCGAACGTGCCGCGGCGCGGATCAAGGAGCTGATTGCCGCGGATAGCCGCGAGGGGCAAGGTTTGCGAGTGAAAGTTGTCGGCGGCGGTTGCTCGGGCCTGCAGTACAAAGTCGATTTCGACATGCCCAAAGCGAGCGATAAGGTGTTCGAGAAGGACGGCGCGAAAGTTCTGATCGATATGAAGAGCTTGCTTTACTTGAGCGGCACCGAGCTCGATTACAAGGACGAACTCATGCAGTCCGGATTTGTGTTTCAAAACCCGAACGTCAAAAAGTCTTGCGGCTGCGGCGCGTCTTTTACCGTTTGAGTCAAATCAGAAAGCAGAACCATGAAACCAGCCAACAACACAGTCGAAGATCTCGCGCGCCGAGAATACAAGTACGGCTTCATCAGCGATATCGAAGCGGACACTGTTCCGCCCGGCCTCAATGAAGAGATCATTCGCTTCATTTCGGCGAAAAAAAACGAGCCGGAGTTCATGCTCGAATGGCGACTTAAGGCTTACCGCCATTGGGCGAAGCTGGAAAAATCCGAGGCCGAACCGAAATGGGCCATGGTGCATTATCCGCCCATCGACTATCAGGCGATTCGCTATTATTCCGCGCCGAAGAGCAAGTCGGATGGGCCGAAGAGCTTGGAGGAAGTCGATCCTGAGCTGCTTGAAACCTATGCCAAGCTCGGTATTCCTCTCAAGGAGCAGGAGCATTTAGCCGGAGTGGCCGTCGATGCGGTTTTCGATAGCGTTTCGGTAGCGACGACGTTTAAAAGCAAGCTCGCCGAGCTCGGCATCATTTTCGGCTCTTTTTCCGAAGCGGTACAGAATCATCCGGAGCTTGTGCAGAAGTACCTGGGCTCGGTTGTGCCTTACACCGACAACTTTTTTGCCGCGCTCAATGCCGCGGTGTTTACCGACGGTTCTTTCTGTTACATCCCCAAGGGTGTGCGCTGCCCGATGGAACTGTCGACTTATTTCCGCATCAATGCCGCGGACACCGGCCAGTTTGAACGCACTTTGATCGTCGCCGACGAAGGCGCGACGGTGAGCTATCTTGAAGGCTGCACCGCACCGATGCGCGACAAAAACCAGCTTCACGCGGCGGTGGTCGAGCTGGTTGCCCACAAAGACGCTCAGATCAAGTATTCCACGGTGCAGAACTGGTATCCCGGCGATGCCGAAGGCAAGGGCGGCATCTATAATTTCGTCACCAAGCGCGGCAAATGTCTCGGCCAGCGATCGAAGATTTCCTGGACTCAGGTTGAAACGGGCTCGGCGATTACCTGGAAATATCCGAGTTGCATCCTGCAGGGCGACGATTCGGTCGGTGAGTTTTACTCGGTGGCTTTGACCAACAACTACCAGCAAGCCGATACCGGCACGAAAATGATTCATATCGGCAAAAACACCAAGAGTACGATCGTGTCCAAGGGGATCTCTGCCGGCCACGGGCAAAACACTTATCGGGGATTGGTGAAGATCATGAAGGGCGCCAGTGGGGCACGGAACTATTCGCAGTGCGACTCTTTATTGCTCGGAGACAAGTGCGGCGCGCATACGTTTCCTTACCTAGAAGTTTTGAACAACGCTTCTCAGGTCGAGCACGAAGCGTCGACGTCCAAAATCGGCGAAGACCAGCTCTTTTACTGCAAGCAGCGCGGCCTTTCCACCGAAGACGCGGTCAATTTGATCGTCAACGGTTTTTGCAAACAGGTTTTCAAGGAATTACCGATGGAATTTGCCGTCGAGGCGCAAAAGCTTTTGGGTGTAAGTTTGGAAGGAAGCGTCGGGTAGCTGGTCCGGTGTTGGGAGTCAAGCGAAACTGAGAACGATCATGGTGCGCGCGGTTTACTTCGATAATAACGCCACGACCCGGGTGCTGCCGGAGGTGGCTGAAGCGATGCTGCCCTACTTCACGGAATCCTACGGCAATCCATCGAGTATTCACCGTTTCGGCAGCCAAGTGGGCCAGAAAATGTTCGAGGCGCGGGAGCAGGTTGCCGCGCTGATCGGCGCGGCCGATCCGGTGGAAGTGATTTTTACCGGCAGCGGCACCGAAGGTGATAACGCGGCGATTCGCGGCATGCTCGAGGCGCGCCCAGATAAGCGCCACATCGTGACGACACAGGTCGAGCACTCCGCTGTGCTGGGTCTCTGCCAACACCTGGAAAGAAAAGGCTATCGGATCACTTGGTTGAATGTGGATGAGAATGGCGCGCTCAATCTGGAAGAGCTGCGCGCGTCATTGACCAATGACACCGCGCTGGTGTCGATCATGTGGGCCAATAACGAGACCGGCGTCATTTTTCCCGTTGAACAGATCGGCGCAATTGTGCGGTCCAGAGGAATTCCCTTTCACGTGGACGCCGTGCAGGCTGCCGGGAAGATTTCCGTTCGTGTTAAAGATCTGCCAATCGATCTGCTGACAATCTCGGCGCATAAATTTCACGCCCCCAAGGGCGTCGGCGCGCTTTACGTGCGCCGCGGCATCACCTTTCCGCCGTTCATCATCGGCGGCCACCAGGAGCGCAATCGCCGCGCCGGGACTGAAAACGTCGCCGCCATCGTCGGTATGGGCAAGGCGGCGGAAATTGCCCTCAAAAGATTGGCTGAGGATTCGGCGCGGATCGGCAAATTGCGCGATTTACTTGAGACCTTGTTGCTGGAGTCCTGCCCCGGCAGCCGGGTGAATGGTCGGGACCAGAATCGAGTTCCGAATACGTCAAACATGAGCTTTCGTTATCTTGAAGGAGAGTCGATCCTGGTCCTGCTCGACCAAGTCGGCATCTGTGCGTCCACCGGTTCGGCTTGTACGGCGGGCTCTTCTGAGCCGTCGCATGTGCTGCGGGCCATGAAGGTGCCGGCCGATTGGCTCCAGGGTGCGGTTCGTTTCAGCTTGGGGCGGTTCAATACTGAAGAAGAAGTCCGCTATGTGAACCAAATGGTGCCTTCGATCGTCCAACGTCTGCAGGGTCTTTCCGCCCTAGGCAAGCTTGGACAGCAGGAACGCTCTCAGCCGGAGCAGCTTCGCCCGAGCACCACCGGAGCAAGGGGGTAATTGCCATGGGACTCATGCAGATTCCTCGGCGTGTCGATTACGGGTTACGGGCGGTCATTTATCTAGGAGACCAACAGCAGGGGAAATGCAGCTCCATAACGGAGATTGCCAAGCATCAAGGAGTACCCAAAAAATTCTTGGAGAAAATCATCCAGGATTTGGTGCGCGGTGGGTTGATCCAATCGAAACGAGGTCCGGCGGGCGGCTACAAGCTGGCGCGTTCGGCCGAGGCGATTTCATTTTGCGACGTCATTGAGGCGATTGAGGGGCCGATTTCGGTCAACGCCTGTTTGGATCATGCATTGGGGTGCGATCAGATCCCGCGGTGCACAATGATCGGTGTTTGGAGTGAAGTACAACGAAGTGTGACCGAGGTTCTCAGCCGGACGACGATCGCCGCCCTGCGGCAACCGGCCTGCCGGGATTTACTGGGTTCCTCTTCTCTTTCGAGTGCGGCGTGAACAAATTCAAACCGTACTCCAACGGGAGGTGGTATTATGAGCTACGATACAGGACTTAGCATGGAAGAACGGGTAAGCTCGCTGTTCCAACCGGACACGCTGCTGCCGGAGCAGTATCTCGACACGTTTCGGCGCAAGTTGCATCTCGAGCCGGAAAAAAAGTTGCTGCTGGCGATCCTCGAGGACGCCATCGCTTGCTACCAAAAGTATTTCTTTGCACGAGACATCAAAGGCAAGACGCTTTTTCACGAGGCCCGCGAGTGGGTTGAAGGGCCGGGAGGCATCGGTGTTTTTTCTTTCGACAGCGTCTGTGACGCGCTCGGGCTAAATCCCGATTACCTCCGGCGTGGGCTGGCTGGTTGGAAGAAGGCGGCGTTGGCGCGGCACGCGCAGTCAAAAGTTTATCAATTGACGCCTAGCCCGCGCAAGCAAAGCCGCAGAGTTGGGGTGCCGCGTACTCGTAAGGCGAATAGACGTTTGCGTCGCGCAGTGGGGCGCTAGCGCGCGTTCCCGCTTGTTCAGGCCTGCCCTATCGGCGATGACGGCCCGGTCCGTCATCGCCGTTTCATTCCCCGGCGGCTGGGTCTCCCTTGAAAATCAAACCAATCAAATTCATAGATGAGACATGAGAAAAACGAAACGCCGCCGCTCGGAATCCCGGCGATTGTTATACAGGCTGCGTTATCGGCTCGGGGAGCAGGTCTTGCGTTGGTTTATTCAGTCCCTGCCCTACCTGCCGCCTCGGCTCGTATTCGCTTTCACGCGCTTCATGGCGCGCGTGGCTTTCATCGTGCTCTCGGGTTATCGCAAACGCATGCATGAGAACATCGCTTCGGTTTTCGGCGATGAGTTTTCCGAGCCAGAGAGAAAAGCGCTGGTCTGGGCCGCCTGGCTGAGTTTTGCGCGCGGCGTGCTCGATACGACGCAAGTAATGCACTATTCGAGGGAGCAAATCCTNTCCGCTGTNANGTTGGAAGGGGAAGATCATATCAAGCGTGCGCTGGAGCACGGNAAGGGAGTGCTTGCGTTGAGTGCNCACCTGGGTAGTTTTACCATGATCGGGGCGCGCCTGGCGGCCGGCGGATTTCCCTTCAGCGTGGTCGTGAAACAACCGGCAAACGAGCGCTTTGCCCGATTGGTCGACGGTTATCGCGCGCAAATCGGCATTCACACGATTTCCGCCAAACCGCGCCGCGAGGCGGTACGCGGCATTCTCAAGGCACTGCGCAATAACCGCATCGTGCTGGTCATCGCGGATGAATTCAAGTCCGGCGACGTCCTGGTGGATTTTCTCGGTATGAAGGCTCCAGCGCCGCGCGGGCCGGCAACCCTGGCGCTGCGAACCGGGGCGATCACCTTGCCGATGTTCGCCACCAGGGGCGCCGATGGGGGATTGACATTGTCAGTGGCCGCACCGATAGCGCCGATCGAACGGGCAGATCTCGAAGCAAGCGTCGTCGCGACCACGGCGCTGTATACAAGTTATATCGAAGAAGCGATCCGAAAACATCCGGATCAGTGGAATTGGCTCGGCCTGCCCCGGCGCGGGGCGAAATTGTCACGCGCGGAGATCGCCCGCAAACGACGAGCCGAGCGTGCGAAGCCCAATCAAGTCGCAACCCCTGCGGACCCGGCGCGCAGTGGAACGTCCTCGGTTTAGCGCCGGCCGATTTTCGAATCGAACCCCGGATTCAATATCGGCTGCTTCTCGGTCGCTTCCAAATAACGCATGAAGCGGTACTTATTCTCGAGCTCGTCGAGCTTGAGCGGCGGAAGATCCCTGGGCTGACCCGGCTCAACTTTTACGGCCAGCAAAGCCATCTGGTTTTGCCGCCAAGCCCGAGTGAACTCCGCGCAAAACTGCTCTGGCGTTTCCACCCATTGGGCGTGTTTGTACCCGGCGCCTCTGGCCAGGGCGACCGCATCGCAGTCGCGCGATCCCGTGGCGGTGCCGCCCGAGGCTTCGAAAATTTCGTTGTCAAAAAGTAGATGAATGAAATTGCCCGGATTCTGCCGCGCGATGGTTGGCAGGCCGCAGAGATTCATGAGAAACGCGCCGTCGCCGTCGATGGCGATGACTTTCCGATGAGGCAGCGCGATGGCGAGTCCGGCCGCGATGGAAGATACCAGCCCAAGCGTGCGGGTTTTCAGATTGCCGTCGCCCGGACGCACCGCCCACCATTCGCGCGCAGCCCAACCCGTGCACACCGCGAGTGCGTCTCGCGCGTCAGCTGCGATAGCCTTCAAATAATCGTAGCGTTGCATTAGCTGACTCCGAGGACGGCTTTGGTCAGCAGTACGGCGACCGGCCTTTTGGAGTCATCGGCCAAAATCTCCGCGCCGCGCAGGGTATCATCGATTTCCTCGCGACGGCGCAGCACATAACTGCGAAAGCCCATCGCCTGAAGGACGGGCTCGGTAACCGAGCCGAGTGTAGTGAAGCCACGGTCGCCGATGTCGCCGGCGTAATAGATCAGCATTAAAATCGGAATCTGAAACTGCAACGATGTCGTCGTGAGCGCGTTGCAGCTGTTCAAAAATCCGGCATTCTGCATGATGATTGCGGCGCGCTTGCCCGCAAGATAGGCGCCGGCGCAGATACCGATGCCTTCCTCCTCCCGGCATAGCGGCACGTGCTTGATCTCGGTGTCTTTTTCCACCGCGCGAATGAGTTCGAGCATTTTTTCGTCGGGCAATGTGGCGATAAAATTGATCCCGGCTTTCTTTAGCCCGGCAAGGATTGCCGCTGCAGATGCCTTCGCCTCCTGACTACCCATTCAATCCTCTCTTTGCCCGAAACTGTCCGCGCTGGTGGCTCATGAATCACTCTTGCCGCCGGCTCGTCATCATGGCTACTGCGAATCGGCGGAGCTTGTCAAGTTTTCGACGCTGTGCGCATCGCCAAGCCGGTCTTGACACTCTGGAGGCAAAAACTATAGTGAACGAAAAAGTGTATGGAAGAAAAAGAAGTTAGAGTCAGCGACCAGCATGTATGGGTTGGTGTAGAAGATCGCCACGTTCATCTCGGGCTCACGAATTTTATCCAGGCGGCGCTCGGCACGATCCTTTCCGTCGAGCTGCCCGACATTGGCGATCAAGTCGAGGCGGGAGAGATATTTGCCGAGATTGAATCCACGTCCACCGTTCATGAGTTTGTCTCGCCGATCTCGGGCAGAGTCCTTGCCGTAAATCCTCAGCTCGAAGAGCATCCCTCGATCATTAACGAGGATCCGTATAGCGAAGGCTGGCTGATCGAAGTACGGGTAAAGAATGATCTCGAGCTCGGCGCCCTCATGGGCATGGATGAGTACTATAACTTCGTTTTTAAAGATAAGTCCTAAGCNGTCTTACCTTGCCTGGGCAGTTGTTCTCTCCCTGCAGGCTCCCGCGCTGTCGGGACCCGCGATCCATGACGCGCCGCAACGTGCGGACGGCGACGATTATCGAGTGGCCCGCCGCACTATGCTCGAGCGTGATCTTCGCCCCCGCGGTATCAAAGATCAAAGAGTATTGGCTGCAATGGATGCGGTGCCACGGCACTTGTTTGTGCCGGAGCACCTGCGCGGTTCGGCTTATGCGGATAGGCCTTTGCCGATCGGCGAAGGCCAGACGATTTCCCAGCCTTATATTGTCGCCCGCATGAGCGAGCTCCTGGCGCTAAAAGCGACGGACTCGGTTCTCGAAATCGGCACCGGCTCCGGCTACCAGACAGCCGTGCTGGCCAGCCTCTCTGCTTCCGTGAGCTCCATCGAGCTCTTGCCGTCGCTCAGTGAACGCGCCAAGAAAGTCCTTGATGGGCTCGGCTATAAAAACATCGAAACCAAGATCGGCGACGGTTTTTTTGGTTGGGAGGAGCGCGCTCCTTTCGACGCAATCCTAGTGACGGCCGCCGCGCCGAAGATTCCCGAACCGCTCTGGCGTCAACTGCGCGAAGGCGGCCGCTTGGTCATGCCGCTCGGTGAGGAGAGAAAGTTGCAGCGGTTGATCCGTGCCAGAAAATCAGCGGGACAACCCGTCATCGAAGATTTTAGCGAGGTGCTTTTTGTGCCGTTGCGGGGAGCGATTCAGAAGCGTTCTCGGTAGTCTTCGGGCTTCTCTCGCTCCGACTTCCCCGATCTTGTAATCGGTAAACGATCTCCCCCGGGCGAGCCAAATTGAGCTCTTCACGCGCGACTTTTTCCAGATAGTCGTCGTCGTTCCGAATCCGATAAACGCGCTGGCGCAGCGCTTCATTTTCTTTTTGCAGCAGATAGTTTTGTTCATCGAGCCGGCTTTTCTCGCCGCGCAGTCGCCACAGATGGAGCGCGCCGCGCTCGCCGACGATGGTCACCAACGAGAGCAACGCGATGAGCGAGCTGATTAAATATATGGGCCACCGGCGGGGCAGGCTGAGACGTAAGGGCATGGTTAAACACATAGCAATATAGCACATTTTATGCTTTTGTCTTGTTGGATGATTTTCCCCGGGGGACAACGATGAAGATTCAAAAGGTGCACGCGCGCGAAGTGCTCGATTCTCGTGGACAGCCGACCGTGGAAGTGGAAGTGACGCTGAAAAATGGCGTTAAAGGCCGGGCCACCGTACCGTCCGGCGCCTCCACGGGAGCGCACGAAGCGATGGAACTCAGAGACGGCGGCAAACGGTTTCTCGGCAAAGGCGTTGCCCGCGCCGTGTCTCACGTGAACGAAATCATCGCGGCGCGCCTGCGCGGCAAAGATGCGCGCGATCAAATGGCAATCGATCAAATCATGCTTAATCTCGACGGCTCGCCCAACAAAGGCAAGTTAGGCGCCAATGCGATTCTCGGTGTCTCGCTTGCCGTCGCTCACGCCGAAGCCCGGGCCCAAGGCCATTCACTCTATCGTTACCTCGGCGGCACCTCGGGCAAGACGTTGCCTGTGCCGCTGCTCAACGTGGTCAATGGCGGTGTTCATGCCGACAATAACGTTGATGTTCAAGAGTTCATGATCGTTCCCTATGGCATGAAGACCTTCGCCGACGCTTTGCGCGCCGCGGCGGAGATTTTTCAGACGTTAAAAAAGGTCCTGCACGATCGGTCGTTGTCGACCAGCGTGGGCGATGAGGGCGGTTTCGCGCCGCGCCTCAAGAGCAACGCCGAAGCGATCGAGCTCCTGCTCGAGGCGATCGGCGCGGCCGGTTATAAGGCGGGAGCGCAAGTGGCGCTCGCGCTCGATGTGGCTTCGAGCGAATTCTACGAGGACGGGGCGTACGTTTTCAGGAAATCCGACGGGCGTAGCCGTACGCGCGACGAAATGGTTCGGCTTTACGAAGACTGGGCACGCCAGTATCCGATCGTTTCGATCGAAGATGGATTTGCTGAAGATGACTGGGAGGGCTGGCACATGATGACTCAAGCGCTGGGCAAGAAAATTCAGCTCGTTGGCGACGACTTGTTTGTAACCAATAAAGTTCGGCTGAAGCAGGGTATCGATTCCGGGGTGGCCAACTCGATCTTGGTGAAGGTGAACCAAATCGGTTCGCTGACCGAAACGCTCGAGACCATGAATCTGGCGAAAGAAGCCGGCTACACGACGGTGATGTCGCATCGCTCCGGGGAAACCGAGGATGTGACCATTGCCGATCTCGCGGTGGCGACCAATGCCGGCCAGATCAAGACCGGCGCCCCCTGCCGCGGCGAACGCACGGCAAAGTACAACCAGCTGCTGCGCATCGAGGGAGAGTTGGGGAAGCGCGCGGTGTATGCGGGAAAGAGCGCCTTTCGTGTCCGACGCGGCAAGTAAACAGCGCTTGCGCGCATGCCGAACGCGAACCGCCCGGCCCAAGCGCGAATCGCTCCAAGAGAAAAGGGCGCGAGCCGGGGCGATCGCGGTCCGTCTGGCGCAGGAGTATCCCGGCGTCGAATGCCCGCTTCAGCACAAAAATACTTTCGAGCTGTTGGTCGCGGTGATTCTCTCCGCCCAGTGCACCGACGCGGCGGTCAACAAGGTTACACCGGAGCTTTTCCGTCGCTTCCCGACGCCGGAAATGTTGAGTCAGGCTGCGCTCGGCGAAATTGAGCCGGTTATTCGTACGCTCGGATTGTTTCGCGCCAAAGCAAGATCGCTCAAACGCTGCGCGCAGCAAGTGACCGAAGAATTCAATGGCCAAGTGCCGGCGACCTTGGAAGAATTAATCCGGCTTGCCGGCGTTGGTCGGAAAACAGCCAATGTTATTCTTGGCCACGCTTTTGGCAAGCCCGGCATTGCCGTCGATACGCACTGCAAGCGCCTTTCGCGCCGTTTGGGTCTTAGCCGGCAGCAAGATCCGACCAAGATCGAATACGATTTGTGTCGACTATTACCACCTGAACAATGGACGGGATTTTCGCATCGGTTGATTTTGCACGGCCGCGCAGCATGCCACGCGCGTAGACCCGAGTGCGAAGGTTGCGTTGTTAATCAGTTCTGTCCATCGAGCGGCAGTTCTACCGCTCATCAGTTCGCAAGTCTCGAACAGTCGCCCAATGATGCATCCCATTCCGGCGTCCCATCGCCTCGCACAGCACTCTGACCACTGCATTCAACAGCCCGCCTTGCCCTATGTGACAATTTCAAAGTCCGTTGACGAACAGGACTGCCTTGCAGACTCGCCATGCCCGACGAACCGCATGGTGGTACTTTACCTCTTGCTACCATGACGGAATGAGATTGTCCGGTTCACGCCAAAATAATCCTGCCAATTTCCTCGAAGAATCCACCTGGCGCGGAATCTTTATGCTTTTGCTAAGCGGTGCCATGGCATATAATTAGCTTTACTCGGGAGCAGGCCGTG
>Ga0065707_10082892_pt1 | contig 11554 bp, 13 predicted proteins | sample SwiRhicommuniRL3_FD_59094 | JGI IMG/M metagenome (GOLD analysis project Ga0065707, IMG submission 59094) | Switchgrass rhizosphere bacterial communities from Rose Lake, Michigan, USA - RL3 v2 (version 2) | ecosystem: Host-associated > Plants > Roots > Rhizosphere > Soil | place: East Lansing... | reverse complement strand
GAAGCAGATACAAGTTGGCGAACTCGTTGAAGCAGTTGCCACCGATCCTGGCATCATGGCAGATATCCCTGCCTGGGCGCGCAGCACTGGCAATGAATTAGTAAGCCTGGAAAAGCAGGATAAAGTCTTCAAGTTTGTTGTAAAGAGAACAAAGTAATAAGTATACAAGTAGACAGGTATACATGTCTACTTGTGTACCTGTTTGCGTTCTCCAAAGGAGAAACTCATGCTTATTTTCCAACTCCTCGCGCTCGCGGGACTGATCGCTGGTCTCTACGGAATAACCCTTCGCTACGCTGAGACCAAACGCCGAGTCCTCCCTACTGACAAATCACCTATCAAGGGCAATATCTCACACGGCATTACGTATGCCTTCACCAAAGGCATGATGCCATGGGCGAAAGAGTCTACGCGCATTCATATGATCGCCTATCTGCGCGGGATCGGATTCCACGTTGGAATCTTCACCGCGATCGGGGCGGTGATCGTCAGTCCGTTTTGGACATACTTGCCCTCGTTTCTTTTTGTGACTTTGTTCTGGGTGCTGACCGTGGGCGCGGTGCTGGGCGCGGCAGGTGGAATCATGCGAATTGCAGAACACAACCTAAGAGGCCTGAGTCTGCCCGACGATCATTTCGCGGTCTGGTTAACAACGCTCTTTATCATGGCGGCAGGCCTGGCTGTTGTCGATAAAGCGTTCGTGATCCCGATGTATATCATCAGCACGATTACATTTGTTTATATACCCCTTGGAAAGATTCGCCACTGTCTATATTTCTTTTTCTCGCGCATCTTCTTCGGAAAATTCTTTGGGCGACGCGCAGTATTTCCGCATCCCGCTGTGGTGAAATGAGGTTGCCATGTCTGAAACCGTTGAACTCGCTCTGAAGACTCTTGAATCGCAACTCAACCAACCGCTTGAGACGGCGTTGGAAGCATGTGCACGTTGCGGCATTTGCGCAGAGGCTTGTCATTACTATCGCGCCGAGCCAAAGGTCGAACATATCCCCGCTTTTCGCGCCGAGCAATTGCGGAGTGTCTATCGCCATGAGCATGATTTCCTGAGCAGATTATTCCCCATTTGGACGCGCTCGAAGAAACTCGATGAGTCAACACTAGCGAATCTAACTGAAATCGCGTTCAGTCAATGCACGTTGTGCAGGCGCTGCACGGTAAACTGTCCTTTAGGTGTGGACACACCGTTGATGATGCGGGCGATCCGCGCCATGGCATCTGCGGCTGGAACTGCGCCTGAGATTTTAGTGATGCTTGCCGATGCCGCGATCGAAAAGGGAAAAGATCCCTCTTTCTATAAAGAGATGTTCCTTGAACAGATCAAGGAAATGGAAGAGCAACTGCGCGACATTACAGGCGACCCGAATGCCGCGATCCCTGTGGAAAAACAAGGCGCAAAAATTCTTTATGTGCCATTGGCTGGTGCACATACAATTTTGCCACCAGCTGTCGTGTTCAATGCCGCACAAGAAGACTGGACTCTCTCGATTTTCGAAGCCGCAAATTATGGCGTCTTTCTGGCTGATATGAAGCGTGCCAGGGAAGTTGCCAAACGGATTGTGGATGAAGCAAATCGGCTGGGCGTGAAGGAAATCGTCATTGCCGAATGTGGACATGCCTACGCGTCCTATCGCTGGGATGTGCCAAACTGGTTCGCGGGTGAATTCGACTTCAAAGTTCGCTCGTTGATCGAAGTGCTGGCTGAGTACATTCAAGAGGGAAAGATCCAAGTTGACCCGACTGCAATTCCCGAAGGCGTAACCTACCATGACTCTTGTAATCTCGCTCGCAACGGCGGACTGATCGAAGAGCCGCGTTATGTGTTGAGTAAGATCACAAGCGATTTTCGCGAGATGACTCCCAGCAAAGCAGAAGCCATTTGTTGTGGTGGCGGCGGTGGTTTGGTCGCGCTGGCTGAATATGCCGACCGAAGGATCGCGGCAGGTAAACCCAAAGCGGATCAAATCAAAAACACAGGCGCGCGAGTGGTCGTTGCCGCATGTGAAAATTGCCGCTTGCAAATCGGCGATTTGAACGAACATTACAATTTGGACGTCCGAATTACGGCACTCACCGATCTGGTTGTCCGTGCGATGCGATTGCCAAAACCACTGCCCGGCACGGAGGCAGAGCATTTGTTTGAAGGTGAAAAGGTTGCTGTAACTGATAAATGAGCAGGGATGAATCAAAAAGGCCGCTGACGAAGCGGTCTTTTTTGTTAATTGCAAGTTAGACAGATTCTTTGCCAATTCTCAAAAACACTCTCGTCAGAAAATAGGCGGCGACCAATGTAAGCAGGATCAAGGCAAGGAAAAATCCGATAATGGCATAAATGCCTGAATTGAAGATCGGCGATGGAGGTGGGTGCATAACGTTATCGGCGGTTGCAAAGATCACGCGCAGCACAACAATGAAAATGATGTTTGCAATCGATGTGATCCAGTTTGTATTTATGAGCCAAAGTCCGACCTGCAGCAAAACGCCTGTTATGGCAAAGATCACTGCCAGGCGGAAGCGCGGCTCGGAAAGGAAGAGTCCATTCCAGTTGGATTCCATCGCCCAGAGCGAAAGCGGAAGATAGGTCACCCAAAAAACGATACCTGTTCTGCCCAGCGCGGCTGACCATTGATGAAACGCGTCGCGCTTTGTGATGAGCGCCATCAGGCCTGCCAGTGCCGCAGCGACAAATGCCACTTCTGCGCTGAGCACCCACGCGCCATGCAGGTATACGATCCGCACATTGGCGCCAAGGGACTTTTCTTCCGGTCCGAATAAAGCGAGAAGAGCAATTACAATTATTGTGATGAAGAAAAATGTGAGTGGTGATTTGAGCTTCGACATTGGACGATTTTACTCTACAAGCACATCGCGCAGAGCGGAGCGAGTGTTCGTTGAGCGCAGTCGACACTTGCACCTGGCGCACACCTGTCCTGGCCCCTTTGGGCGGTGCCAGGGAGTGCAGGTGAGCGCGGGCAACGAAACCGTCTTATGAAGCACGCGCCTCGATTGCATAGCACTCAGCGCGAGAATAAATAATGACTGAACAACCTCCTGCCAGTATCGCTTTGGAAAAACTGAATATCCCACATCGAGTCTTTAAACACGAGACACCTGTAACATCTTTCGAGCAAGCCGCCGCAGATCGCAACCAGCGACCGGAACAGATCGTACGCAGTATTCTCTTTCAAATTCGACCTGAGGAATTCTTGATGGTCCTTGTCGCGGGGCCGGCGCAAGTGGATTGGAAAAAATTACGCCAGCTTATGAAGAGATCGCGCCTGCGGATGGCAACCGAAGAGGAAGTGCTGGATGTGACTGGATACCGCGTTGGGACAGTGAGTCCATTTGGGTTGAAGAATCAGGTCAAGATCCTGATCGATGCGAGCGTGCTGAAGGAAGACGAAGTTTCCATCGGTTCAGGAGTCCGCAATACGGCGATCATCATGAAAAGCGTAGATTTGCGTGGCGTATTGGGAGACTCGGAGATAGTTTCCCTGCTTGAATCATCTTGACAAAACTCAATCGCCAAATTATGATAAAAGTCAATAAAGTCTATTATAGTAATAGGCTTTCTAGGCAACTATGAGACTTTCCAAACGCGGCGAATACGGTCTACGGGCAATGATCACACTCGCAGGACCTGCTAAAAAAGGCGACTCCCCTGCCATGCTGCAGATCAAGGAGATCTCGCAACGCGAGCAGATCTCTGCAAAATTTCTCGAGCAGATCCTTCTCACGCTCAAGAATGCAGGACTGCTTCATAGCAAGATGGGCATTGGCGGTGGATATTATCTTGCCAAGCCAGCCAGTGAGATTACGCTTGGGCAAATTTTCCGTGTATTAGATGGACCTGTGGCTCCCGTCAGGTGCGTGAGCCAGATGGCATATGAGCCCTGCGGCTGCCCTGAGGAAGAGACCTGTGGTCTGCGACTGGTCATGGGTGATGTGCGTAATGCCATTGCCGACATCCTTGATAACACTTCACTGGCAGATGTCACCAAACGCCAAAGTGCGATCCGTAAGAAACTGAGCCTGAACTAATCGGCTGAATGCGCGTCCCAACGCGCGTTTTTTATTGCCCCAAAAGTCTACTGGTGCTATGGACTTTATTATATATGAACAGAGGAGGCAGAGTGGAATATTCAGCATACTATTTTTTCTTTGTAACAGTTCATGGGTTGGGCGCGGCCGGCGATGAACGATGAGTAATCGACTAGCCAGCTTCTTGGGCTTGCCAACTCTGGGCGAAATGACGAAGTTGGAGGAGAAAAGCCTGAAAAATACGAATCGTGAGTTAAAATCCTCTCGTCGGCTGACTCAGCAGATTCCCAATACGAAGGAAAACATGTCAATCATCTTAGACCAACTCACGAAACGCTATGCAGGCCATCCCGTTGTAAATCGCCTTTCTTTAGAGATCGCGAACGGCGAATTCTTTGTATTGATTGGACCCAGCGGCAGCGGCAAGAGTACCGTCCTGAGAATGATTGCGGGACTGAATTCTGTTGATGAAGGCAGAGTGATCTTACATGGGCGGGATGTCACCCTCGCTACTCCACAGCAGCGCGGAGTAGGTTTCGTTTTTCAGCATTATGCCCTGTTCCAACACATGTCGGTGGCAGACAATATCGAGTTCGCATTGAAGGTTCGAAAAGTCCCCTCGGAACAACGCCAAAAGCGACGGGACGAACTCCTTGAGATCGTTGGGCTGGCCGGGTTGGGTGGACGTTTGCCCGATCAGCTTTCTGGTGGACAACAGCAACGCGTTGCACTCGCCCGAGCCTTGGCTCACAAACCCGAGGTGCTGCTGCTCGATGAGCCGTTCGGCGCTCTGGACGCCAAAATCCGCGTGGAACTGCGCCGCGCCTTACGAGGCATTCAAACCGAATTGGGCATTACCACAATCTTCGTCACCCATGACCAGGAAGAAGCGTTTGAACTGGCGGACCGTTTGGGAGTGATGAACTTTGGTCGTTTGCTCGAGGTGGGAACACCCAGTGAACTCTATCAACATCCACAAACTGAATTTGTGGCAACGTTTCTCGGCACAACGAATCTTATGGTGGGCGAATCGACCCCGGAAGGCGTTCAGGTGGGACCTGTTTCCTTTCCAATCAATGCAGATTCAAAGCGAATCGAGCAAGCCTCCAGTACGCAGCGTGTGCAGGTCCTTTTCCGCCCTGAGGATGTGACACTCACCTTACCGGATGAAGCCCTGGACGCCCCACAATTAGGAAAAGGTGAAATTGAAGGAAGCACATTCTCAGGCTCGGTCGAACGAATACGTGTACGGATGCCTGCCATTCCGGGCGTACGACCCATTGCCCCACCGGTTGCGTTCGGTGAGGATGCAGTTCTGATCGAGGCGGCGCGTACGCAGGATGTGGCGCGGCGCTTTCCTTTGGCGCCAGGTGATCATGTCAATGTTGGCGTTCGGCGCATCCATGCCCTTGTGCACCCGGGGTTGAGCTTTTTGATCCTTACGGATGGCTCTAAAACATCCCAAGCCGCTTTGGATTTGGGAGGTCAGATTGCTCGTCTCGCCCATGCACGAGTGACGATCTTGAGTTACGGCCTGGAAGCAGACAAGCATGAAAGTTATCTGCAGGAAGCCAAAGAAAATTTAGGCAGCGGGCTGGCTCAACTGGAAGTACGTTCCACGCCTCATTCGCCGGATGTGGCAGTTGCCCAGGAAGTGGAACGCCAGCCCTACGACCTCGTTATTTTAGGTATCAGCGCACCAGCCTCTGCCAACGGAGTAGCTTTAGCGGAAAAAATCCTGAGATCGGGCGACCACCATTTGCTGCTCGTCCCGTCGGAACATGCCGAACCGGCCCGGGCGCTGGTCTGTGTGATGAGCGGTGAACCAGGGAAGGAAGATGTGCTTTTTGCCGGTCGCTTCCTGCGTCACCTGGGAGCTCAGGCTACATTGATGTCGGTCATTACCTCGGGAGATAATACTATCCCTCATAATCGAGCCGAACGCTTTCTGGCAGGCGGCATCCGAACGCTGGAGCTATTGCGAGTCCCGGCAGAAACGACCATTCGCGCCGGGAATGTACACGATGAGATCGTTCATCAAATGAAAGAAGGCGAGCATGACCTCCTTATTCTGGGAGCGCCGCTCCCACACGGAAGTGAGAGGGTCTCGCTCGAAGGAGTAGTTGGTCAAATCATAAAGGAGATGACCACCCATCCTGTTTTGATCGTTCGTTCACGCTATGCCGCGAACATTCGGCGGCTGCCAGGCGATGGACGTTTTCAAAAAGTGTGAAGAAGATAACTCACAAAGTTGTGGAGAGAATTGTATGTATACAAAATTTCTGAAGACCTTGACCGTGTTGGTTGCGATGAGCCTGCTGGCAGCCTGTGGAGGGCAAGCAAAGACCGACTCAAATAACGTTAAATTGATCCTTGGAGCGTACACCACACCGCGAGAAGCCTATGGCGAAGTGATCCCATTATTTGCCGCTCAATGGAAAGAGAAGAACGGACAGGAAGTGACCTTCGAGGAGTCCTATCTGGGATCGGGTGCGCAATCGCGAGCCATTATCGAAGGGTTCGAAGCAGATATCACCGCACTGTCGCTCGATGGTGATGTTCAGAAAATTGCTGATGCCGGTCTGATCACTCATGACTGGCATACGCTCCCACACAATGGCATGGTAAGCACCTCCATCGTGGCGTTCGCCGTGCGCAAGGGCAATCCCAAAAACATTCATGATTGGGCGGATCTCGCGCAATCTGATTTGGAAATCCTGACGCCTGATCCCAAGACGAGTGGTGGCGCACGCTGGAATATTCTGGGTCTCTATGGCGCTGCGCTGCGAGGGAAAGTGGAAGGTGTCGCTGCAAATGATGAGGCAGCTGCGACAGAATTCCTCAAATCGGTCCTTAAAAATGTGACGGTGTTCGATAAGGGTGCCCGCGAAAGCATCACCAACTTTGAAGCTGGTACAGGAGATGTCGCCATTACCTATGAGAATGAAGTGTTGGTTGGACAGCAATCCGGGCAGGATTATGAGTTGGTGATTCCTACCTCTACAATCCTGATCGAAAATCCGGTGTCTGTGGTGGATGAGTACGTTGACAAGCATGGCACACGCAAGGCAGCCGAAGGGTTTGTCGAATTCCTCTTTTCGAAAGAAGCACAGGAAGTCTTCGCCAAACATGGCTTGCGCTCTCTCGACACGGAAGTAGCTGCTGCAACCCAGGATCAATACCCTGCCGTAACCGATCTATTCACCATTGGTGATCAATTTAAAGGATGGGCAGAAGCAACACCCAAGTACTTTGGCGATGACGGTATTTACACGAAAGCCATTGTTGAAGTTCAGCAGTGACCAGTCTCACGCCTCCCTTGACGACTCAAGAACCTCCACGCCGCGCCCCCTGGGGCCGATGGGGAATCCAATCCGCGGCGTGGACCTATATCACGTTGTTGCTGCTGATTCCTCTGGCGGTCATCTTTCAGGATGGATTGAAAGGTGGGTTGGGCACACTCTGGCAATCCATCTCCATGCCAATTGCCTGGAGCGCGCTGAGGCTAACCCTCTGGACATCGGCATTGATGGCTGTGATCAACGCGATCATGGGCACACTAACTGCTTATGTGTTGGTTCGCTATGAGTTTCCCGGCAAGTCATTACTGAACGCGATCGTTGATTTGCCGCTTGCCATTCCCACTCTGGTTACTGGCGTCATGCTTGTGGTACTTTATGGTCCGCAAAGTTTTATCGGTGGGTGGCTGAAAGATCAGACGGATTGGCGCATTATCTTTGCTCCCCCCGGGATCATTCTCGCTCTGTTATTTGTGAACTTTCCGTTCGTGGTACGCGCAGTTCAGCCGGTTCTGCAAAGTCTGGATCTCGAATCGGAGGAAGCCGCCGCGACGTTGGGAGCCGGTTCAGCCACGATCTTTTGGCGAGTCACTCTGCCTGCATTGTGGCTGCCGATCGCAAGCGGAGCACTGCTCAGTTTCGCGCGAGCGATCGGCGAGTTCGGAGCCATCGTGATTGTTGCCGGAAATATTCCGCTCCGTTCTCAAACCGCGGCGGTTTATGTCTTTGGGGAAGTGGAATCCGCGAACCGACAGGGAGCCAGCGCGATGTCGATTGTGATGTTGTCGCTGGCGTTTGCGATGGTTCTGTTGGTTGACTGGCTGCGGAAACGCGGGCGAAAGGACGCTGAAGAATGACAACGATCGCACAACCCACGACAGAGGTGAATGCCTTGACCCCGCGCCCGGAAAGTATTCGTTCGGTATCCGTTTGGCGCCGTAGATTGCTGATCGGAGTGGTTGTTGCCTATGCTGCGCTGTTGATCCTGGCGCCTCTTACAGCTCTTGTCTCAGGCGCGTTTGCGAAAGGGATTGGGGCAAGTTTTACTGCCTTACGCGACCCAGCCGTGTTTTCTGCTTTCCGGTTAACCTTATTTATTGCTTTGATCACTGTCGTGATCCATGCCCTATTGGGAACGACGTTGGCGTGGGTCCTGGTGCGCTATCGCTTCCGCGGAAAGTGGTTGCTGAATGGAGTGATCGACCTGCCCTTTGCCGTCTCGCCCGTTGTGGTAGGCTATATGCTGCTTTTATTGTTCGGGCGGACGGGTGTGCTGGCGCCAGTTCTCGAAGCGTTAAATATGAAGGTCGCCTTTGCAGTGCCAGGCATGGTTCTTGCCACTCTGTTCGTCACTCTGCCATTTATGGCGCGCGAAGTAATGCCGGTGCTCGAATCCTTTGGCGTGGAGCAGGAACATGCGGCAGCCATTCTGGGAGCCAGCGGCTGGCAAACGTTTTGGATGGTCACCTTCCCCGCCTTGCGCTGGGGATTTATTTACGGTGTGATCCTCACCTTTGCACGGGCCCTGGGAGAATTTGGAGCAGTTCTGGTTGTAGGGGGTGGAATTCAGGGACGGACAGAAACACTGACTCTCTTTATCTATCGCGCCCTGGATGAACGCCAGTATGTTGGCGCCTATAGTGCTGCACTGGTATTGGGTCTGTTATCGCTTGTATTAGTGGTTGGCACTGAGCTCCTGCGTAAAAGAGAGAAATGAGAAACAGATGGAAATCACGGTAGTCGCCACCGCAACAGCGTCCGTGATCTATTGATTGTTCTCAATCATGCTAGGGCTTATGCCTTGCAGTCAGCACAGGATAACCCACAGCCTCGGCAATATCTGCAGTTATGTTGGGAGTATATAACTGCCGCATGATATTTGCACTATAAGGCGAGCCCATACAGATCAAATCGTAATTTCCATGTTGTATCTCGTCTAAAATCTCTTCCCCCACCTTTCCCTGCCGCGCTGTGAGAGAGGCCTTCACCCCGATCGATTGCGCGATCTCCAATGCTTTCCGCAGACTATGCCCTGGAATAGTGTTGGTATCCACTAGATGATCCCAATTTTCGCGCTCGGCCCGGGAGGCGGGGTAGTTCAAATTCATACGTGAGACAACGTGCAATAGGGTCACTTCGGAGTTGCTTTTCATCGCAATCTGAAAAGCCAGGTTTTCCGCTGCCACCTCGTAACCCAAACCACCCACACAAATCAGCATTTTCTTTAACGGCAAGCGCAGCTTGGGCACATACAGGATCGGTCCCCTGATCGTTGCCATAAAATGGCGAATAGAGCGTCCAACCAACCAGCGGCGGATCTGCGGACGACCCAGCCGCCCAACGACTGTGATGAAATCGCCCGTGTTTGCGCGGCGCGGAATTACCTCTTCCGCATTGCCACGTTGGACTTCAGTATCGTACTCTACGCCTTTTTGCCGAAACAACTCTGTAGCGTGTGCAAAGACATCCTCTAAAGGGTGATGATCATCCACTAGGGCGGGATTTAGCTTTTCGATCACCCCAAGAAGCGTTATTTTCGTTTGTAATGTCGCAGCCAGCCATGCCCCATATTCGATTGCAGGCCATGTGCCCTTGAATCCATTCGTCGTAATCAATAACTCAGGCATTATCCAAAACTCCGTTTGCTATACAGCATCACACCCAGAATGCCTGCGCCCACCAAAACGAGTGGAGATGGGATCTTAACCCAGAAAGCTATGGCGCTCAACGCGGTAATCAACAACGTGCGGCGTCCAATCTTCCTCGTGCTTGCAGGAAACAATTCCCAAGCTACGGTCACAATCAATGCGGCAACTGCAGGACTCATCCCCGTCACAAAACCTTTGAGCCAATTCTCACGTTGAAGTTGCTGTAGAATGGCCGCGACGATCAACATCATGGCGGTTGGTGGCAAAATGGAACCCAGTAAAGCAGTCAGCACACCCGGAAACCCGCCCGCTGCAAAGCCAACAAACATGGCGAGCTTCAATGCTTCGCTCCCTGGAACCAGATTCGAGAGTCCAACAGCTTCCACAAACTGCTCTTCCGTCATGATCTTGCCGACTGCCTCATCATAAAGCAGACCCACCGACGCCGGCCCCGACGGCGATAACATATTGACCTTTAGGAACATCCACAGAAGGCGCGACCAGACCGAGAATTGCTGTTCGTTCATGAAAAAAGTACTATCCCCACCAATCCGGCAATGAGAATAACAATCTTTGCAGGCGCCTTCAAAAGCATGGTTACCAGACTGATCGCTCCAATAGCCCAGCCCTGCCAGCCAGTGGCGCCCCCCTTTTGAAATATATTCCAGGCTGTGAAGACCATTAATACTGAAATCGCCGGTGCTAACCCTTCAACAAAATTACCTACCCAGGCCTCGCGCCGAATCCGGTGCAGAATCAGCGTGACGCCCAGGATGATGATCGTGGGAGGCAGAATAGATGCGATCAATGCCACCATCCCGCCAGGGATGCCTGCAACAGCATAGCCGATATACATGGCAAGTTGCAGGGCATCGCTTCCAGGCAAAACGGAGGATAGACCCACTGCCTGCACAAACTGGCTCTGGGCAACCAGTTTGCCAACCACCTCCTGATAAAGCAAGCCTACTGAGGCTGGTCCTGAAGTACTGAGCAGGTTGATTTTGAGAAAGATCCAGAAGAGTTGAGATAATTTACCCAACAATCATCCTTCCTTTTGTCTGGGTTTAATTGTAAGGGCAAATTGCAAATCTCATGAAGGATCAAAACCTGGACCCATTTTTTCAGGATTATAATCTTCCATGGAGGCATTTATGAAACGCGCTGGATTTTTACTGTTTCTTGCCGCAATTCTGCTGCTCACATTTCAGACTGTCTACGCACAGAGTGAGGCACGATTGGCTATCGTGATGACTGCCGATGGACCGATCATGCCGGCCATGCGGGAATATATAAAGCGTGGAGTGGAGGCTGCTGAACGGCGCAATGCAGAAGTTTTGATCATCCAACTTAATACACCCGGGGGTGATCTGTTAACCACCTTGGACATCATTGCAACCATTCGCGCAAGCAGTGTGCCGGTCGTTGTCTACGTCGCGCCGAGAAACGCGATCGCCGGGAGCGCTGGCGCACTGATCACGATGGCGGGTCATGCCTCTGCCATGGCGCCGGAGACTGTTATCGGCGCGTCCACGCCCATCAGCTCCTCGGGGG
>Ga0065707_10001580_pt1 | contig 11558 bp, 9 predicted proteins | sample SwiRhicommuniRL3_FD_59094 | JGI IMG/M metagenome (GOLD analysis project Ga0065707, IMG submission 59094) | Switchgrass rhizosphere bacterial communities from Rose Lake, Michigan, USA - RL3 v2 (version 2) | ecosystem: Host-associated > Plants > Roots > Rhizosphere > Soil | place: East Lansing, MI... | reverse complement strand
CGGCGAGAAGGTCGCGGCGGTGGCGGCGGCGAGCGAGGCGATCGCCGAAGCGGCGGTCGAACTGATCGACGTCGAGTACGAGGAGATGGCGGCGCTGCTCGATCCGCTCGAAGCAATCAAGTCCTCGTCAGCGCTGCTCCATCCCAACGTTGCGCAATATCGCGGCCTGCTGCATCCGATCGCCCAGCCGAGCAACGTGTTCGTGCACATGAATTGGAAGAAGGGCGATGTCGAAGCGGGCTTTCGCGATGCGCAAATAATCGTCGAGAACACATTCACGACCAAGCCCGTTCATCAAGCCTATATCGAACCCCACGCCTGCGTTGTCCAGGCGCGCGACGAGAGCGGCGCCGACATTTGGGCCTGTTCCAAAGTGCCGTTCGCGCTGCGCGAGCAAGTCGCCACGGCATTCGGTAAAGACCTTCAGAGTTTTATCGTGCATCCCTGTTATATAGGCGGCTGCTTCGGCGGCAAAGGCGACTTCATGGATGTGCCGGTCTGCTATCTCTTGTCGCAGAAAAGCGGGCGGCCGGTGAAGATGGTGATGGATTACGCCGAAGAATTCATCGCCGGCAATCCGCGCCATGCCGCCGTCGTGCGAGTGAAAAGCGGGGTCAGGAGCGATGGGAGGCTCATCGCTCATCAGATGGAGTATGTCTTCGATAGCGGCGCCTACGGCGCATTCAAACCGCAGGGTTATCTCGTCGGCCCGAAGGAAGCCGCCGGCCCGTATAGAATACCCAACGTCTTCATCGAAGAGAAAATAGTCTATACCAACAAAATTCCCAGCGGGCATATGCGCGCCCCGGGGGACCCGCAGGGTTTTTTCGCCAACGAATCGCAGATGGACCTGATCGCGCGCCGGCTCGGCATGGATCCGCTGGCGTTCAGGAAACAGAATCTGATGCACGACGGCGATCTCTCGCCCATCGGCCATGCGGTGCCGCATATCAAGAGCGACGAGATCCTTCACGCCGCGGTGAAAAATTCCGGCTACCGCCGTCCTAAGCCGAAGCATCGCGGGCGCGGCATCGCGATCGCGCAATGGCTGCCGCTGGGAGGGGAGTGTCACGCGTTTGTTTCGGTCGATCGCGATGGAGGCATCACCGTTTCCACGGCCATGCTGGATCAGGGCGCCGGGACGCACACGGCGATGCGCCTGGTGGCGGCGCAGGAGCTCCAAGTTTCGCTGGAGAAAGTGCGCGTCGCGACCCTCGACACCAGCAAAGTTGGAGCGGATACCGGCATCGGCGCGAGCCGCGGCACGCGCATCTTCGGCCACGCCACCCGCCTGGCGGCGGCGGATGCCAAAGAGCAATTGCTTCAGGCTGCGAGCCGGAAGCTGGGCGTCGCCAAGGAAGGGCTTTCGTTGAGCGGCAGCGGAGTGGTGCGCGTTCCCGCAGGCCAAAGCTTGAGCTACGGTGAGGTTGTGCAATCGGCCGGCACGGAAATTCGCGGCCACGGCTTTTACAAAAATTTCGAATCCGGGCCCGAAGCGGCGCTCTGTGTTCAGGTTGCCGAAGTCGACGTCGATCGGGAAACCGGTCAGGTGCGCCTCAGGCAATTCACCAGCGCTCACAGCACGGGAACGGTTTTGAATCCGCTGATGCACCAGGGCCAGATCGACGGCGGGGTCGTGATGGGCATGGGCTATGCGCTTATGGAAGGTGTTTTGATCGACGGCGGCACCGTGGTCGGCGCCAATTTTGGCGAGAACAAAATCCCATCCATTAAAGATATCCCATCTTTGAAAACGGTTATTCAGGAATTTCCGGTCGGCAACGGCCCCTACGGCGGCATGAGCATCGGCGAACCGCCCGTGGTTCCCACCGCCGCGGCCATCGCCAACGCGGTCGAGGATGCGGTTGGCGTGCGAATTTTCGATTTGCCGATTACGGCGGAGAAGGTGCTGAACGCGCTGCGCGCGAGACTGGAGTAATGGAGTACTGGAGTGGTGGAGTAATGGGGTAAGAAGGCCAACACTCCAGAACTCCAATACTCCATCACTCCAGTCGTTGGCTCGTTGCGACTGGTTCGTTTCCCTGATAATTCAGTTTACCAAATATGAAGGATGAACTCGCCAAAAGATTAGTTCAAGGCCTCAAAGACGCAGGGATAAACTTTGTCACCTACTTGCCGGAGACGCGCTTGAGCCAGATCGTGCCGTTGATTCGCGACGATGCGCAAATGGAGTTAATCGCCGCGGCAAGCGAGCAGGAAGCGGTGACGATAGCAGCCGGAGCGACCCTGGGCGGTAAACAGGCGGCAGTGTACATGGAGAACACCGGTATTTATGTATCGAGCTACAGCTTGCTGACGATCGGCAAGCAGCTCGGCGTGCCGATCCTGCTCGTGATCGGCTACCTGGGCGGCGTGCCCGACCAACGCAACAGTTTTCTCTACGCCACCATCGGCAAACACACGGTCCCAACGCTCGAAGCGCTGGGCATCGAGCACATGCTGCTGAACGATGGCGACGGCCTCGAAATCAAGATCAACGACGCAGTGCGGGCGGCCAATGCTTCGCGCGCGCCCTTCGCGCTGCTGTTCGCCGGGGAGTTTTCGGTATGATCCGTCATGAATGTCTCAAGCTGCTGGCCGCCAGGATGACCGATCAGCTGGTTGTCACGTCGCAGAGCGGGCAGCGCATCGAGTGGTCGCATCTCTCCAAACACGAGGGCAATCTGCTGGTAGGCATGATGGGCTGCGCCATCGGTGTGGCTACCGGACTCGCATTGGCCTTGCCGCACCGCAAAGTGATCGCGCTCGATTCCGACGGCAGCGTGCTGCTGTCGCTGTTCAATCTGGCCACTCTCGGCAACCTGCGCCCAAAAAATTTGCTGGTTTATGTCTTCGACAACGGTGTTTACAGCGGCAGCCGCATCAGTTATCCGACCGCCACCTCGGGGAGCACCGACTTGGCGGGCATGGCGCGCAGCGCCGGCATCGCCAATGCGCACACGATTCACGACGTCGAAGATTTCAAGAACAAGGGAATGGCGGCGCTCGGCCGCGATGAATTGGCTTTCTTTGTTTGCAAAGTCGAAGAGAGCCTGCTGCACCGCGAGATTCCCCGGCCCAACACCGACCTCGCTGAGAATAAATATACATTCGTGCGCTACCTGGAACGGACGGAAGGCAAACCGATTCCATTCGTCGGCCGCGGTTGAGTTGAGAATTACAGGGAGACTTCCATGCAGAACCTATTGCGCCTCTTGGCGCTCGCCGTCATTCTAGTTGCCAGTCAGAGGTCAGCCAGTGCGCAGGATTATTATAAAGACAAGACGGTGACGATCATTGTCGGCTATTCGCCCGGCGGGTCGTTCGATCTCTATGCGCGCGTGCTGGCCCGTTACATCGGCAGATATCTGCCGGGCAATCCGACCAGGATCGTCGAGAACATGACCGGCGCCGGCGGATTGATTGCGGCCAATCATTTGTACAATCGGGTCAAGCCGGACGGATTGACGATCGGTGCCTGGGCGTCGCCGCTAGTGTTGCAGCAGATTATGGGCAACGAGGCGGCGCAGTTCGATGGGCGGCGGTTCGGCTATCTCGGCATTCCGAGCCCCTACGATACCGTGTGCACCTTCAATCAGCAGAGCGGCATCGCCAAGATGGAAGACTGGATCAACGCCAAGCGGGCCCAAAAGATTTCTACCATCGGCCCTGGTACCAGCACATCCGACATTCCCAAACTGCTTAAAGCGGCGCTCAATTTGCCGATGGACGTCATCGACGGATACAAGGGCGGCGCGGACGCGCGACTGGCGGTGGAGTCAGGCGAAGTCGACGGTTACTGCGGTTCGTGGGGCACGGTGGAAACAGTTTGGCGAAGCGCCTATGAAAGCAAAAAAATCGTTCCCGTTTTACAAGTCGCGCGCAAGTCGCAGCCAAGGTACAAACATATTCCGCTGGCGAGCCATTACGCCAAGACGGAGGAAGCGCGTGAGTTGTTAAAAATTGCCGATGATGTGCACATCGCTCAATTTCCATTTTCCGTGCCACCGGGCATGGCGAAGGACCGCCTCGAGCTGTTGCAGCGGGCGTTTATCAAAACCTTCAAAGACCGTGATCTCATCGCCGAGGCGAAGCGCTCGCAGCTCGATATCGAACCGGTGGACGGACCGACGATCACCAGGACACTCGCCGGTCTCTACGATATCAAGCCGGCCACCGTTGCCAAACTCAAGGACATCCTGCTGGCCAAGAAAAAATAGGATCAGAAAACGCTCCGGGTGATCCGAGTTGGCAGCACGAATTTATCGCGTCACTGCCATTTCCCGCTCGGGCCTGAACCTTGACAGGTCCAGACCTTCCTTGTAGAGACTCATCAGATCTTTTCACAGGGAGCGGCGAAATCTTCACACGGTGGAGTGATCCGTATGGCGGAAATCGTAATCGGTATCGGCACATCGCACAGTCCCCAGTTGAGCATTCGCGCGCAGGATTGGGATCACCTGTTAAAAAAGGACGAGACCGATCCGCGCCTGGATTATCCGGGCTTGCTCAAGCGGGCGAAGCCGGGGCTGGCGGCGGAGCTTACGCCCGAGAAGTTTCGTGAGCGCGATGAAGCGTGTTTGAAGGCGGTGAAAAACCTGGGCGACGCGTTGCAGAAGGCCAACGTCGATGTGGTGGTTGTTTTCGGCGACGATCAACAGGAACAATTTCACGACGAGAATATGCCGATGTTCGCCATCTATCACGGCAAGTCGCTGCCGGTGGTCAAGGATAACAAGCACCGGCCTTCGGGGTGGAAAGACGCGGAGCGCCAAGGCTGGGCGGAAACCGCGCCCGAGTATGAAACTGCACAAGACCTGGCGAATCATTTGATTCGCTCTTTGGTCGAGGCCGAGTTCGATATCGCGCGCTGCAACAAGTTGCGCGAAGAGATCGGCGTCGGCCACGCCTTCAGCTTTCTCTACCGGCGTGTGTTGCCTGGGAGCAGATTGCCGATGGTGCCGGTCATGGTGAACACTTACTATCCGCCGAATCAGCCGACGCCGAAGCGATGCTACGCGTTCGGCCAGGCGGTACGGAAAGCGATCGAGTCGTGGAAGAGCGACAAACGCGTGGCGCTGATGGCATCGGGCGGTCTGAGCCATGTAGTGATCGATGAGGAAATCGACGCCATGGTTATCGACGGCCTGAAAAACAAAAAGCCTGAAGTCCTGTTTCGCCTGCCGCGTGAAAAGCTGCGCGGCGGCACTTCAGAGATCCTTAATTGGGTCGCGCTCGCCGGCGCCATGGAAGACCGGGATCTCAAGTTTTTTGAGTATGTGACAACTTATCGTTCGCCGGCGGCGACCGGTTGCGGGATGGGGTTTGCGTATTGGACCTAAAAGCTGGGGGTTTTGGGTCTCGGGTTTCGCGTTTTGGGTTTTTCATTCGGATTTATAAAGATAGGTTGATATATAGGCAGATCCTTCGCGTTCGCTCAGTATAACAGTTCAGTGCAAGAAGGTGTCGATCAAGGCAGCGGACGCATGAAAAAAGTAGATGACTAAAGAAGCGATCGTCGAACGGCTGGCGAAGCTTGATACCTGCGCGGTTTCCGATGCGCTGGATAGTTTGGGGCTGAAAGGCGCGACGTGGGGGGTCGGGCCGCTATGGCAATGCCCGCGAATTGCCGGGCGAGCGGTGACGATGAAGATAAAACCGGCGGGACTGCAGCAACCGACGCAGCATCTCGGCACCGCGCCCATCGAGGCAGCAAAGCCGGGCGATATTATCGTCATCGACAATGGCGGCAAGCTGGAATTTTCCTGCTGGGGTGGTTTGCTGGCGCTTTCGGCCAAGTTGAAGGGCCTGAGTGGTGTCGTGATCGATGGCGCGTCCCGCGACATTGATGAGGCGCGTGAGTTGGGCTTTGCCGTTTACGCGCGCGGCGCCGTGCCGATGACGGCGCGCGGGCGGGTGGTGCAAGAATCCTTCAACCAGGAAATCCAATTTGCCGGTGTGCAGTGCCATCCCGGTGATTTAGTGCTCGCCGACGGCAGCGGCGTCGTGATCATTGCAAAAGAGAAAGAGGATGATGTCGTTGCGGCGGCGGAAACGATTTATCANAAAGAACAAGAGATGGCCGCGGGTATTCGCAAGGGGTATTCCGGACTGGAGATGCTCGAGAAACTCGGTTACGAGCAGATGTTGAATAAAAAATGAGGCTGCTCACATTGGAGTGATGGAGTAATGGAGCGTTGGGTTGCCGGAAGCCAAGGACTCGGGACGCAGAATCTGCTCTAATGACGCCAATCGTGAGGACGTATCATGCTCACGCATGAAGAAAATATTCTGCTGACGCAAGTAAGCCGGGGCACGCCGTGCGGCGAATTGCTGCGCCGCTACTGGCACCCCGTGGCCGCTGCCGCAGAGCTGACCGACGAAAAACCCATCAGAGCCGTGAAGATCCTCGGCGAGGAGTTGGTGATCTATCGCGATAAAGCGGGGCGGTACGGATTGGTCGGCGAACATTGCCCGCACCGCTTGGCATCCCTCGCGTTCGGCCGGGTTGAAGAGGAAGGTATCCGCTGTCCCTATCACGGCTGGAAATTCGATGGCGCCGGCAAGTGTCTCGAACAGCCGGCCGAGCCTCCTGAGGGAAAATTCAAAGACCGCATCAAGCACGTCGCTTATCCAGTGCAATATCTCGGCGGGTTGATCTATGCCTATCTCGGTCCGGCGCCCGCGCCACTGTTACCGCGCTGGGATGTGCTCGTCTGGGAGCATGGCAGGCGCTGGATCGTCAAGGAGTCGATCATCGACTGCAACTGGCTGCAGCCGATGGAGAACTCTGTGGACCCGTCACACCTTTATTGGCTCCACGGCGATGCCGAGCGTTTTGCGCCGCGGTTGAAAACCTATGCAGAGAAGCACGAGTTTATCCGCTTCGAGTACGGCATCAGAAAACGTCGGACGACGTTGTCGTTGGCAACCGGAGGCGAATCCGCCGTGGACGATCATCCGTTGCTCTTTCCCACCGTATTGCGCCACGTGGCGCCCTATAACGAGGGCAGCGGGCACCGCCATAATTTGCAGATTCGCGTGCCGGTGGATGATTTCCATACCCAGGTGTTTCGGGCGAATTTCTTGCCCATGGAGTCCGAAAGGTCGCCGGCGGATGCGCCGGTGCCTTTTCGCTTCACGCCGCTCAAGACCGGCCCGCGCGAGTACAAGATGGACATGATTCCGGCGCAGGACTCGATGGCATGGGAAACTCAGGGAGCGCGCTCGGACCGCACGCAGGAGCATCTCGGCGTCGGCGACGAAGGCGTCATCGCGCTGAGAAAACTTCTGCATGAACAAATCGAGCGCGTGCAGCAAGGGCTAGAACCCATGGGTCTTATCCGCGATCCGGAAAAAAACAAAGTCATCGATCTCGGCGTGATCAACGAACGGATCGGTCTTTTTGGTAATGAGCGCTCCTTGACCAGTCAAAGCAAAGCCGCGTCTTAATTTTCCTGCATTCGCTTTTTACTGCCCCCCGGACTCCCGCAGATTGCGTGGAAGTTTCTCCTTTACCGATGCCCACGATGTGGATAGCGGAAAATCCACCAGTCCAAAGCCTTTTGATTTTTAGCCATATGGTTAACGTATATATATTTTAAGCATTAGCTAACTAGCTGATTTATTTAATAAATTTTGCCAAAAGGGCTTGCGCAAGAGAAACCTGATCGACTATTATCAAAGAGCCTAACAATTGCATCGGCAGTCGCTAGGCGAAATTGAGGGTAGGGGTTTCTATGCTGACCAAAGAAGAAAATGAAATACTGACTCGCGTCGGTCCCGGCACTCCGGCGGGTGAACTGCTGCGGCGCTATTGGTTTCCGGTTGCGATTGCGAGCGAGCTCACCGCGGAAAATCCCACTCAATTGGTGCGCATTCTCGGTGAAACACTCGTGCTCTTTCGCGACAAGTCGGGGCGCATCGGTTTGATCGACGACCGCTGCGCGCACCGGGGTGTTTCACTTAGTTACGGACGCGTTGAAGCGCGCGGCATTGCATGCCCATACCACGGATGGTTGTACGATACCCAGGGCAATTGTTTGGAGACTCCCGCGGAGCCGTGCAACAGTAAGTTCCATTTGACGGTGAAACAGAAAGCGTACCCGGTGCAGGAACTGGTGGGTTTGTGCTGGGCCTATCTGGGCCCGCAGCCGGCGCCGCTCTTCACCAACTTCGATATATGGTTTCGCAAAGACGGCCGCCGAAAGATTTTCATCCAGCCGCAACTCGACTGCAATTGGTTCCAGGCGATGGAGAACTCCATGGATCCGGCGCACTTGCAGATTCTGCATCAGGATACCGCCAACCGCGGCCGGTCGATTCAGGACAGCACGCGGGGATTGACCGATGACGTGCAAGAATTCGACTTTTACGAAGTCGCCTACGGCTTAATGAAGCGGCGCACCTATAGAAACGGCATAGTCGACGAACATCCGGTTATCTTTCCTAACATTTTGCGCCAGGGCAATGTCGGCCAGATCCGCGTGCCGATGGACGATACGCACACCAAAGTTTATTTCGTGCGTTTTTTTCCGAGTGAAAATGGCGAGATCATCGAGGATGACGAGCCGCCGGTGGAGTATATCAAGCCGTATAAAAATCCGCCCGATGCGGTGCACCCCTACACCCGATTCCGCATGGATTCGGTCCAGGCGCAAGACCACATGGCATGGGAAACTCAGGGGCCGATCTGTGACCGCACGACCGAAAGATTAACGAGCTCCGATCGCGGCATCATCCTTTTGCGTGCGGTGATGTTCCGCGAGATTAAAAAAGTTCAGCGCGGGCAAGATCCGATGGGCATTATTCGCGATGCTCAAAATAATCCATTTATCGATACTCATCTGATGGAGTCCATCGCGCAAATCGGCCAAGATCGCGCTCCCCGCGCTGTAAACGAGTAACCGCCGCCGGCGCAACCGAGCCCCTTTACTTTCCCTCCGCGGGGCTCGTTTTTTTACCATGGTGCCACGAGTGATCGCCTGTATTGGCGAGGGCAGACACAGGGGCTGCCCTGCATGGAACGCGATCGAAACCGAATCAATCCGCCAAGAATCTTTCACTTGCCATAGCAAAGCGTGACGCATATGATCCTTTCACCGGCGTAAAATCGACGCCCGGTTAGGTTTCTTTAAGGACAAATTTTATGAGCGACGTTTCCAGACTGCGCGAATTGGTCGCGCAATCATGCCGGGTGCTCGGCAAACTCAATTTGACCAAGGAGCCGAGCGGGCATGTGAGCGCGCGAGTTCCCGGCGAAGATCGAGTGCTGATCAAGGCGCGCGGTCCGGAGGAATCCGGGCTGCGCTTCGTCAGCGCGCGCGATATCATCACCGTCGATTTTCAAGGCAAGAAAGTCGCCGGCGATGATGGCCTGGAAACACCGCAGGAAGTGTTCATTCATACCTGGCTTTATAAGACCCGGCCGGACGTGCACTGCGTCGTGCACGTTCATCCTTTGACAGTCGTGCTGTTTACGATTTGCGACAAACCCTTGCTGCCTCTTTACGGCGCCTACGATCCGTCGGGTTTGCGCCTGCTGACCGATGGGCTGGCAACCTATCCGCGCAGCATCACGGTTTCCAATGAACAACTCGGCGAGGAATTTGCCAAAGCCATGGGCAACAAGCAGAGCTGTTTGATGCGCGGTCACGGCATCACCACGGCGGGACCCGCCGTGGAAGAAGCCACTTTGACCGCGATCAAGCTGAACGATGCCGCCGAAATCAATTATCGCGCCGCGCTGCTCGGCACGCCACGGCCGATCCCGCCTGAAGACATCGAGATTCTTGTCGGTAAAGCGCGCCCCAACACCCGATCGGTGCACGCGAACTCGAACTGGCGCTACTACTGCAAGCTGCTCGACGAAGAGCCCGTCTAGCCTCGACATTCATGGTCCCGGCCGTCCTCGAATTTCGCGAAGTCTTAAAACGGTTCCAGGCTGTTAACGCTGTCGACGGCGTTAGCTTCGCGATTTTCCCCGGTGAAATTTTTACGCTCCTGGGTCCCTCGGGTTGCGGCAAGACGACGACGCTGCGCCTGGCTGCAGGCCTAGAAGAGCCGGATGGCGGCGAGATCTTGATCGACGGCGCGCAGGTGGCGGCCCCCGAGCTCGGGATTTGTTTGCCGCCGGAAAAGCGCCGGCTCGGCATGGTGTTTCAGTCGTATGCGATTTGGCCGCACCTGACGGTTTTCGAAAACGTCGCCTTTCCGTTGCGCGTGCGCCGGGAGCCCAGCGATTCAATCCGCCAACGGGTTGCTCAGGTCCTCGAGAGCGTCGGACTCGGCGGCTTGTCGGAGCGCGGCGCCACGCAACTTTCCGGCGGCCAGCAGCAGCGCGTGGCGCTGGCCCGCGCGCTGGTTTACGAGCCGGCGTTATTGCTGCTCGATGAACCGCTTTCCAATCTCGACGCCAAACTGCGCGAACAGATGCGCTTCGAGCTGCGCGCGTTGCAACGAAGTCTCCACCTCACGATCCTCTATGTGACCCACGATCAGACCGAAGCCATGACATTGTCCGATCGTATCGCCGTGGTTCATCGCGGCCGTTTCGAACAGATCGGAAAGCCGGAAGAAGTCTACGAGAAACCGGCCAACTCCTTCGTCGCCGATTTCCTCGGGCGGACCATCGCGCTCGACGGAACGCTGAAAAAAACCGCCGATGGGCATTGGGTCGAATTGGTGGACGGGACGCGCATCGAGATCGATTCGCACCGTCTCGATTCTCTGCGCGACGGTTCGGCGGTGCGATTGACCGCCCGGCCGGAGGACATCCAGATTCTGCCCGCGGCGGATCTCGGCCGAAACCAGGTCGATGCGGTTATCGAACAGGTCGACTATCTCGGCGACCGTTTCGAGTACCTTGTGCGCGCGGCCGGGGCGCAGCTGGTGTTATGCGCGCCGAAAAGAGAACGCTACAGCCCCGGTTCCAAGATCCGTCTGTGCCTGGAGCCGTCCTGTCTGAGCGTGCAGCCGCGCTGAAATATCCGATGAGCACGCCTGCGACGCTCGTGGAAAGTTCCATCTCGCGATTCCGTTTGCGTCCTCATCGCGCGGCGGAGATCTTGATGCTGCTTTTTTTCGCCGTGGCCATGGGGCTGCCGTTGCTGTTCTTGATCGCCGGAAGTTTTAATTTATCGCCTCCCGGCAAAGCGGCGGTGTACGGCCTGGGCAATTGGGCCAGCGCCTTTGGCGATCGTGCGACGCTGGACGCCTTGTGGATGAGTTTTCTGCTTTCGGCCGTTCGTTTGGTGCCCTCGATGGTGATCGCCGTGGTTTTCGCCTGGTTGATCGCGCGCACGGACATGCCGGGTGGCAACGCTCTCGAATTTATCTGCTGGCTTGCGTTTTTCATTCCCGATTTTCCATTGACACTCGCCTGGATCTTGTTGCTCGATCCCAATTACGGTTTTTTGAATATGCTCGCGCGCCAATTGCCGCTCATCGACGGCCCGCTGTTCAATCCCTACAGCTTCTGGGGCATCGTCTGGGTGCATACTTCGGCGGGCGGCATTTGGTTCAAGGTGATTCTCTTAACCCCGGTGTTCCGCCGGCTT
>Ga0065707_10082890_pt1 | contig 11563 bp, 10 predicted proteins | sample SwiRhicommuniRL3_FD_59094 | JGI IMG/M metagenome (GOLD analysis project Ga0065707, IMG submission 59094) | Switchgrass rhizosphere bacterial communities from Rose Lake, Michigan, USA - RL3 v2 (version 2) | ecosystem: Host-associated > Plants > Roots > Rhizosphere > Soil | place: East Lansing... | reverse complement strand
CTATATCTACTACACCACACGTGACCTCTCTTTGAATTTCAGTCACGTGACCTCGAAGACTTCAACTAAATTTTTGCTCATCGCTAAAATAAACTAACCTCTCCAACTCATCACAATGGCTGACGACAAATCTCAGATAAAGATTAGATTCTTTACCAACGACGAAGATGAATCGTTGAAGGTCAGCGACGCGCCGTTATACGTGCCAATTTCCTTGAAAAGATACGGATTATCGGAGGTGGTCAACCACTTACTTAACAATGATGGTGAATCGGACGAGTCCAAACCTATACCGTTTGATTTCCTTATAGACGGGATCTTGTTGAGAACACCGATCCAAGAGTACTTGACCAAGAACGGTTTGTCCAACGAAGCATTCTTGAACTTGGAGTACACCCGTGCCGTGTTGCCTCCATCATTTTTAGCATCCTTCAATAACGATGATTGGATCTCGAGTTTGGACACCATCAACCCCGATTCCGCCACCGTCAGACTCTCCAACATGACCATTTCACAGCCCAAGATTTTGTCTGGGTCTTACGACGGAATTGTTAGAACTTATAATATGTCAGGAAACGTCGAGAAACAGTACGTCGGCCACTCAGGCCCTATCAGATGTGTCAAGTGGATCTCGCCCACCAGAATCGTATCTTCTGGTAACGACAGACAAGTCAGATTGTGGAAAACATCCATCGACTCGATAATAGAAAACGACGAAGAAGAACCAGAGGACGGGAAGACCCTCGCCATCTTGGAGGGTCACAAGGCCCCTGTAGTCTCGCTCGCCATAGAAAACAAGACCAACAAGATATTATCAGCAGGGTATGATAACGCCATTGGATTCTGGTCCACCAACTACAAAGAGATGACCACCATACAACCGTTGGAGTACGATTCCAACGTTCTCTCGACGTCCTCGAAGAAGAGAAGAAAGATGGCCATTCAGGATTCGAGCATAAGACGCCGTTCGCCGTTGGCCATGTTGGAGGGTCACACACAGCCCGTAGAGGATGTGATTTTCGACTTCAACGATAACTCTGTTGGTTACTCTGTTTCTCAAGATCATACTATCAAGACGTGGGATTTAGTGACTTCTCGTTGTGTTGATACAAGAACCACCGGCTACTCGTTGTTGTCGCTCTTGCAATTGCCAGCCAAGAACTTGTTGGTTTCTGGATCGTCTGCTCGTCATATCAACGTCCATGATCCAAGAATCAGCACCACCACTACCGAACAAACTACCACCAAATTAGTGGGCCACACCAACTTCGTGGTGGGATTATCTGCATCTCCAAATAATGACAATATGTTTGCTTCTGCTTCTCATGACGGAACTGTCAAGGTCTGGGATGTTAGAGCTGATAAGGCATTGTACACTATTACCAGAAACGAAGCCAGCAAGGATATGGATAAGGTGTTTGATGTTTGTTGGGATAAAGATATTGGAATCATCAGTGGTGGTCAGGATAAGAAGATACAGATTAATAAGGGTTCTGATATCACTAAATAACTTACCGGTTGTTAGTGAATTGGCGTTGGGTCGCTAAATAGTGCTAGATTTCACGATATTCCATATGAAGGTTAGTGAATTGACAATGTTTCCTCATAACAGCGTTCAATTGAAGCATGGCGAGTGTATTTGGTGATATTTATCCTCGTTATCGTGGGAGATTCCTTATAGAAGTGCTAAATTTCTTAGCTTGTTTAGCGAGAAATACCTTTCCCTACAGTAACGCCAAGTTAGCTCTATACTTTCCAAGTTTTAGCGAGCTATCAGTAATAGCTCTTTATATGCATCAATAGATAACTAAATTCAGTAAATCTCACAGAGAGTTTCTATTAACGGTTTATTGCTCACAATTAGGGAGATATTCCTCATAATTCTTTGAGAAATCGCCCAACTAAAGATGTTATTATAAATAATTGTATATTCCCCTTGATTAGAGGTCAAATTCTATTAGTTAGTGGGAGCGTCTTATAAACAGCCGCAAAATCTCATAATAGGATGGATATTTACCCTTATTAGGCGGAGATCCTCATAATTGACTCCATATTTTCATTGGAAGCTGACAAATAGTGAGAGATTCTCATAATCTAAGTAAGTAGGGGGTGATTCCTGGAAATTGCCTGCATAGGCTCATAAATAATGATACCTCTAATGTTTTTACCAGAATTCATGAGCGAGGCGAGTAAAACCTAGAGATTCGTCATATTTAGTGGAAGTTTCTTTGGTTATTAGCGATATTCATCATAATTTACTAAAATTCATTCATGAATCCTTCAAGTACTTTCAGTATCTTTGTGATATCTTCAGTATTTTCACTAAGATTCATCAGAGCTAGCGGGAGATTCCTCAATTCACGATTTCTTCACTAATGTGGCTGAAATTCTCTCACTTCACAAATGAATCTTGACGATAACTTCTGTGTTTTCACTAATTCACTCGCTTCTCTCGTGATTGTTCAGTTTTCTCGCCAATCTTACTGGTTTCTCTCTTAATATTAGCTTTGTTCTCCTTTCTCTCACTCCCCCACATACTCAAGCCATAATAACCCTGCCACATGCTCTCTTTATCAGTAACATAACCAACCAATTTCTCATCCAGCTCCAACGATTTCGCAACATCAAAATCTTTCCAGCCAGTTTCGGCCCTGATCTGTTGGATCTCACTAGAATTCAATTCGACCTGGGCTGCACTTCCATACTTTAACGGCCCGATATTGATCCAGTACCCATTTTTGATGGGATTGTTTTTAGGATGGGGAACGGTAAGTTTCTGGATTCTATCGAGATAATCGATAAAGTTTTCTGCCGTATCGATGAAAAATACTGAGAGTACCACGACGTTGGTGTACTTTTCCTTGTTAGGGACCTCGAAATAGCGGAAATCGTCGATATGGAGCGTCAAATTCGCCGGGAGTGACGTCTGTTTCAACTTGGAGCTTCTGAATTGTGATTCAGTATCATAAAAATTCGAGCACGTATGGATATACGGATAAAACTCTTTCTTGTATGGCTCTGCATAGATGAACTCGTTGCACAAGTGCATCAAACCGGAGTATTCCACGGCATGGACGTCGTAGTCGCCATAGTTAGCGATTTCATGAGCGATTCTGCCGAGTCCCGACCCAGGAATGATGATGCAGGTTTTTCCGTCCTTAGGAAGACTGTCTAGTTGTTTTTTAATGTATTTCAAGAGTGGTTCAACCTCGTGGTGCTTATCCCAATCCCTCGTAAAATGGCCCAATGCTTCGATAACTCGGTAGTTTGTAGCCGATGTCTGTGTAGCCGTGTTCTTGCTGAGAAGATTGAAGTCCAGGAACGCAATCCCATACTTTTGTATCGAGAATTCGACGATTTTGTTGAACAAGTCCTGGTTGGCCAGGATAGATTTGTCGATTCTCTTTAATTTATTGAGGTATCCAACGTCCTCGCACAACCGCTGCTGGCGCCACGTCATCAACTTGAACAATCGCCGCCTACGGTCGTTGACTTTCTTGGAGCTTATGGTGTAGGACTGGAGCGTCTTGATCGCTTGTAACAACTCAACCCTCGAATCTTCACTCAATGCTAGAAACTTCAGATGACCCGAGCCGATAGTTTTGGGAATATTAGTGAGAACTGGAGTCCATTGGGTTCGCCATGTTGTAGGAGTACCGAAGAATGGCGCAAGGCCACCCACCAACCGCTTGAAAATCGCTAGTTTTCCTACCATGCTTGTGAAATAAAACACCGTCACCAACACAGGGATCTGAGACCGTGGAAGGAGGTAGTTTAGGACGACGTAGATGAGCGAACTGGTAACCAAGATATTGCGTGTTAGTTCTGTGTCAGTTTGCATGGTGTGGTTATTTAGTGAGCATAGTGAGCTAAATTGAGGAAAATAGACACGGCAAAAATTTGCAATCTAGAAATTGAGCCAGTGTGGATAAACTGCTCGTTATTTAGTGAGCGAAGCGATGTTACCCTGCCGGATATTAGTGAGCGAAGCTAGCATGGTTTGGAATATTGCTTCATAAGCGAAGCGATTCCACCCTAGGTAATACTAGGTAATACGGGGAATGGAGGGATAGCACCGGACTTGTACAATACCCGGGAGAATCCATCTCCGGGATTATTCAAGTACCGAGCGAAACAAGATAAATTTTAGATTATATGAAAAATAGTGAAGATGAAGTTATATTGAGTAAAACTAGCCATAATCGGCCACTTGGGGAGTTAGTATCAGTCTTCACTCATTAAATATAGTAAGATTGGTGAAGATCGGCTTTGGAAAGTTCCATTCTCTCAGCGACGATTATCTGTTTCTCGCTACCAGGGTACAGATCCAAAATAAGAGAAATATGGGAATTTTGGTAAACTATAAGAACACATGCTTGAGATGTACCGATTACGAGATATTGATCTCTACGCTGAGTTAGCATAGTTCTGGGAGTATTTAGATTATGTAATCAAAAGAAAGTATCTATGTATTGATTACATAATTAAAAGAACTATCTAATAGAGAATGCCATGATGGAGAGAGCCTCACGTTGAATGACTCTAAAACGTATACTCTTTGTCAATATAGTATAACAAAGTAACAACCTAATCTCACTATAAAGATGTCTAGGATAGTATCAGAGTAACGTGGTGGTGACCTTACCTACTAGAGAGCTCTCCAGTAGTCACTTTTATGACAATCGTCGACCATATTTCGCAGCCAAATTACAGAACCGTTAAGTAGTCAAAACGAGATCAACAGTTAATAAAGGAGAGAATGTTGGGTATATATAGCGATTAGCGGGATTCTAAACAGTGAATTTCACTATTTGCTAGAATTTCGTTCGTGAGTCTTAACAGATTCCTCACATGAAGCTTAATCCTCTCCTAGTTAGCGATTTCTTCAACATTTTCATAGGAATTATTTACCCTCAAGAAACACTGAGAACTACTGACTAGTCTAGATAATCAATAATCACTTACCGTCAACTTACCGTCAACTCACTCCCTCACTCTGTGAGAGCTCTACATTGTTTAGCTTAAAAATCTTAGAAGTTGAGCCAGTTTTTGTCATCAACTCCTTTGATGTACTTAGACCCATGGCCTTTCTCATGAGCCAGTTGAAAGGTCTTATAACATTGTATCCCCTGGAATCGCATCTTTATCTACTCTCCCTCTATTCTCCCTAGCTCTCCCCTCTCTCTTCCTCTTCCTCCCTCTCCCATCCTCCCTCTTCTCTGCAGTACCAAATCTGAAACAAAAGTGCTCTAAAAGTGTCAGGTATAAAATACCACCACTTCCCACACTTCCGTCCCCTTTCACAATTAATTGATATGTCATTTTCTTTTGAAGACGTAGTACCGGTAAGTCTCAACGATAGCGAACCTCAGGTTTGCCAGATATTGTACAATGAGGAATATAAACTGACTATGGGCATACTTCTAGCTCTCATGAAACAAGGGGAGTACTCTGAACGAGCACTATACATAACAGAGAAAGGGATAGAGTTGCTAGCTTCCCACTACACGATCTGGGTGTATCGGTATCGGATTCTCAGAGAGTTGAAGAAGGATTTGATCGCGGAACTCGACTGGTGTGAACAGATCGCGTTGGAGCACGAGAAGAACTATCAGATCTGGAACTATCGCCAGTTGATTATTGGCGAGATTGTGTCAAGAGGCGACAAGTTCGAGGCCCACCGTGAGTATCCCATCATCAATGCGATGTTGGAGTCGGACACCAAGAACCATCATGTGTGGTCGTATAGGAAATGGCTCGTGGAGAAATTTGAGCTATTTGACAATGTTAAAGAAACTCAGTTTATTGATAATTGTTTGTTGTTGGATTTACGTAACAATTCGGCGTGGACCCATCGGTTTTTCGTTAAATTCGGAGGAAAAGTAGATGACAAGGTCATAGGGTCCGAATTGGAATATACAAAAGCACTTATAAGACAGTCTCCGCAAAATCCATCGTCGTGGAATTATCTTATTGGAATTTATGAGAAGTTTGATCGGAAATTCGGAGACTTGAAGGACTTTTGCTTGGAATTTGCGTCTTTGGACTCCACTGTCACCAGTTCGTTTGCTTTAGAACTCTTAGCCAGAATATATGTGGAACAGGAGAAGTATGACGAGTCTATTAAAGTTTATGGAGCTCTTGCAGAAAAATACGATCCTATACGCAGAAACTACTGGAAATACCAAACTCAAAAGGTGAAGAGATCCGAAGGAATAGTATAGCTGAAAAAGACTTATTCCAGGCTATCTGTCGCTAAAACAAGAAGGACAATAACTAAACAAATATATAACAATATTTCAACTCTTCCACTCTATAGCATATAATGCCCGATATTTTACGTTCAAAAATTATTATGAAAGGAACATAATAGCAGGATATTAAAGGTGTCTATCTATTTTTTTACTCAGTATTCGCATTCAAAAAAAATGGTCCCTAGCAGGATCGAACTGCTGATCTCGGCGTTATTAGCACCGCGCCTTAACCAACTGGGCCAAGGGACCTATTTCTGTACTGTGAAAACACATATTTCTATATTTTCAGTAACATCACTGTATTTTCATTTTACATAGATAAGGTTCAATTAGTCCTTATTGTAAACGAGCTGCTTTATGATGTTCTCGAGTTCACAATTCCGTCCAAGGAGTAAATGCACCAATTTCCCAGAATCCTCGAGGCCGCTACGGGTTGCAGATAAAGATGCTAAAGAGGCTTGTGGCGTGGTTGTCTGGTTTCTGCATATACGATAGAACTCTAGTCACGTGCATTCTGGTACATAAAGCAAATTAGACACAAAATGCATAAACTCCTATGAAATTGATTGGCTACGACAAATATCAAAACAATGTAAGAAATACGACAATTAATTAGAGCGAGAATTAGCTCTACAAAAATTAGGACACAAATATGCGACAAAAAATGGAAAGGTCTAGACAAAAGCAAAAGATGCAAAAGACAAAAACAATCTAACCGAATTTGCTTAGCACTTAATTTCAAGGGGTGGAATATTAAATTACATTTTCTACACCGTCAGAAACAAATAAGACAATAAGGAAATACCTCCAGTGGAATTTCCAGTTTCCTTATTGTAACCTTTATTGTTATCTGGAAATGCGACTAGTCTGGAACAAATGTCTGGAAATGTACCACGTTAGGCCATGTAGGTAGACAGACATTATGAATACATTTTCCGATATACAATAAGATTAACTCGCAGGCGATATATTTTTTCATTAGCCACTATTAAGCCCGCTCGAAAGTGTCCATTTTATGCACCAGTTGCAGAAGAAACCGGAGTTGTCTTTGATCGTATCAGATAGTAAGAGTGTATAACTAAAATTATGGAGTCCTGATTATTGTAAAATTGATTTGAAATCAAATGTCCAAAGAACTGCCTGAATTCATCAACAAATATTTTCAAAAAACTCTTGTCTAAAATATATCCCTGGGTTGATTTTTGACTGAAAAGAATAGCCAGACAACTTCATTCTTGTCTGAAAAGTTCAAAACTGAGCTAGTCTCACTTCATCTCAGAATATTCACAAGAATGTGGAACACTACGGTGTTCTCTACTGTTCCAATTGGAAGCGGAAATCTATTGTGATCGCATTTATCTCCTAAAAAATTGTGTCATATTGAGTTCGATTATGGATAAGAAAATCCTTAAAATAATTAAATGTGGCGTATAAGAATTATCTTTATCTTAAAATATGAAATGAAATTAATTGACGGAGATCTTGTAGAGCTCGGCTATCCAACTCCTACACTTCAATTCTTTATGTTATTTAGTGGACTTATTATCCATTCATATCTCCTACACTATCAAAAATCTGCGACAATATCAGACAAAAAATAATTTTGGAAATCAGACACTTCACTCCTTCTAAAACCACTTACTCCTGCACTAACTACTATTTGGGGATTATGTCTATATTTGGTAATAAACTAAAAAAAAAATATTCGTAATATTTTGGTTTGTCTCCTGCACACCGGTCCGCAATTTCTTTTGATCCTCTCACTACCTCCTTTTCTTCATTTCCCCTAACGTTAATTTTACAACCAATTTATCCAACCACTCTTCTTCTCAATTATCAGCAGATGAACGACTACGGTGGTCTAGGTATACTTCTAGAAGAGAAGGAACCTCCTCCAGTAGCGGGGGCAGACCATGAGGTGCCTTTAGAAAATGTAGCGCCCGCAAACTCACTGATTTCAGACCCACCGCCACCAAAAAACGAAGATTTACTTCCACCCCTTCCAAACTTAGACAGTGTCCACCCCACTGAGGATCTTTTACCTCCACTCCCACACCCCAGTGAAGATTTCTTACCACCACTCCCAGAAATCCCTCTGCCGGATCGGTTATCCCCATTACCAGAAGATTCCCATCTTCGAGATTCAATTATTGACTCCATAGTCTCGACAAACTGTAACTCCCCCAACCTCGTGCGAAATAACTCCGACGACGACCTCCAAGACGAGGTGCAACCACAGACTCAGGATTTGTCAGAAATTTTTCTACAGAACCCGTCGTTCTTTGACTACGAAATCAACTCGCCAAACTTGAATCTCAACTCTGACTTCCATTTATTCCCGTCAGTGTCTTCAACCACCACTGCTAGTCATCAGAGTCCGAACGTTACTGATATAAGTTTGCCCACGCAATCTACAGCGGTACCGCCTCCAACAAACACCTCGCCTTTGAGACGATTAAAGAGTTTGAAAAATGGGATTCGGAAACTTTCGTTCTCTACGTCAAATAGCAGCAGCAATGTGGCGTCCCCTTCGATTTCATCCAGCGCTTCGCTCAACAAAGTCAGACCTACATTGAATCCTATCCAAACATATTCCAAGTTCCAAGATCCAGCCACTGCCACCATTAACCATCACCGCCATACCTCCTCGCGCTCTTCTACGACATCTACGTCATCCGCGTCCAGTGGCACGTCTTCATTTGTTACCAACACCGGCTCCACGTCAATTTTCATCAACCAAATCCCTTCAATTGTACCCTCTAAAACGAGAAAATCAAGAGCTATTTCCAATGGTGCAGCGATGTTAACACCGCTCACGCCGCCATTATCGTCGCCAATCATCACCCTTTCTGAAAACTTGTCCAAGAAAACGATTTCGAGCATCGAACAGAACTACTTTGACACCTTGAACTCAAAATTCTCCAGGGCCATGGTCTTGGACGATTCTCTGGACCTCGCTAATCCGTTTGCTGCAAGTATTTCGGGAGAATCGTCGTCAAGCGCTTCGTCGCCCATGCCCATGCCCACGCCACGGACCCGAGTAAGCTCGATCTCTGAGCTTAACAACGTCAACGAATTGCTCAACTACTCTGCTTTTTTAAAGCAACAAAAGAAATCTTTCGTTGAGGCCTTTGAACTCACAAGACAACACTTGATCGAAAGTGGCTGGTGCTCCGACCATGACTTGAACAATTTACAACTACAACAAGACTCGCAGTCAAGCCAGATAGATACCAAGTTCCTCCAGATAGAAGAAAAACTTAACAAGGACTATAAGATGTCTTTGTTCAATCCTATTCCAATAAAAAAGAACAGGGATGTCGGCCGCACATTGTCGCTGGACTTCCATGACTCGCCCATCTCTCCCAGTCTAAAAGTATTGGAAAGCAGATGTTTTTCGTTTGCTGATGTCTAGTATTTTGACGTCCCAGATGTACTCGATGTCCCCCCTTTATGTCCTCATGATACACATACGCAGGTATGCTACTAATAGATTTATTTTGCTTATGTTACACTAGAAATTGCCTATCGCAATTAAGAAGTGCCAAATTGCTGGTTTGACCACTTCTACGACCAACCCAACCTCTTCCACGAACCAAGGTTGGGCCCTTTACTTCCCAAATAGCTTTTCTCGGTTTTAATTTACAATTTTTTCAATTCCGTAGTGAAATTCTCTAATTTCACATTCTCAGTAAACTGATTTACAGACATGGTTACAATTGCTGAGTGAATATTCAGATTTTTGAGTGCTGGTTTGAAATTCCACTTGACCTGTAGACAGAAACTGAAATTATGTAACGTCTAGATTCCCAGCCAATTGACTGGAGATCATGAATAACTCTCCGGAAATCAATAATTCTCTGGAAATCTGCAATCCCAAAATCACTCTCGAGTTCTTCTGAACCCAGAAAAAGTGCGAGAATTTGCATATGTCAGTATTTCCATCAACTTCTGCCGTACGCAAGGCCAGATTCACCAAATCCAGAATTAGGTTTCCTACAAATTTCCATGTTATGGCCTTACATTAACTCCCCAGACACATATTCCAGACACATCGCTAATCTTGCAACTGCATGGACAAACCCACAAGCACCTAGCAACTTAGAGTGGCAACTTAGAGTGGCAACTCCTATATTTTTCGGTTGATGCATCGTTGACAACTTTCGGCCGAAATCGTGCCAACGGTCGTAGTTTCCGTGCCAACCAATATAGAACGGGAACTAGTACAACAGATTCTCACAACCCTTTTTGGGAGCATTAAAATATTTATCATGAGCCTCTCCGTGCTGCAGTATACGATCCTATCACAAGCGTCCACTAAATTAAAATAAAGTAAGACACAGGAGGCGATTGATGGTTAGTAGACGGTTATGATATGTCGCTAAAAACTGCATTGCGAATGAAATTTCTTTACTCATCGCCCCAAACAAAATAAAAAGGCAAAATGCAAATAGCAAGCACAAAACCACACAACTCACAAAACACAAAAATGTCTGAAAAATCAGACACTAGTTTGACGAATGTCGAGAGATATGAGAATTACGTAATACTCTACCAAAAATACTGATAAAATCTAACAGTACTTATAAATAGTGATAAAATCTGACAGTACTCACAAAATAGTGAGAAATCAGTTGTAATACTAACATTATTGATGCCAATTTCTACTGACAAAAATACTAAATATCACCGATAGAAATATCAGACATGCAGACATTTACTATTTTCAGACAAAACATTTGTCGGCAACGCCTTCAAAATGTCGCAATGTCGTCCAATTATCAGTTGTCCGATTTTTCCAATAGAATACTACACGAGATTTCTCTCAAATATTTCGAAAACGCAGAATCCAAGCATATGCTACAGTAGAGATAAATCAAAAAGCAAACTTAGTATGAGGTCGTATTTCGAGGTTGATCTGGCTTTCCTTTTCCCCTCCAGTCATCCATTAATTAGGATGGTGCAGTGAATAGGAAGCGTTCGTATCAAAGAAAAGAATATAAAAGCTAAAGATTTTCTCGATGAGTCGTTTTTATAGTGGAAGAAGTCGTGTGTTGGATAAATGTGTTTTTAGGGCTGCAAAAAAAAAGACACCTGAATATGTCTGAGCAGAATACGACACGACAGACACAACAGACACAACAGACACAACAGAGGCTTCTATCTGCATTATGGAAGGGTTTTGTCACTTACGTAAGATCGAAGGTGCTCCCCAACTCTTGCTAGTAGCTTACAAATAATGAATAATTAAAGCAATCCGACATTAATGAGGACGTTGGTTTATATTAAGTTGAGCCTATTAGTATATT
>Ga0065707_10000767_pt1 | contig 11566 bp, 9 predicted proteins | sample SwiRhicommuniRL3_FD_59094 | JGI IMG/M metagenome (GOLD analysis project Ga0065707, IMG submission 59094) | Switchgrass rhizosphere bacterial communities from Rose Lake, Michigan, USA - RL3 v2 (version 2) | ecosystem: Host-associated > Plants > Roots > Rhizosphere > Soil | place: East Lansing, MI... | reverse complement strand
GACCATCGTGTAGTAGCGATCGGAGGCTTTGTGGTGCAGGCGGTTGGCGCTGGTGACATCGCCGAGAGTCTGTCCCGGGCGCACCCGCGAAAACGACCGCCCCATTCCTGTACGGGCAAATGTTTCGGCAATCTGCCCGTGGCAAGTCGCGCACACGGCGGGATCGGCGTAGCCGCCGGACGTCGGCGGTCTACGGTTGGCGGCGACGGGCGATGGCGTCTCCCCTGGTCGAACTGTCCGGCGTGCGTACATCCACCCGACGACCGCGACCGCGGCAACCGCAATCAGAATCAGCAGCCAGTGTTTTCGATCATCCACGTGTCGCGAGGAAAATACCGCCGACCATCACCGCGGCACCCACCAGGTTGGTCAATGAGATCGGCTGCACGGGAGATCCAAGCCAGCCGAAGTGCGACAGCGCCATGCCGCTGAGAATCTGCCCGCCCAGCAGCATCATGGTCATCGGGCCGGCGCCGATTTGCGGAATGAGCCAGGCGATGCCGAAGACGAGCGACGCCCCCATCGCCCCCGCAGTCAGCAGAAGCGGATTCACCTGGCGCAGGCCGCTCAAAGCGCCCGACTGCCAGCCGCTCGCGCCGATGAGGATGGCCATCAGGGCGCCGATGCACCAGAAGAGCGCGTTGCCCACGCGAGGATTGCCGATCGCCGCTCCGACCTTGCCGTTCATGGCAAGGTGCACGGTGAGCACAACGCCGAGAAACATCGTCAAACCATAAAGGTACGATTTCATCTCGCTGACTCCTCGCTTCCTGATGTTGCACGGCGGGACTGAAGTCCCGCCCTACATGGATGTGCGGCAGGGCTGAAGCCCTGCGCTACCAGCTTCCGGCTACCGGCTACCGGGATTCCGGCAATGCGTACACGTGCAGGCGGCCGCCGATGCGGCTCTCCTCGAATCTTCTCGCCACGGGCCGGCCACCGCCCGCCATGATGGCGACGTACTGTCTGCCATTCTTCCCCAGATACGTGATCGGCACCGCGCGGCCGTTTTCCGTGAGATCGGCCACCCACAACACTTTCCCTGTTCGCGCGTCGAACGCACGGAAGCGGGCATCCTGCGAGGCCGCGATGAACACGAGGCCACCCGCCGTCGCAATCGGGCCGCCGCGATTCGGCGTCCCGGTCGTCGGCACACCCAGCTCGTCGAGCTCTTCGAACGATCCGAGCGGTACTCTCCAGGCAATGTCACCGGTGTTGACGTTGACGGCCACGAGCTCGCCCCATGGTGGCTGCTGGCACGGCCAGCCCTTGGCGCCGTCCCAGAAGTTCGTGCCCAGCATCTGCGGCGCGTTGTCGGGACCGCGGCGCGACCACATGTTCTCCCCCGTCGTGCTCTTCACCATCTTGTTGAGCATGCCGATGTCCTGGTTCGGCGTGAAGAGAAGGCCCAGGTCGGGGTTGAACGCCGATCCGTTCCAATTGCCGCCGCCGGTCCATCCCGGGAAGATGACGCTGAGCTTCGGCCCGTACTGCGCGTACGGACCGCCGGTCAGCACGCCGCCTTCCAGATCGAGCAGCCCCTTACAGTACGCCTCGTGCTGCGGTGTCACCTTCGCGATCTCGGACGGCGAGAAGGTCATGCGCCCGATCGGCTGAGGCTTGACCGGAAATGGCTGCGTGGGCCAGTACTCGTCGCCCGGAATCGGGTTGTTGGAGACGACGGGCCGTTCCTCGACGCCGAAGATCGGCTTGCCGGTGACGCGATCGAAGATGAACAGCAGCCCCTGCTTGGTGTACTGGGCCACCGCGGGAATCGTTCGTCCGTCGCGCTTGACGTCAATCAACGCTGGAGGCGCCGACAGGTCGTAGTCCCAGTTGTCGTGGTGGGTGGTCTGGAAGAACCACTTGAGCTTGCCGGTGGCCGCATCCAGTGCGAGAAGCGACGAGCCGTAGAGATTCGACCCGAGCCGATCGCCGCCGTAGAAGTCGGTCGCCGGCGTGCCGGTCGGCACGTACGCGATCCCACGCTCCTCGTCGACGGTAATGAAGCCCCAGGTATTCGCGCCCGCACGATCGACCCACTGTTCGTTTTTCCAGACTTCGTGATTCGGCTCGCCTGGCTGCGGTATCGTGTGGAACGTCCACACCAGCTTGCCGGTCCGCAGATCCCACGCGCGAACGTCGCCGGCAGGACCAAGACTCGGACTCTCCTGCGAGTGCTGGCCGGTGATCGCGAGGTTCTTGTAGATGGCCGGCGGCGACGAAAGCGCCACCCGCAGCTTCGGGAATTTCTCTCCGACGCCCTGCCGCAGATCGACTTTGCCTCCCTGACCGAAGGTCGGCGTGTATTCGCCGGTCTTCGCATTCAGCGAGATCAGCAGCGACGCCGAATCGGACGTGCCGAAGACAATCTGTGCGGGAATCGCGCCGGTCCCGGGCCAGTATGCGAGCCCTCGAATCGACGGTGTGTTGCCGATGTTCTTGACCCAGATTTCCTTCCCCGTATCGGCGTCGAGCGCGACCACCCGGTTGTAGGGGGTCGCCAAGTACATCACGCCGTCCACCACGAGCGGCGTCGAAGCCGATTGTCTCGGCGCGGGCCGCGATGGCGCCCCGGCGGGCGCATCCGCTCTACCGCGGGCCGGCGCACCGGCGCCTGCCTCCTCGGCGTCTGCGCCGGCTCCACCGCCACGAATCGGCGAAGGCGGAACGGCCGCCGGCGTGTCGTAGCTCCAGACGAGCTGCAGGTTCGACACGTTGGCCGTGTTGATCTGCTTGAGCGGCGAGTAACGCCGCGCTCCGGTGTCGTAGCCGTGCGACGCCCAGTCTTTCTCGGGTTTAGGCGTCTGCGCGACGCCGACGGCGGTGGCAACGAGCCCGGCGAGAGCGACGGCAAGCAATCGTGCTGGTCTGGCAGTCATGGCAGATGGCAAATGGCTGATGGCAAATTATTGTTTCGTGGCTTTCCAGTTGTTCCAGAAGATGAAGGTGCCACGCTTGGTCGACGTGATGATCTCGGGGTTGCCGTCCTTGTTGAGATCGACCACCGACAGGTGCGACCCCACGCCGGATCGGTTGTGGATGAGCTCGGGAACGAACTCAGCTCCGCCCGGAGCCTTCGGGTTACGAACCGTACGATAGACGTAGAGCACGGGCGCCCCATGGGGATCGGGATCGATAAACGTATCGAGATGCGACCAGAACCGCTTGCCCGTGATGAAGTCCTGCAGTCCATCGCCGTCGACATCGGCGTACGTGGCGCCATGCAGTTGCGAGAAGGTCACGCCGCCGGCGTTCTTCGTGGAGAAATCCGTCATGATCGGGTGCTCGACGAACGACCGTTTCCCGTCGGCGGCTTTCTTCTGTTCGAACCACGAGAGCCCCCACCCGTGCGCCTGTAGCGACGTCACCACGTCGTTCAGGCCGTCGCCGTTGACGTCGTACACGGCCATCTCGGCGCCGCCGGGACTCGACCGCGTCCAGCGGCCGAACGCCTCGGGATGATAAGTCCAGGTGCTCCCGCTCGCAGACTCTCCAGACGATCGCCCATTGACCATTGACGATGGCCCGGCCGCCGGCTGCTCCCACCAGCCGAACGCGTTCAGGAAATCGGCTCGCCCATCGCCGTTGACATCGCCGACGCCCATGCCGTGGTTGGCCCAGGGCCCGGGCTCGCTGATGTAGGTCTTCGTCCAGAGGTCGGTCGGGTTCGCACGATCCGGCTTCGCATAGGCGAAGCGGTTCTCGCTGTCCTTGAACAGGAACTCCGGGACACCGTCCGCATCGACGTCCTTGAGCAGCATGAACTCGCACGACATCCGGTCTGTCACGGTGTAGGTTTCCCAGCGGCGCGACTCTCCCTTCGGGTTCACGTACAGAACCGCGGGACGCTGGAAGATCGCGTTCAGCACGTCGGGCCATCCGTCACCGGTGAAGTCGTACGCGTACTGCAGGCCGTTGAAGTACTGCGTGCCTGGATCGATCGTGCCGCCGACGTAGATCTCGCGTGCCGCGTTGTAGTCGGGACCGAGGTAGTAATACGGGCCGGCGACGATATCGGGCGTGCCGTCGCGATTGAAATCGGCAACGGCCGGCCCCCACGAGTAATAGAACTCGTTGACGGCCTGCATCCTGAAGCGCGTGGACACCTGCTCGGGGCGCGAGACGCGCGGCTGGAGATCCTTGGTCGAGACGTCCTTGAAGCGCACCTCACCGGTGCCACCGACAAACAGGGCGACGGGACCGAACGAGCCGTATTCGGGCTCTGCCACCGAGTCGCCGATCCCGGCCGCGTCATTGAGGAACGTCCGCAGAATGTTGGCGTCGAGCACGAACTCGACGGTGTTCCAGTCGCCTGCGCGCACGCCGGTCGCCGGACGCGGAATGGGCGATGGAATCCCGCCGGGCATCTGCGGGATCTGGGGCGGTCCTCCTGCGCGTGCGGGCGCATTCGGAGCCGGATCTGGCGGCGGCGCCACGCGAAGCTGCCCTCCCGCAGGCGACCTGAGGCGCTCCTTCGACTTCTCGATGCCCTGCGCGTCGAGCGTGACGCGATAAGTCGCGAGGTCGCCTTCGTTCAGCGAAACGAAGACGCCCTTCAGACCTCCGTCGCTGGTCTTCTCAGCGCGCAACAGCACGCCGGTCTGGCATCCGGCCGCGCATCTGAACGACGCGAAGACGGCCACATCCTGATAGGGCTTGTCCGACACGAGCCATCCGCCGGCCCCGGCGTCGGCCGATCCCACGATCTCGCCATTCTCCGCGCGCCAGCGCGCCTTGCCGATCGGGCTCCAGCCGTTGAGGCTCGAACCCGAGAACACGGTGTCGGGCACGAAATTCTTCGACGCGCCCTGGGTAACAGACGCGAGCAAGGCGACTCCGAGGACAAGTGCCGTGAAAAACGATCCGGTGCGAGACTTCATGGGCATCTCCTGTTTCAACGGCGCCGGGCGGCTCGGGGCTTGCGGCTGACCTTCTGTTCCTCGACTTCCGCGGCTTCCTGTTCGAGCGCGGTGCGAAGCCACTGTCCGGGCTCCTCGATGTGCACGCGCAGGGCGCGTTCGGCGGCCTCGGGATCGCGTGTTCTCAACGCATCGACCACCGCGGCATGCCGCTCGACGATCTCGCGAAGCGAATGGTGCGACTTGGTGACCGTCAGGAAGGTCGTGGTGGCGAGGCGCATGCGATCCCAGATCTGCTGAAGGATGCGGTTGCCAGAGGCCTCGACGATCGTGAGGTGAAACGCGAAATCGGCTTCAACCGCCCGGCGGTTGTCGCCCCGCGCCGCGGCCGTGCGCATCGTCGCGAGGAGGCCTTCGATCTTCTTGAGGGTTGGCGGATCGATGCGCGACGCGGCGTGGCGCGCGGCCAGTCCCTCGAGGACCGCACGAATGGGATAGAGCTGCAGCAACTCCTCGGTCGAAATCTGCCGGACGATCGCGCCGCGAAACGGCGAGCTGACCACAAAACCCAGCAGGTCGAGGTCGCGCAGCGCCTCGCGGACCGGCGCCTGGCTGACGCCGAACTGCTGGGCGATGCGCATCTCGACGATGCGTTCGCCTGGCGCGAGGGTGCCGTTGAGGATCTGTTCGATCAACTGCTCGCGAATCTCGTCACGAAGCACACGCCGCTCGAATCGAGGTTTCTTGTCTCGCGTCTTCATCACGCCCTCAGCGTCACGCCCTGCTTCACGAGATACCCCCGCGCGATCTTTGCGCACTCGAGGGCGGGAATCGGCATGTCGGGGCTGCTGTCGAGCTCCACCATCACCATGCCGTCCATCTGTCTGCCGTTCATCATCGCCAGGATCGCAGGCACGTTCACCTTGCCCTGGCCGAGCGGGCAGTATCCCAGAAATGGCTGTCCGCCCACATAGTCCTTCAGGTGCATATGGTGGATGATCGGGAGGAAGTCTTTGACCACCTGCACCGGATCGGATCCGCCTTTCTGCAACTGGCCGATGTCGGGACCGAACTTGAGATACCGCGTATCGACGGCCTCCATGACGGCATAGGTCTCTTCGCGCGTTTCGATGCACGTGCCCGTGTGCTGGTGCAGGACGGGCGTCAGGCCGAGGTCGGACACCGCTTTCGCGCCCTCGTTCAGCGCCTCGATGATGCCGGTCTTGTACTCGGCAAAGTTGAACTTGTCGCGCGGAACACCGTTGGGCCCAAAGACGATGACCTTGCCGCCGTACTTCTTGACGAGCTTCGCGGTCGCGACCGTTCGCTCGAGCGACGGTTTGCGCTGCGCCGGATCCGTCAGGTTCGGACCGCCATAACTCGAAATCAACGGGAGTTTGTACTTCTCGAGCAGGGGGCCGACGCCGCCGTGGGCCTCCATACCGTCGATTTGCCAGCCGAAGAGCTCGAGGCCGTAGAACCCGAGGCTGGAAACATCCTTGGCGATCTGATCGATCGCGGGCGGATCGGCGAGCCGCATCGGTCCCCCGCCGGGCGGGTTGCCCCAGGGCCAGGTGATGCCGGTGTGGCCGATCCGGATGTTCAGTTTCTGCTGTGCGTACGCGGGAAGCGCGGCACCTGCCGCGGCGAGCGCAAGGGTGCGCGAGAACGCTCGTCGATCGATCTTCATGCGCGACTCCTGTCGGATCGGGCTCCGCCGTTCGCGCCCGCGCCGTTGGATATTATCGATAATCGATTTTGATGAAGCGAGAGGGAGTCTAAAAGGATTGGCCCACGGTGTCAACGGGAGAGCGGTCGCGCCAGTGCACCATCGGCAACCCCGGCACCGGCGCGCGGAAGCAGGGAATGCGGTGGCCCTTCAACGACCCGATGTAGACCGTCTGCAGATCGGGTCCGCCGAAGGTCACGCTGGCCATCCACGGCGCGATGCCCTGCCCGGTCGCGAACAACACGTCTTCGGTCACCCGGTTCGCGCGAAACGCCTGCTCGAGCGCGCCCACCTTGATCGGATCGCCTTCGTCGAGCAACACGCGCAGATCACCCTTCGGCGTCAGCACGAACAGCCTGTCCGAATAGACGAGCGTGCCCCACAAATTGCCCGCGCTGTCGAAGGCGATGCCGTCGGGCCATGCCCCGGTTCCAAGGGAACGCGGGCCGAAGACCTCGCGCCCGACCGCGTTGCCGCACTCGTCGATGCGCAGTCGCGTGATGCACCCGCCCGTCGTCTCCACGACGTACAGGAACTCCTCTTTGGCGTCGAAGCGAATCTCGTTCGTGAAATGAAAGCCGTCGGCCACGATGGTGAAGCGCCCGTTGTCGAACCGCGCCAGATAGCCGTCGTCGAGATCGGGACGCAGGGCGTGCATCCAGTTCTTGATCCGCGTCGACACCGTGATCCAGATCCGATCGCGCGAGTCGCGCAGCACGAAGTTCACCTTGCCGATCGGCTGGCCGTCGAGCGTGTCGGCGAGCACGCGCGACGTGCCGTCGCGCGACATCAGCTCCAGGCAATCGGTGCCGAAATTCGAAATCAGGAAATCGCCGTTCCGGGCGAATGCGAGCCCGTTCGGGAGCGTGCCCTCCAGATACCGCTTGGCTTCGCTGTGGGCGTTCTGGAACTCCGCCGAGCTCCGTTGCGTGATGATCTGCTGCGAGCCGTCGGCGGAAATGCGCACCACGCCGCCCCGCGCGTCGGCCGACCACAGCGTACCGTCGGGCTCGGCCAGAATGCATTCCGGCCGTTGAAGGCCGTGTCCCACGTAGTTGATGGCGGACTTGTCGATGCCGAAATCGAGAAGTGGATTGGTGGTCAGGATTCGCTCCAGATCATGGCCTATGGTGGAGTGAAACCGCCGGGCGTGTCAAAGGCTTCGGTCAAGAGGGTGGGACATTGGTAGATTGGGAGATGGGGAGATTGGCAGAATGTTGCTAGATTGACGATTGATGATTGGTTGATTCAGATGCTCAACAAATCTGCCGATCGACAATCTTCAATCCGACAACAATCTACCAATCTCCCCATCTCCCAATCTATCTATGCAGGTTAAGACGATGCCCCCGTGGCTCGAGCCGATGGCGGCGACGCTGACACAGGAGCGGTTCGGAGGCGGGGATTGGCTGTTCGAGCGCAAGTTCGACGGCATCCGGCTGCTCGCCTACAAAAATGGCGATGAGGTCGGTTTGTTCTCGCGGAACCGTCTGCCGCAGCACCTGCCCGAGGTGGCCGGCGCGGTCGCACGCCTTCCAGCGAACGAGGTCATCCTCGACGGAGAGGTCACATGGGACGGCCGCAGCGGCTACCACGTATTCGACATCCTGTGGCTGAACGGGCAGGCGGTTACCTCGATGCCGATCGAAGACCGCCGCGCGCTGCTGGATACCCTGCCGTTCACACCGCCCCTGGCGCGTGTGGCGCTCGTCGAAGACGAGCACCCCTGGGAACGTGCCGCCCGTGAGGGATGGGAAGGGGTCATCGCCAAGCGGCGCGGCTCTCCGTACGAGCACCGGCGATCGAAGCACTGGCTCAAGATGAAGTGCGAGGCCTCGCAGGAGCTGGTCGTGGGCGGCTTCACCGATCCGCAAGGGGCCCGGGTGGGCCTCGGGGCCCTGCTCGTCGGATACTACGAGGGCAGCGACTTCGTCTACGCGGGGAAGCTCGGCACCGGCTTCGACACCAGACTGCTCGTCGACCTGCGGGCGCGCCTCGATGCGATCGAACAGCCCGGATCGCCGTTTACGAAAGCCTCGGGGCTGCCCAGGGTGCGCGCCCATTGGGTAAGTCCGGAAATCGTCGTGCAGGTCGGCTTCATCGAATGGACGGTCCACGGCAAACTGCGGCATCCGAGGCTACTCGCCGTGTGCGTCGACAAAGACCCTCGCGGAGTCGTGCGGGAATGACGCAAACAAGAGATCAAGAGATCAGGAGAATTCTTTTGAAAAAACTCCTCTTGATCTCCTGATCTCCTGTTTATATTTGCCTTCGTGGCCTCTGTAGTCCGCGACCTGATCTCCCACCCCGAGAAAATCCTGTTTCCCGATGACGGCATCACCAAGGGCGATCTCGCGGCCTACTACGAGGCGATGGCGCCCGTCCTGCTGCCCCATCTGCGCGGACGTCCGATCACGATGGAGCGATACCCGGCCGGCATCGGCAAAAAGGGATTCTGGCAGAAGGACGTCTCGAAGGGTTTTCCCGACTGGTTGAAGCGAGTCGAAGTCCCGAAGAAGGAGGGCGTCGTCCATCATCCGGTCGTGACGGACTTGCGATCGCTCCTGTGGGTCACCAATCAGAACACGATTACGCAGCACGTCTGGACGTCGCGGGTTCCCCATCTCTATTACCCCGACATCTGCGTCTTCGACCTCGATCCGTCCAGGGAGGATCTGGACGAGCTTCGCGCCGCGGCAACCGGCCTGCGCGATCTGCTCGCCGCGCTCAAGCTGCCGTCATGGGTCAAGACCTCGGGATCGAAGGGCTATCACATCGTCGTTCCGCTCGATGGAAAGACAGAGATGGGCCAGGTCGCACGGTTTGCGCATACGGTGGGAAGAGTCTTCATCAGCCACGCACCGGATCACCTGACGCAGGAGTTCAGCAAGGTCGATCGCCGCGGACGGATCTACGTCGACACCGGCAGAAACGAGTACAGCGCGACGTTCGCCGCGGCCTACACCGTGCGAGCAAAGCGAGGGGCGCCGGTGTCTGCGCCGTGCACCTGGGAGGAAGTGGCGGGCGGCCACGTGGCACCTGCGACGTTCACGCTGCGGAATATGCCAGAGCGCGTTGCCAAGGTGGGTGATGTCTGGGCCGANCTGAAGAAGCGCGGCTATTCGCTGACACGGCCGAGTGANCTCCTGCGGCGTATGGCTGGCCGCTAGCAGCCCGTGGTGAAATGGCGATNTGTGAGTCTCTCCCTGGATGATTCCTCGGTAACTGTTTTCGAGCGCACCGCACGCGAGNTCGTGCCACGAGCGGCCGCGGCGGCCCATCCAAAGGTACAGTGCTATGGCGACGACAATGTAGCCGGTGAGAGGGAGATACCCTCCCTCCCCGAGCCACAGCTCGTTGTCGCCGCCCATGAAGAACTTCGGGAAGAGCCACTGAGAGATCGTGTTGTGAAAGCTATGAAAGAAGACGGCTGGCCAGAGACTGCGAGCTCGATACGATTCGTGCGCCCAGATGAGGGCAAGCGACAGATCGAGAGCCGCAGAGAGGCCGATGCTTCTCCAGAGGCTGCCGGTGTCGACATAACCCGCGCCCACGATGATCGGCGTATGGAAAGCGATCCAGGCCAGGGATACAAGGAGGACACTGTTACGAACACCAGCCGCATCCAGGCGGGGCTGTAGATACCCGCGCCACGCGATCTCTTCACCGAGGGCCGTGAGAGTCCCGAAGACTCCAAGGATCGCCAGGTTCACGATGAGGTTGAGGACGATCTGCGAGCTGGTCGTCCAGCGTCCGCCGCCAGGGCTCCATTGTGCAAGGCCGACGTTCCAGGCAATCGCGTACGCTGCGCCATAGACAGCGAGCGGCAGGACAACGGGCCACAGCACCACTTGTGCGCCGGTCGCTCCCCATCGGTGAAGCGGCAGTGTGGCTCTGAAATCGCGATCGACCGTGCGCTGGGCAACGAAGCGGCCGAGCGCCGGCGCCCACATCGCCACCACCGCCAGCGCCCCCCAGGCTGGCGAATGCACGGTCCATCCCTTCGATGCAGACAGCGCGGCGATTGCGGTGGTTGCGGCTGCGGAGATGCCGGCTACGACGAGGAAGGGCTGCCACGGAATCACTGGAACACTCTAGGATGGTTCGTGACCATACCTGCACGGGCGCGGACGCGGCGGCCGCGCTAGCCTGGAGCCCGGCCGCTCAGCGCAGCGAGACGTCCCACACACGTTGAAAGCGCGACGTCCCCTGCGGCCCGGAGACTTCCAGCGTCACGACAAAATCGCCGCCGCGCGGGTAGGTGTGCTGAGGATGTTGTTCGGTGGACCCGCTGCCGTCGCCGAAATCCCACTTCCACGACGTGACGGCGCCCAGAGACTCGTCCTTGAACGCGACGAGGCGCCGGCTCATGTCGACGACGGTGTGCCTCCACTTCGCGCGCAGCTCCTGCGCCGACGGCGGCTCGAGGGGCATCAGCCGGAACCCGACGAGCTGGTCGGCGTTGCCGAAGAACGTCTGCTTGTGGGAAAGGTTCCAGAAGCCCACGCGGCCCTTCGCATTCACGTCGTCGTAGTCGATGAGGCACCAGGACAAGCCGATCAGCTTGTTCTCGTACAACCGCGACTCGACCGCGCGCTGCGGACCGTCGCAGCCGGCATAGTCGAACGGCGTGATCCAGAATTCCAGAACGAGCTTGCCGGCCTGGCCAGGCTTGAAGTCGTAGCCGTAGGCGGCGTTGGCATAGGGCAGCTCCTTCGTGTACTGCGCGCAGCCCCACGCCATGGTCCAGTCCTTGTCGCCGGGCGGCGTGAAGATGTGGTAGTTCTGCGCGTGCACGCCGTGATAGCCGAAATGGGCGTCCGCGCGCGGCACCCGCGGATCGAGCTCGGAACGCGGTCCAACGGCTTCCGGCGTCCAGACGTCTCGATGGTAGATGTCGATCAGCGGACCGCCGGACAGATCGCCGTCGACCACCACCTCGAAGATGTCGTTGTGCAGGCCTGAACCGGCGAAG
>Ga0065707_10002928_pt1 | contig 11569 bp, 5 predicted proteins | sample SwiRhicommuniRL3_FD_59094 | JGI IMG/M metagenome (GOLD analysis project Ga0065707, IMG submission 59094) | Switchgrass rhizosphere bacterial communities from Rose Lake, Michigan, USA - RL3 v2 (version 2) | ecosystem: Host-associated > Plants > Roots > Rhizosphere > Soil | place: East Lansing, MI... | reverse complement strand
TTTGATATGGCGACCAGCCAGAATCGACTCTTGGCGCCCAAGCGTATCCATATCCACTAACGTCCTGCCAGTCTCCGTAATAGTCGAGATCATACAGCCCGGGAATGTATGAGTTTGCGTATCTGTAACTGATTGTCCGGCGATAAGGATCAAAGAAATCTGGATCATTCAGATAAGTGTTGTAGTCGCGATAACGGCCGTCGTAGTAACGCGGGTACTGGTAGCCATAATAATCGTCAACCAGATAACCGGCGTCGCGTCCGTTGATCTGCGACAAAACAGCGTCGGCGGCGGTCGAGCCGACGAGTGTCAGCAATTCACCTTTACTTATCTGGCCGCTGCCTCCCAGGCCCACAACTTGTGCGAGTCCACTCAGCACGGAAACAAGCACTTGCCCGTTGTCGACGCCGACGTTGTAAAGACCCGGTTGTTGGAAATCGACTGCGCCGTATGGCGTCGCCACTTCAAACAAGTCGCCGGAGTTCAGGTAGCCGACGTCGAACACGGCTGAGCCATCGCGCAACGCGAGCTGTGTGCGTTCATCATTTAACGCCAGCACGTCGAGTGATGTATTTGGATTGAGCCGGGCGAAATTTCGTCCGGTAAATGCCAGACTCGCGCGCGAGTTGTCGCGCGTGTAGATGCGATCGCCGACTGAGAACGGCTGGTTCTCCGTCGCTGCGATCCACTGATCGTTTTGAGCGTTAACAGCCTCACTGTTGTTGAGTGCTACCTCGCCCTCGACTCGCTGAATGCGCGCCGCATTCGGGATTGCTTCGGCTGACGCGGTCTGCTCGTGTTTCATCCACAAACCCACGCCCACGCCCGCCGCCACGGCGCACACCAGAGCGACAATTGCAAGGTGTGGCCACACTTTCAGATTGTTCATAAGCCCCCCTCAAGTTGTTTTCACATGAGATTTGGCAAGGACCGTGCCCACCGGAGGGATGTGACTGAATCACCATCGGATCGCAACACGGGCCACGGATCAGACGGATTAAGAACGGATTTTGGTTTTATTTGTGTTGATCCGTGGTACTGCTCATAACCGATATGGTCAATCCGTGGCCGAAATCGTCCCGGAAAGCTACATAAATGAAGCGTGATTTGCCTGAATTCTGCGTGGAATAGCAGTTGCCAAATGCCAACCTGTCGACCTCTCTCCGCTTTGTCAGTACTGAAAGGACTTTGAAGAAGGTGAAACACTTAAAAGAAATAGGATTGTCTTTGGCGATAAGCGCGATGGTGTTTGGCGCGAGCGATATCGCCAGTGCCCAGGGCCGCCGCGGACGTGGCGAAGAGCGGAGTCAGGAAAATCAGGCCGAGCGCGAGCAACGTCAGCAAGCCCGCCAACAGGAACAACAAAACCGCCAGCAAGCGCGCCAGCAAGAAAACCAGGCAGCGCAGCCGCAGCGGCAAGCTGAACAGCAGCAACGCTGGGAGCAGCGTCGTCAGGAACAACAGCAAAACAGTCAGGAACGGCAGCAGCGCTGGGAACAGCAGCGGCAGCAACAGCGAAACAACGATCAGCAGCGGCAGGAGCAGATTCGGCAGTCGCGCGAGCGTGAAGATCGTTGGCAGCAGCAGCGACAGGATCAGATCCGCCAGTCACAGGAACGCGACCAGCGTTGGCAGCAACAGCGCCAACAGCAGCAGCAGAATCGCGACTGGGAGCAGCAGCGACAACGCCAGCAGCAGCAACAGCAGCAACAACAGCAGCTCGAACAGCAACGTCGCCAGCAGCAGTGGGAACGCGATCGCGATCGCAATCGAGACTGGGACGGACGCCGCGACAACAACCGCGACAATAACAACCGCGATAACAACAACAACTGGCGTCAGAACCGTAACTGGCAGCTCGAACAGCAACAGCGTGCCGAACGTTATCGTCAGGATTGGCAGCGCCGGCAGAATTTCCTGAACCAGCGCCAGCGTCTGCTCGAGCAGCAACGCCGTCTGAATCAGTTGCGCTATCAGCAGCGTTATCTGGACCAGATACGCCGCGATCAGCTAAGACTGCAGCAATGGCGGTATAACGACTATGGTCCGTACAACTATCGCTATAGCAGAGGCGGCACGTACTACGAGACCAACCGGTATGGCGCGGAGATGTTGCAGCGCGCAATCCGTGATGGTTATGAAGAGGGCTTCTACGCCGGACAGGCGGACCGCCAGGATGGCTGGGGCTTCAATCCCGAGGAAGCATACGGCTACCAGGATGCAAGCTACGGCTACGATGGCTATTACGTCGAGTTGGGCGATTACCAGTATTACTTCCGTGAAGGTTTCCGACGTGGCTACGAGGACGGTTACTACAGCCGCTCACGCTACGGAAGCCACTCAAACGGCGGTTACAGCATTCTCGGTACAATCCTCGAACAGATTCTTGGATTGCAGTTGCTGAACTAAGCATTGAGCCGCGGATGAAAATCCGCGGCTTATTTTTTTGTGAAAGAGAATTGATAGGTGATTCCTAACGATTCACCGAGCGGATCTTTCCCGGTGCCGCTCATCTTCTTTCCATCCTCTGATATCTTTCCGACGTCTTCGCCGAGATTCCAACCGTCACCGCTCAACACTTCAGTCTGGGTCATCGTCAGTGTTCGCAATTGCCAATCGTAGACGCCCTTGAAGGCGACGCGAATCGCGCCCTGTTCCAGCACCCCATCAAGACTGTTGCCTTTCTGATTATTAATCGTGAGCTTCGTAGCGGTACCCATCGGGCCATAGGTTCCGGCCCAGGTCCCGCGTAGATCTACTGGCGTGCTGTTCCGGGTCACCACCTGGTTGATATTGATTCCAAGGTCGCGACTCTTCTGCATCCGGTTCACTCCAAACTGAATCGCGATGCCGGCTCCGACAATCACAATCAGCGCGACGAACACGCCCGCCGCCGCGATGATCCAACGTAGCGGCGAACGTCGTGTCGTCACCGAAGCCGCAGGCTGATAGCTCACGGGCTCCGTGAAAGCCTTCTGTAAATCGCGACCAAACGCGATCGCCTCCGGCTGGCGGTGTTCCCGATTCTTCGCCAGTGCGCGCAGGCAAACGGATTCGATGGCGGGAGGCACGCCGAGTGACGGCGGAAAATGCGGCGGGGGCTCGTGCAGGTGTTTCGAGATCAGCCCGGCGAAATTGTTTGACCGGAACGGCGGTCCACCAGTCAGCATTTCGTAAAGCATCGCCCCGAGACTGTAAACATCCGCACGCGCATCAAGCTCTTCGCCGTTACACTGCTCCGGCGACATGTAATACAACGTGCCGATCACGGCGCCCGTTTGCGTCAACCCGGTTTGCGCGGTGACGTCGCGAACCTTCGCGAGTCCAAAATCCACGACCTTTGCCGTCTCTTCATCGCCCTCGTGACTCGGCGGAACGATGATCACGTTGTCGGGCTTTAGATCACGATGCAGCAGTCCCTGACGATGCGCGACACCTACGCCCGCGCAGATGTCCTGCATCAAGCGCACCGCACGCTCCGGCGTCATCCGTCCTTCGCGGCGAAGCAGGTTTCCGAGAGATACACCACGGACCAACTCCATCACGATGTATGCTTCGCTTGTTTGGCCCGTACCGTCGTTGAAATCGTGAATAGTGACGACGTTCGGGTGCCTGATCATCGCAGCGGTGCGTGCCTCACGACGAAATCGCTCGAGCGCCTGCTTCTCACGTACGAGATCGTGATGCAGCAGTTTGACGGCGACTTCATCGCCGATGTGTAGACGTTGCGCTCGAAACACCGAACCCATTCCACCGTGACCAAGACTCTCGATGAGTTTGTATTTGGAATCGAGGATGAGGCCGATCCGTGGATCCTCGCGTGGAGAGTCAGTAACTCGCGGCTCGTTGGCGTTTGTTTCCTTTAAGTCGATCCGGGTTGCGGCGTCACTCGGATGTCGTGAAGTAGGCAGACCACAAGTCCCGCAGAATTGTGCGTCGTCGGCCAATAGATTCTGACAACTCTGACACTTCATGGGAGTTTCAGCGCAAATCCTTTTCGCCGGATCGTCTTCACGCAGGCCGTGTCGATGCCGTTGGTAGTTCCGCGTTCGACAAACTCCGCCGTGATGCGGAGGACGCAGTCGATATTTTCGAGTCCGCCCAGACCGTGAGCTCCGTGCGGTACGACGATGTGAAGACTGTTCTTAAGAGTCTTTGCCACCGNNTCTCCATTCGANGGCGGAGTCACCGGATCCAATTCGCCGGTCANAATCAAGACAGGCACGTCTGATCGAACGGGATCGCCGTAGTCCTTTGCGATCGTCGCACGCGGCCATAGCGCGCACGCTTCTCTTTGCTGGCGCAGTCGATAATCGCCGAGGAAAGTGTTTGCGGCCATTTGTTCGCCTTCCCCTGGTTTGATCCACGGCAAGTCTTCGGCACAGGTCACGGACAGGTACATGCCATTGCTACCTGTTGCGACGAGGAACTTGCGATACCGGATAGCAGCCTCCGTCAACGGAATAAAATTCCCTTGCGCAGCGAGATGTATGGTTAGGGGAACGCGTGAAGCAGCGACCGGGCTGTACAGCATGTAGCGAATGGCTTCCGCAGCCGGATCTCGAGACAGCTTTACCCTCACGTGCTCGCTTGAGCCTTGTTTTTGCACCTCGACTTCGACTGGTCCTTTGATGAGTTGGGCCAGCAGAGACTTCGTTTCGTCTTTCAGATTCGGAAAAGCAGCGTTGCACGCTTCATCAGCCGCGCATTCAGCCAGAATGCCCTGAAGTGCGCGTTCATTACCGAGCGGAAAATCGCTGGGCATATAAGAGTTGGCCGGCGACACACCTTGCAGCGTCGCTGTGCGCACGCGCTTCGGATAGCGTTTGAGATAAGTGAGTGCCGCTCGGGTTCCGTAAGAGCCGCCGAAAAGATTAAGGCGCTCATAGCCAAGTGCGGCGCGCACTTCATCCATATCGTCAATGGCGATATCGGTTGTGTAGAGCGTCAGATCTGCTTGCGCTTCGAGCTCCGGACGGCATTTGCGAATGTCTTCGAGAGGAAAGAAGTAACCGAGATAGCTTTGTAGATCGTTTGGGTTGAAGAGCGAGCAGTCCAGCGGGTGCGACTTGCCGGTGCCGCGCTGATCGACAAACAACAGATCGCGATGCTCGCGGATTTGTTTGAAAACGTCGGCGAACCCGGGAGCGTCTTCCGTGGCAGCCCCGCCTGGTCCACCGGCGAAATACACGAACGGATCGGGCTCGCGCTTGTCGCCAGTTGCCGGAAGGACCAGAATATTGAGGCTGATCATCCGGCCTTTCTTCGCGCGGTTTTCGTAGACCTCGAGCGTGCCGCATTTCGCCGGCCCCTTGATACCTTGTGGCTGACAGTCGCTAAGGACCACGCGCTTCGGACCGTTCTGACGTACGGCACTCGCGCATTGAAGACTGATAACGAGTGCCGCCAATATGATTAGTGCTTTATTCATGGCGTCAGCTTATCCACAGATTACACAGATTTTCAATCAATCTGCGTAATCTGTGGCTGGCCCTTTTGTGGCGGCCTTTGCGCGTTGTAGTTGGAAAACATATCATCGCCTCCCTAATTGAAGTCCCGGAGTCCCCTGATGAGTTCCGAGGAACCAGAACGTCAACTGCTGCATTATCGCCTCATCAATAAAGTTGGTGAGGGTGGCATGGGTCAGGTCTACCGGGCTGAAGACACGAAACTCGGACGCTTCGTCGCCCTCAAGTTGCTCACACCCGACGCCACGCGAGATCAGACCGCGAAGCGCAGGCTACTCGCCGAAGCACAGTCGGCCTCAGTTCTGAATCATCCAAACATCGTTACGATCCACGCGATCGAAGAAGCCGATGGCATCGACTTCATCGTCATGGAGTTTGTCGAAGGCGAGACCTTGACGTCGTATCTCGCCACCAACGGCGCACTGCCACTGACCTCGCTGCTGGACATCGGCATTCAGATCGCCGATGCACTCGAGACCGCACATTCAGTCGGACTCATTCATCGCGATATCAAGCCGGCCAACATCCTGATCACGCCGAAAGGCATCCCGAAAGTTACTGACTTCGGTCTCGCGAAGATGCTGCGTTTCAACACTGACGAGATCGATCGTGAAGCATTGACTCGGGCGGCGAACCTAACGGGACCGGGAGTCGTTCTCGGCACGGCTGCATACATGTCGCCCGAGCAGACACGCGGCGAGCCTCTCGATGTTCGTTCCGAGATCTTTTCACTCGGCAGTCTGCTTTACGAAGCCGCCACCAGAACGCGCGCATTCAGTGGTCCAAGTGTGCTCTCGATCATGCACGCGATCGCCGCGATCGATCCGCCGCCGCCGAGCAAGTTACGACCAGAGCTGCCCCGTGAATTCGATCTGATTATCGAGCGTGCCACCGCGAAAGAAAAAACGCGCCGTTACAACTCGTGTAGCGAAATGGCCGATGCATTGCGGAGTCTGCGAAGCTCGATAACCGGCACCTGGTCAGGCATTCCGATTGTGTACGACCCGGATCTGATCGATCGATCGGCGCCTTCGTTTGTGGGTCGTGAGCTGGAGATGAAGAAGCTCGAAGGTCTTCTTCAACAAGTAATCGACGGAACAGGGCGAGTTGTTTTTATCACCGGCGAGCCGGGTATCGGCAAGACTTCACTCTCCGATGAATTCCTGCGCCGCGCGCGAAAGCAGCTTGTTGCGCCACTGATTTCGCGTGGCCGGTGCGTCGAACAATACGGCACGGGCGAAGCATACCTGCCTTTTCTCGATGCGATGGGCGAACTGCTTCAGGGACCGGGCCGCGAACGTATCGCAGCTATATTGCGCACCTACGCACCAACGTGGTGCATGGAGTTGCCGACAGCATTTGCTTCCAGCGGATCTTTGGAGAAGTTACAACAGGAAACCATCGGCGCCACCAAGGAACGAATGATGCGCGAGATGGGCGATGCGCTCGGGGTGCTCGCGACTACGTCGCCGGTTGTGTTGTTGCTTGAAGATCTGCATTGGGCCGATCCGTCGAGTGTTGATTTGCTCCGGCATCTTTCGCAGCGAATCAGCACGCAGCGTCTTTTACTTGCCGGAACCTACCGTCCCGAAGACGTTGAGCGCAGCGGCCATCCCTTGAAGAGTTATAAAGCAGAGATGCAGGCGCACAACCTCTGCGAAGAAGTGGCACTGAATCTGTGGAGTCGTGAGCATGTTGCAGAGTATATCGACGTAACTTTTTCGCCGAACGACTTTCCCGGCGAGCTCATCGCGCTGATTCACGAAAAGACTGAAGGTCATCCACTCTTTGCCGCGAATCTCCTGCAGTACCTCGGCGAGTGTGGCGATCTCGCAAAAGTTAATGGACGCTGGTCACTGGTGCGACGATTGTCGGAGATGGATCTTGCCGCGCCTGAGAGTGTGCGCGCGATGATCAGTAAAAAGATCGATGCNCTTGAAGCAGAAGAACGGCGCGCGCTTCAGTACGCCAGTATCGAGGGCACGGAGTTTCTTTCTTCTGTGACCGCAAAGCTGCTCGGCGCCGACGAGATTGATCTCGAAGAGTCGCTCGCGCGCATCAGCAAGAGCCATCGTCTAATCGACACGCTTGGCGAGGAAGAGTTGCCCGATGGAACCCTCGCGACGCGGTATCGTTTTTCACACGCGCTTTATCAGAATTTTCTTTACGGTGATCTGGTTAACAAGCGTCGTGTGTTGCTGCACCGGCAAGCCGGCGAACAGTTGCTGAGGCACCATGGCAAACGGGCGCCACAAATAGCGACTCAACTAGCACGGCACTTCGAACAGGGACGCGACTTCCCGCGGGCCGTTGAATTTCTGATTCACGCGGGCGATCATGCCGCGAAGCTTTATGCTTACGCCGAAGCTGAACGTCACTACACTCACGCCCTGGCCCTGGCCCGGAAGCTTCCGGACGAAGTCCAGCCCGAACGGCTGACGACGCTCTATCACAAGCGCGGCACCGTGAATCATGCGCTGAGCAACTTCTCGCAGGCTGCCAAAGATTTCACCAACATGCTTGAGCAGGCGCAGGTGCTTGATTCGCTCGAGTTGCAGTCAACCGCGCTCAATGCGTTGACGATGACGCTCTTCTTTTCGCACCGGCTCGAGGAGACTGTCGCCCGCGCTACTGAAGCTCTGGAAGTGGCTGAACGCGCAGGCAATGAAAAACTCCGCGTCGAAACCATGTTCTTAATCGGACTCAAACATTGTTGCTATGGAGAGTTGAGAGAAGCAAAGGTGTTGCTGGACGAAGCAATCGCGACATCCAGACGGCTCAATCACCGCCCGACTTTGTGCGCCGGCCTGACCTGGCGAGCTTGCGTGCACTTCTTTCAATCGGAATACGCACTGGCAATTGAGTTAGCATCCGAAGCGTTACGGCTTACGTCTGTACTGCGCGATGGTTTTCTGATGTTGACGTCGCTGTTCTTCCTCGGGCTCTCGCAGGGAAACCAGGGCAAGATGTCTGCTGCGCTCGCAACGCTGAATGACGCGTTGGACAAGGCGCGTCGCAACGGTGATCTGTTCTGGCATCCGCGCTTTCCAAACTGTATCGGCTGGATTTATCGCGAGCTTTACGATTTCGAGTCTGCGCACAAGTACAACGAAGAGGGAATTGAAGTTTCACGCCTGCATCATGTGATGGAGGCTGAGGCGAATTCGTTGATCAATCGAGGCATTGATTGCACTCATGCGGGAAATCACGAGCAGACGGCGGTCGCGTTTCATGAAGTGAGAGACATTTTCGAACGCGATGCGTGGTTCCGCTGGCGGTATAACATCCGGCTTGAGGCCGCGATGGCGGAACACTGGTTGAAGAAAGGCGATCTCGACAAGGCTTTGGAGTTCGTTGAACGTCTTTATGCGACCGCGACTGAGCATGAGGTGCACAAGTACATCTCCGTCGCGCATCACCTCAGGGCCAGGGTATGTCTTGCCGGTAACAATTTAGCGGAAGCCGAGAAGAACTTTGACCTGGCATTGGCCGAGCTTCAGACGTATCCCGTGCCACTCGTTGCGTGGAAAGTTCACGCCGGCAAAGCGCGGCTAAAAAAACAGTTGGGCAAGGAAGCGGAAGCGCAGGAATCATTCGCGCGCGCCTCCGAAATCGTGAACCTCATCGCCTCCAACGTAACCGACGAGAATTTGCGCGCCACCTTTCTTACAGCAACCAAACAGATGATCTAGCCACAAAAAAGCACAAAATGCGCATGATGTGCATATTGTGCCTTTTCGTGGCTGCCTTGCGCGGGGTGAGAAATTAGAATTCGCGGATGCCGGAGACGTTCATGGCAGAGCCAATGCCGTCCTTCAAGGCCTGCGAATCATATTGAATGGTCGAGTTACCGCCGCCCTGTGTGTCGTACTTGGGTGCGGTAAAATCTCCGCTCGTGCGATCGAAGGCAGCGATCGCAATACCACCAAAAATATCTCCGTTACCACCACCCTCACGGATCAACTTGCCTGTTCCGAGCACGAGTATCGCGCCGGTGAAGTCTGTGTTTCCGCGTATCGTTAACGTGCCCGTCACGACGAGGAATCCGGAGCCGCTCGTGAGAGTGCAATCACCGTCAACGAATGTGAACTTCGGAGTATTGACCGAATCGTTCACTGTATGCTGACCGCTGAAAAGTCGATTTGTAGATCGGGCCTTGGTTTGCAATGCACTCAGGTAAGCTCGCGCTCTGTTGGCGTTGTCGAGAAACGAAGGCGTCTCAATCGTGCCGGGAGTCGTGTCGTCGTCTCCGAGAATACCAATCATCGGTTGTGAGACTGTGCCGGGTTTATTGATTACGATATCGTCTTCATCGCATTTCGAAATCGCAAAAGCTGGACGTTGTGCGTCTACGCCGGAATGGTCTATACCTGAATACACCTTGGTGCCGCTGCTTCCTGAGTCAAACGAGAAAGGCGTGCAGTCGTCTGCACCGCGTAGAGTCATGCCTGCCGGTATTTCGAATTCCAAGTTCTCTTTGTTCACCATCAGTTCCAAACGCTTTTTGGCTCCTTGTGGTCCAAAGCCGTAGGATTTCACCAGCAAACGTTTCGGATCGGGAGACGTCACCTTCGCCGGTATGTTCGTCGTGTTTGTTAGCGGTGTGTAAACAAGATCGAGCACCTTGGTGCCGCTCGCCAGGTTGAGTGCGTAAGTGGTGCCGTCGGCTTTCACTGAGGCTTTGTCGAAAGTTACTTTGACCGCAGCGCTGGCACTGTCGACCTCACCTTCAAATGTGCCTTCAAGAGTAGTCTCCGCGGCCCACGGCAGAGATTGTGTAATCGTGATTTCGAAACCCGTTTTCTCGATCGCGACGTCATCCGCAGTGCTGGTAGCCGGTCGTTCGATGACGAAACTTCCCAGCGCTGAGTCGAGCGTAAGAGGGAAGGTATACGGATCGGGGCTCAGGTTGGTCGATGGCTGGCCCGAGTAGCGGATGATCACTTCATCAGTGCCACCGGCAGTGCCGAAGGTCCTTTGATACGTCTTGCCTGAGTCGCCCTTGTCGATTGTTGCGGAGGTCTCAAACTGGACGATGTGACTGTTCGGATCCATGTTCTCTACGGTCACTCGATAACCACCTGTGACTGCTCCGATCGCGACCGGCACAAGACTGTTTGGATCCGAGGGATCGTTGTATGGAAGCCAGCCGGCAAATCGTGATGTACCCGAATTACCACCATTCGAGATGCTGGGAATGATCGCAGTGCGAAAACTCATGCGGTCGTTCACATTGATCAAAGGTCGGGTGTTTCCGCGTAGCGCATTCAGCGCTGACTGCATTCCCGATTCGGCCACGTAATAAGCCTGCATCTCTGCAGTCGAGTTAATCGCGTTGTTGGCCGACATCATCGTCGTCGTGATCAATGCGCCGCCGGCTCCGAGAAGCAGTATCGAGACCAGCAACATCGTTACGAGCGCTGCGCCTCGTTCGCCGGCGCGGTTAAGGTACATTTTGGGTTCGCGGTTCATGGGAGTGTGGCGGGTTCCTTTAGTAAGTGATTGAGTTGCGGAGAACGACGTCCGAGGTCAGTTGAACTTGGGAGGCGGGCTGATAACCGGACTGTCCCCGAGTGCCGACCGCGGGCAGTGTCACGCCGACGGCGATCACAATAAACTTCGCCTCTGCGGGTGATACTTCACTCTTTGAATTTCCGGCGGCGTCCTTCACATCCATGATGTCGCACGTGCCATCGGAGGTTACAGTCGTGCTGTAAGTAACTTTTTCGTCGTAGTAACGAAAGATGAGCGAGTCAATCCGGTTGGCGAGCACGGTGGTCTGGTTCGAACCGTTCCTTTCGTAGCGCACGATGTAACGCTGGCTGATTGTGTTATCGACGTACATCAGGAACTTGAGATCTTCATCCGTATCTTCCACGTCGGGGTCTTCGTAATAACCGTTGGCGGAATCAGGCATGCCGTTGAGATTTGAGACGATGCGGATGGACTGATTGTCGCTGTCGTTGGTAACGATGCCATTGCTTGCTACGGCGCCGAGTCCGCTGGGCAGCTTCAAACCGGCGTTGCTGATTTCACGCGTCATGATATTCAGCGCGCGTTGAACGTCGGCAATCCCGTCTGACTTTCGATCTTCACGCGAG
>Ga0065707_10082887_pt1 | contig 11574 bp, 9 predicted proteins | sample SwiRhicommuniRL3_FD_59094 | JGI IMG/M metagenome (GOLD analysis project Ga0065707, IMG submission 59094) | Switchgrass rhizosphere bacterial communities from Rose Lake, Michigan, USA - RL3 v2 (version 2) | ecosystem: Host-associated > Plants > Roots > Rhizosphere > Soil | place: East Lansing, MI... | reverse complement strand
CGTCACCTGCTCCGGCTCGTGCACGAAGTAGCCCTGGATGAACTCGATGCCGAGCTGCCACAGCACCGCCATGGTGTTGGCGTCTTCGACCCGTTCGGCAATGGTGCTCACGCTCTTGGTCCGCGCCTGATCGACGAATTCGCGCACTTTCTGCTGGATCCCTGGATTGACGGCGATTCCCTGCATCAGCGTGCCGTCGATCTTGATGTACTTGAGCGGCAACTGCGAGAGCAGCCGACCCGGATCGCGTCCGGTGCCGAAGTGTTCCAGTGCGACTTGAAAGCCCGCCTTGCGCAAGGCGACGGCCATGTCGTTGGTGTCGGCCAGGTATTCGGTCGCGACCTGTTCGCTGACCTGGAACACGATGCGCTGCGCTTCGATGCGGGTCGCCTTGATCTGGTTCGCAAGCCACGGCAACAGCGACTTGTCCCGCACCGAATCGCGTGACAGGCGCACGAACAATTCCTTCACCGGCCGATTGACGCACACCGACATCGCTGCGGCTATGATCCAGCGGTCGATGTTCTTCATCAGGTCGTTGCGTTCGGCAGCGGGGATGAATGCGGTAGGCAACAGTTCTTCGCCCTGCTCGTCGAGCATGCGCACCAGCACGTCGAACATGCCGTGGTCTTCGCCGAGCAGGCTCGCGATCGGCTGCTGCATGAGGCGGAAGCGATTGTCCATCAGCGCCGCCTTGATGCGCTTCACCCAGAGTTCATCCGCCTGTTCGCGGCGCGTATCTTCGTCCTGGTGATCGACGATCTGCAGCTTGTTGCCGCCGCCCTGTGCAGCGGTGCGCCTTGCCGCAATCGCATCGGTCACCGAGACATTCGCGTCGGGATTGCGGGGGTCGATCATTCCGACGCCGACGCTGCAGGTGCAGGAGATCTGCTTGTCGCCGACACGGAAAACCTGTCCGGCGACTTTGCGCAGCAGGTTGTTCGCCACCGTTTCGATGTCTTTCACGGTGCCGCGTTCCATCAGCACCATGAAGGCGCCATCGCCGAAGCGGCCGATCAGGTCGCCGGGCTGGCAGACTTCGGTGATCAGGCCCGCGAACTGGCCGACGAATTCCTCGAGGTGCAGGGGACCGACGTTGTCGCAGATCGCCTCGAGCTTGTCCGGCTCGACCGATACCAGGTGCCGCACGCCGCCCTTGATCGGTTGGGCCAAGGCCTGTAACAGCCGGTCGACGAAGAAGCGTCGTTGCAACGTGCCGGTCGCGGCATCGTGTTCGAGCGCATCGTTCAACTGTTCGTTGAGCGTGCCCGCGTCGCGTTTTTTCGCTGCTATACACAGGCGCACTGCCGGATCGCCGTCGTATTCGGCGGGCGAGAGTTCGATTTCCAGCGCGACGGTCGAACCATCGCTGAGCAAGGCCGACGCTCGCAGCGAATGATCCTGCCATTTGCCTTGCAGGCAGGCGACCAGCGCACCCTTGATGGCTGCGTGCGCTTCGGGATCGAAAGCATCCATCAGCGGCGTGCCGACGATCGCATCCTGGTCCGGAAAACCGTACAGCTCCAGCCAGGCGGGATTCACATCGACGACGATGCCTTCCTGCACGTGCGCAATCGCGTCGGCCGAACCGGCCATGAAAGACTTGAGCTGGTCGCGATATTCGCGGGCCGAACTGAGCGTGCTGTTGAGCGTCTGCGTCTGGCGATGGGCTTCGAGTTCGCGCGTCACCACAGCTTGGAGCCGTGAAGGATTCTTGAGAGTGACGACATCGCGTGCGCCCTGTTGCATGGCTGCGGCGATGATTTCCTCGTCCACTTGCTCGCGAGCGATCAGCACCGGCACGTTCGCATCGAACTGCTTGCGCACCGCCATGACCTTCGCGGTGTCCGCCGGGTCCGGCCCCACGAACGCGATGAGCATGTGGATGTTCGCATGCGACAGGGCATCGCCCAGTTCGTTGAGATCGCGGATCCAGGAGCAACGCACCGCATGGCCCGCATTGCGCAGCGTGCTGTTGATCGCTTCGACGTTGTCCTGATGACGCGTCAGGACGATCATCGGTACAGCTACGGCGCCTTGCTCAGCCAAGCGGAACTCTCCTCAACTCAATGCGGCGTTGCGCGCCGCGGCTCGTTATGTCCGAAGGGCGCGATTCTACGGCCTTTAGCGGGCCCCGAACCCTTCGTTGCGTCACACAAGGGGGGTTTTCGAGGCCTCCCCCGGAATCTCGCGGACCAGGCGGGGCACCAGGTAGCCGGGAAGCCTCGCCAGCAGCCCCGCATACAACCGGCTCGCCCGTTGCTCCTCCACCTCGAAGTGGGCGGCGCCCTGGACCCGGTCGAGCACATGCAGGTAGTAGGGCAACACCTGCATGGTAAAGAGTCGCTCGCTCAATTCCGTCAGGATGTCCACGGAGTCGTTGACACCGGCCAGCAGCACCGATTGGTTGAGGAGGGTGACGCCGCGACCGGCCAGGGCCCGGCAGGCTTCATGAACCGAATCGTCGAGTTCGCGGGCGTGATTGGCGTGAATGACCACGACCTTTTGCAGGGTCAACGATTCCAGCCAGTGCAGCAGTCCGGCGTCCACGCGTTCCGGCAGCACCACGGGATACCGCGTATGAATTCGCAAGCGGCGCACATGGGGCAGGGTATGCAATGCGTCGGTCAGCTGGTGCAGGCGCCGGTCGCTGAGGCTGAGCGGATCGCCGCCGCTCAGGATCACTTCCTGAATCGACTCGTCCGCGCGCAGGCGATCGATGGTGGATTGCCAGCCGCCGCTCGCCGCCGACTCCTCGCCATAGGGAAAATGACGGCGAAAGCAATAGCGGCAATGTACGGCGCAGGCGCCTGTGGCCACGACCAGCGCACGGCCGTGATATTTGTGGAGCAGGCCCGCGCCTTCGCTGCTCGCCAGGTCGCCCACCGGATCGGCGACGAATCCTGCGACGCTGGCCAGTTCGGCGGCGACGGGGAGAACCTGCAGCAGCAGCGGATCGTTGTAATCGCCCCGCCGCATGCGAGCCACGAAATTGCGAGGAACCCGCAGTGGAAACGAGCCAGCCGCCGTCGCTGCATGTGGCAGCAGAGCGGGATCGAGATCGAGCACCCTGCACAGCTCGGCCGGATCGGTAATGGCATCGGCCAGCAGCTGCTGCCAGCGTGCCCGTTTGCTCTCCACGGCAACCGGGTCGGCGATGGAGTGTGCTGAAAATTGGCCTGTCGAGGAGCTTGCGGCTATCATCTGCGCCCTTTCCGGCGGCGGGTCGGTCCCGGCGGCGCCGTCACGAATTTCCGATCCAACCTCTCAAGTATGGACGATGGTTTCCAATGGGCACAGTCTCCACCAGTGAATTCAAATCCGGGGTCAAGATCATTCTCGACAACGATCCGTTCTCGATCGTCGAAAACGAAATGGTCAAGCCAGGCAAGGGCCAGGCTTTCAACCGTGTGAAGGTCCGCAATCTCAAGAACGGCAAGGTCATCGAACGCACCTTCAAGTCCGGCGACAGCGTCGAGACGGCCGATGTGGTCGAGACGGAAATGCAGTATCTCTACAGCGACGGCGACTTCTACCATTTCATGGTGCCGGACAATTTCGAGCAGTACACGGCCGGCAAGGAAGCGATGGGCGATGGCGCAATCTGGCTGAAGGACGGCATGAACTGCACCGTCATGCTGTGGAATGGCGTGCCGCTGAACGTGACGCCGCCGTCGCATGTGGAACTCAAAGTCGTCGAGACTGATCCAGGCGTGCGCGGCGACACCGCGACCGGCGGCGGCAAGCCGGCAAAGCTCGAAAGCGGCGCCGTCGTACGAGTGCCGCTGTTCATCAACGAAGGCGAAGTGATCCGCGTCGACACACGCACCGGCGAATATATCGCGCGGGCGAAGAGCTGAGACTCTGGGGACACTGCTCGCGGCCGTGTCCCCATTCTTTCATCCGAAGTCCGCTTCGCTTGAAGATGAAGATTGGGGACACGCACCTTGCGCTTCGCTACAGGAGCATGTCCCCGCCCGAACCTCACATCGTCTGCAACAGCACTGCGACGAATCTCTCCAATCCCTGCTTGTCCGCCTCATCGAAGCGCGCTTTGAGCGGGCTATCCAGGTCGAGCACTCCCAGCAATTCACCTGCCGTGCTGATGATGGGCACGACGATTTCCGAGTTCGAGTCGGCGTCGCAGGCGATGTGTCCCGGGAACTCATGCACGTCCTGCACGACGACCGTAGTGCGGCGTAGCGCCGCCGTTCCGCAAACGCCTTTGCCGACCGCAATCCGTACACAGGCGGGTTTGCCTTGGAACGGCCCGACCACCAGTTCGCCTTCCTTCAGCAGATAGAAGCCGGCCCAGTTCAGATCCGGCAGCAGGCTAAAGAGCAGGGCGGACGCATTGGCGAGGTTGGCGATGCGATCGGGCTCGGTGGCGATCAGCGCCCGCAGCTGCTGGGCCAGCTCGGCATACAACGCCGCTTTATCGCTCGGGCTGGCGGAATCGTTGGCGGTTGCGGTGAACATCTGAAGTGCCACGCCGGGAGTATGTCACCCAAGGTATCTCATGCGCGGCCGAAGGGAAATGCCAGCACTTCGTCGATGTGCTTGGCTCCGGTCGCGCACATCACCAGGCGGTCGAAACCCAGCGCTACGCCTGAACAATCGGGCAGCCCGGCCTGCAGCGCGGCCAGGAATGCCTCATCGACAGGGACTGCGGGAAGACCACGACGTTCGCGCTCCCGAAGATCCTGCTGGAATCGCGAGCGCTGTTCCTGCGCGTTGACGAGTTCGTGAAAGCCGTTGGCGAGTTCGATGCCGTCGAGATAAGCCTCGAACCGTGAGGCGACTCTTCCATGCACCCGCGCCAATGCCGCCTGCGAGGCTGGGTAGTCAAAGATGAACGTGAGCCGATCGTGGCCCAGTTGCGGACCGACGAGCGTGCTCATGAGCAGGTCCAGGCAAGCGTCGCGATCCTGGTGCAGTCCGGCAGGGACATCGATGCCGGCGCTATGCAAGCGCGCAATGAGCACGGCCGATGGATCGTCGAGCGCATCGACGCCTGCATGCAATTGCATCGCATCACGGTAGCTCAAGCGCTCGGCCCGGTCGGAATGCCGCGAGGCGGGCAGCAGCGTGGTGACGAGTCGCTCGACATCGCCCATCAACGCATGATGATCCATGCCAATGCGATACCACTCCAGCAAGGTGAATTCGGGATTGTGCCAGCGGCCCGATTCCTCATCGCGATAGACGCGGCACAGTTGCCAGATATCGCCGCAGCCGGCGGCCAGCAGGCGCTTCATCGCATATTCGGGTGAAGTGTGCAGGAAGCGTCGCTGCTGGAGTGCCGTGCTCGCGATGCTGGCGAGATGGACATCGGTGACCGCCGCGACACTCAGCGTCGGCGTTTCTACTTCCAGTGCCCGCGTGGCAGTGAAGTATTCGCGGGCCGCACGCAGCATCCTGGCCCGCACTTCGAGCGTGGCGATCGATGCCGTCGGTTGCCAGTCCGTCATGGCCAATCCGTCATGGTTGTCGCGTCATGCCCATTCTATGGCGCGGATCGATCAAGGCCGAGCGCGGCAGACGACTTGGCCGAGACGAACCGTTGCCTGCGGCAGCATGGTGTTCTGCCAGTTCACGCTGTCGCGCTGGAACAGCAGCACTACCGTCGATCCCATGTTGAATCTTCCCAGCTCGGCGCCTTTCGCAAAGCTGCTGCCGATGCCCTTCGCGATCGGATGAATGCCGCGTTTCGGCCGAGGCGGAGGATTGATCTCGCCCGCGTACACGGTTTCCATGCTGCCGACGAAGAGCGCTCCGACCAGGATCACCGCCATGCGCCCGACGGTCGTGTCGAAGTCGCAGATGACGCGTTCATTGCGAGCGAACAATCGAGGCACGGCGCGTGCCGTCGCTGCATTGACGCTGAACAGATCGCCAGGCACATACACCGTACTGCGCAGGCTGCCGGCGAACGGCATGTGTATGCGGTGATAGTTGTAGGGCGCGAGATAAATGCAGGCGAAACTGCCATCGCGATACGCGGCGATCGAACCGGCGTCGCCGGCCAGCAGCTCGGTCAACGAATATCCCTGTCCCTTGGCCTGGATGATGGTTTCACCGTGGACCGGTCCGCATTGGCTCACGGTTCCATCGACGGGGCTCACGATCGTACCCGGTTCCGCTGCGATGGGGCGCGCGTCGGGTCGCAGCGCCCGAGTGAAAAAATCGTTGAAGCTGCGATAGGCGAGCGGATCGGTCTGCACCGCCTCGCTCATGTTGATGGTGTAGCCGCGCATGAAGTTCGTGATGATCAGGCGCTTCACCGTGGGCGATTCATTGCGCATCACGCGATGAACGATTCGCGACAGCGCATGCTTGGGCAGCACGTACTGCAACGTCGCGAACAGGCGGTCGCCGAGGCTGATTTCCGGCACGACTTCGGGCATCTCGATCCTTGCGTCTCGACGGTCAGTGAGTGGGAGCCGGACGGACGGGCTCAGTTGGCGTTCACGATGCGCCGGTAGTCCGCGGCGATGAGATCGGCAGAGTGCGGCGCCGAGAACACTGCATGTAGTGCACCTGCGGGATCGAACAGCAGGATCGCCGCCGAATGGTCCACCGTGTAATCGCCGTTCGGCAGCGCGGTGCGGGCGACAGGAATGCCGAGCGCACGCGTGAATTCGTCGATCGCCGTGACCGGACCGGTGACGCCGGTGAACGTCGGGCTGAAGTATTTCACGTACTTGGCCAGCAGCTCGGGCGTATCGCGCTCGGGATCCACCGACACCAGTATCACCTGTGGGGCGATGGCGGCAGGAGCCGCTGCAATCTTTTTCTCGGCCTGGGCCAGCATGGCCAGGGTCGTCGGACATACGTCGGGACAGTGCGTGAAGCCGAAGAACACCAGGCTCCAATGGCCGCGCATGCGGCTTTTGTCGAACGCCGCGCCGGACTGATCCGTCAACGCGAATTCCGGCAAGGGCCGCGTGGGAGACAGCACTGTCGCGGTCGCCAGCCCCAGATCGGTAGACTGACTGCGGTCCAGGATGGCACGCGCCAACAGCGCACCCGCGCCAATGGCTACAATGGCCACGACGGCCGTCATCATGAGAGATTGCTGGCGAGACATTCGCGGGATTATCGCATGGCGCGGCGTGTTCTCTTACACCGAGTCTTCCTTACCGCTCTTCTTATCGCAGCAGCCGACCGCCGTGCCACGAACTTCCAGGGAACCAGCCAGGCCGCCGGGCGCTCATGCGACCGTGGCTCAATTGATCGATTACGGCGCCCGCCGCTTCGATGCCGCCGGGCTGTGGTTCGGTCATGGCAGCGACAATTCGCGCGACGAGGCCGCTGAACTCGCGATCTTCGGCGCCAGTCTCGATCACGCGGATGCCCCTGCCATTTACGAGCAGGAACTCAGCGACGCGCAGCGGACAAAGGTTCTCGACCTGTTCGAGCGGCGCATGCGCGAGCGAGTGCCGGCCGCCTATCTGACCCAGCGGATGTGGTTCGCCGGGCATGAATTCTATGTGGACGAACGCGTGCTGGTGCCTCGATCGCCGCTCGCCGAGCTGATCGAGCGCCGCTTCGAGCCGTGGCTCGAAGCAGATCGCATTCGCTCGGTGCTCGATATCGGCACCGGCTCGGGTTGCATCGCCATCGCGTCGGCGCTGGCGTTGCCGCAGGCGCAGGTCGATGCGGCGGATGTGTCGGACGACGCGCTCGCCGTCACCGCCATCAACATCGAACGCTTCCGGCTTTCCGAGCGTGTGTGCCCGGTCCGCTCCGATGTGTTCGCGGGTGTAGGCAGCGCCCGTTACGATGTCGTTGTCAGCAATCCACCGTATGTCGGCAGCGAAGAGCTGTCCGAATTGCCGGAGGAATACCAGCGCGAGCCACGGCTCGGGCTGTATGGAGGCGACGATGGCCTGGAGATCGTGCACCGGATCCTGCAGCAGGCGTCGGACCATCTGCGTCGCGATGGCATCCTGGTCGTCGAGGTCGGCAATTCGGAAGGGGCATTGGTCGATGCCTATCCCGAGGTGCCTTTCATCTGGCTGGAGTTCGAGCGCGGCGGCGGCGGGGTGTTTCTGCTGACTGCCGAGCAGCTGGCGGAATACTTTCCGCGGTCCCGCTCCCTGTCTTCGCCGGGCTGACGTCGTATCATGCTGTGCTCTGGCAGGTCCTGAGATCCCGATGTCTGGCAATACGTTCGGCAAGCTGTTCACGGTCACTACTTTCGGCGAAAGCCACGGGCCGGCGCTCGGCTGCATCGTGGACGGCTGCCCGCCGGGAATGGAGCTGTCGGAAGCGGATATCCAGCCCGACCTGGAACGCCGCCGCACCGGCACGTCGCGCTTCACCAGCCAGCGCAAGGAAGGCGACCAGGTACGGATTCTCTCGGGCGTTTTCGAAGGCCGCACGACCGGCACGGCGATCGGCCTGCTGGTCGAGAACGAAGACCAGCGATCGCGCGACTACGAGAAGATCAAGGATCGCTTCCGTCCCGGTCACGCCGACTACACCTACCAGCAGAAATACGGATTCCGCGACTATCGCGGCGGCGGCAGGTCATCGGCGCGGGAAACCGTCATGCGCGTCGCGGCAGGAGCCATCGCACGCAAGTATCTCGCTGGAAAACTCGGCGTGCGGATCCATGGCTATCTCGCCCAACTGGGGCCGTTGCGGCTGGAGCCGAAAGAGCCGCTGTCTGCCTATGACAATCCATTCTTCTGTCCCGACCCGGCGCGGCTGGCGGAACTGGAGGAATACATGATCAACTTGCGGCGCGACGGCGATTCCGTCGGCGCACGCGTAACCGCTATCGCCACCGGCGTGCCGCCGGGACTGGGCGAGCCGGTGTTCGGCAAGCTCGATGCCGACATCGCCGCCGCTATGATGAGCATCCAGGCCGTGAAGGGCGTGGAAATCGGAGCCGGCTTTGCGTCGGTGGAGCAGAGAGGCAGCGAGCATCGTGACGAGATCACGCCGCAGGGATTTCGCACCAACCATGCGGGCGGCGTGCTGGGAGGCATTTCGTCGGGCCAGGACATCCTCGTCAGCATCGCGCTCAAGCCCACATCCAGCATCGTCGTGCCCGGCAGTACGATCGACGTGCAGGGCAACGCGACCGAGGTCGTCACCACCGGCCGCCACGATCCCTGTGTCGGACTACGTGCGACGCCGATCGCGGAAGCCATGCTCGCCATCGTGCTCATGGATCACTATCTACGTCATCGCGGGCAGAACGCCGACGTCGTGAGCGCCACTCCCATCGTCCCAGGGCGGATTCCGGCGGCGAAGTGACTCCGGGGACACTGCTCGCGGCAGCAAGCTGTGTCCCCCATCTTCAGCTTCGGACCGGATGAGAATGGAGATTGGGACAGGCACCTGTCCCGGGATTGCGTTGTCGGCGCAACGCCTGTTTCTGCGGACTTTGGCCCGAATACCGCGCTCCGCCGCACCCTGCACTGCCCCATCATGCGATCGCGGTGTGATCTGGGTAGCTTTTTGAGTGCGAGCATCTTATGTCACCGCGGCCTTTATTGTAGTGTGTGCAGCCGTTCCGGCTGGGTCAGCGCCACGGGGCTATCAGGCAGGCGGCCGGTTCACACTAAAACATTGGTTTACAGGTTGAAATCGAGGACATGAGCAGACTTTGGAATGTAGCGGTACTGGGCGCCACGGGTCTCGTGGGGAGCACGATTCTGTCGATCCTGGAACAGCGCAAATTTCCGGTGGGTGAGATCTACCCGCTGGCGAGCGCCCGTTCCGCAGGCCGCACCATCAAATTCAAAGGCAAGGATGTCCCGGTCATCGACGTCGACAAGTTCGATTTCGCGCGGGCACAGATCGGCCTGTTTTCCGCCGGCGCCAGCGTTTCGAAAGTACAGGCGCCGCGCGCCGGTGCTGCCGGTTGCGTGGTCGTCGACAACACTTCGCAGTTCCGTTATCAGGACGATATTCCGCTGGTCGTGACCGAAGTGAATCCGCACGCCATCGCGGGCTATCGCAAGCACCACATCATCGCCAATCCCAACTGCTCCACCATGCAGATGCTGGTCGCTCTCAAGCCGCTGCACGATGCAGCCGGCATCGAGCGCATCAACGTCTCGACCTACCAGTCGGTGTCGGGCGGCGGGCAGAAGGCCATGGACGAACTGAGCAGCCAGGTGCAGGCGTTGGCGAAGGGCGAGGCCGTGACCGCGAAGCTGATCGCCAAGCAGATCGCCTTCAACTGCGTCCCCCAGATCGATGTGTTCCTGGACAACGGCTACACCAAGGAAGAGATGAAAATGTTCTGGGAGACCCAGAAGATTCTCGAGGACGCCAGCATCCGCGTGAACGCGACGGCAGTGCGTGTCCCCGTCTATGTGGGACATGCCGAGGCTGTACACATCGAGACTCGCCGCAAGCTCACCGCGACCGAAGCGAGGGGGTTGCTCTCGAAGGCTCCGGGCGTCGTGGTCATCGACGAACGCCAGCCCGGCGGCTATCCGACGCAGGTAACCGAAGGCGCGGGGACCGACCCGGTGTACGTGGGTCGCATTCGTGACGACATCAGCCACGACCGCGGTCTGAATTTGTGGATCGTGTCCGATAACGTTCGCAAGGGAGCTGCGCTAAATACGGTACAGATCGCCGAGATATTGGTGAAAGATCACTTGTAAGCTATAGTTGCGCGCCTAAAGTCACCTAGCACATGAGCTTTGAGTCGGGGTTCGGCAGTCGAGAATTCGACGAGGGCTCGGGGTCCGACGCTCGGATTACAAGCTTTAGGCAGCGTCTACGGATGCTCAGGACACGGTACCGGGAGAGCTGATGAGAAGACATTTGCCGCGCCTGCTGCTGACGGGCGCAATGCTGTCCCCTGTGTCCCTGTACGCCCTGGGTCTCGGCGAAATCCGGCTGAACTCATCGCTCAATCAGCCTTTCGACGCGGATATCGAGCTCATCGCTCCCAGCGCCGAGGAACTGGCCAGTCTCAAAGTGAGCCTGGCCAACAACGATCTATTCTCCCGTTACGGTCTCGATCGCCCGCAGTTCCTGACGAGTTTCGATTTCTCCGTGACGCGCCGCCGTGACGGCAATGCCTCGATCAAAGTCACCTCGAACAAGTCGGTGACCGAACCGTTCGTGACGTTCCTGGTGGAAGCGAGCTGGGGTCGCGGCCGCCTGCTCCGTGAATACACTGTGCTGCTCGATCCGCCCGCGTTCCTGCCTTCGCAGCCGGAAACGCGTGCACCCGTCGCGGCTCCGCAGACTGGTGTCAGCAACGATGGCCGCATCGAACGCCCGGCGCCGGCACCGCAGGCTCGTCCGACACCGACGCCAAGTCCGTCGGCATCGGCGCCAGCTCCTGCACGTGAGCGTCCTGCCGAGGAGAGCTTGCCCGCAGCCGCGGCGGGCGTGAGCGGTTCTTATACCGTCGAACGCAACGACACCTTGTGGCGGATTGCGAGCCGTGCCCAGCCCGGATCGTCACCGCGTGTCATCAACCGCACCATGATCGCGTTGTTCCGGGCGAATCCCGATGCGTTCGGCGGCAACATCAATCGCCTGCGCGCCGGCTCGATCCTGCGTATTCCCGACTCCGCCGAGATCGAGTCG
>Ga0065707_10082886_pt1 | contig 11577 bp, 8 predicted proteins | sample SwiRhicommuniRL3_FD_59094 | JGI IMG/M metagenome (GOLD analysis project Ga0065707, IMG submission 59094) | Switchgrass rhizosphere bacterial communities from Rose Lake, Michigan, USA - RL3 v2 (version 2) | ecosystem: Host-associated > Plants > Roots > Rhizosphere > Soil | place: East Lansing, MI... | reverse complement strand
CCACCGTCGTGCCGGGTTCGCCGAGTCCTGTGGGCGTATCGGTGCTGGCGACGAACTCGATATCCATGTCCGGCACATCGCGCATCCGCAGCGGCGTGTAGTTGTGCAGGTTGGTCGATCGCACCTGGCCATTCACGAACTCCGTGCCTTCGTGCAACGCCATGCTCACGCCCCACAGTGCCGCTCCCTCGACCTGCGCCAGTGCTCCATCGGGATGGACGACGGTGCCGGCATCGACGACGAGCGTCAGCTTCTCCACCTTGGCGAGGCCGGTAACGCGATCTACTTTGACGCGAGCGACGCATGCGCTCCACGTCGCCATGTCGCGCTCCTGGCCGAACGTAGCCGCAATGCCGAGGCCGGTATCAGCGGGTAGCTTCGATCCCCAGCCAGCTTTCTCCGCGGCACGCTTCAACACAGCGGCCTCACGCAGTGCGCCGTTCGCTCCGTTTGGCGACGCACCCGTCAGCAAGCTGAGGCGGAATGCCAATGGATCGACGCCGATGGAATGCGCGGCTTCATCCATGAAGGACTCGAGCGCCCAGTTGGTCCAGCCCGGCCCGACCGAACGTAGCCAACCCGGCCGGAACGTCTTGTTCGCGAGATCGTTCGATACGGCACGCACGCGCTGGGCGCCTACCGAGTACCAATGATCCGCCCCGGCAATCGAAAACGGATCGTAGGGCTCGCCGTTCTTACCCTTGGGCATGAACGAGGGGATCATCACCTGGGTCGGCCAGCCCGCGGTCGCGTGATGCTCCATCGCTACGACTTTCTTATCGGCATCGAAGCCGATGCGCACGCGCTGCACCGAAGGCGAACGAGGCGAGTCGAACGACACGTCGTCGGGGCGCGTGAATACCAGCTTCACCGGCTTGCCGCCCATCGCTTTCGATGCGAGCGCCGCGGGCACTGCGTAGTCGCCATTGAGCCGGCGACCGAACCCGCCACCCAGCAGATAGGTACGCAGGACGACCTTGGTTTCGGGCACGCCGAGCGCCTTGGCGAGTGTCGGCAGGATCAGCGACTGCCATTGATTGCCGGTGTGAATCTCCCAGATGCCGTCCTTCTCGAAGGCGAGGCCATTGACCGGTTCGAGCTGGAAATGCAGCACGGTCGACGTGGTGTACATCTGTTCCAACGTCGTCTTCGCGGCTGCGAACGCCTGGTCGACACCGGCGTCATCGACGACCAGCGCCCCACCCTTCGGATCGGCTAGCAGCTTGCTGCCATGAGCGAGAATATCCGCTTCGGATATTTTGGCCGCCTCGGGTACCGACCAGGTGACCTTCACCTGGTCGGCGGCCTTGTTGGCCGCGTCGAAGGACTCGGCATACACCACGACCCAGCCGGGCACGGTGCCTGAAGGGTCGTTCAGCTCGACACTCTTGAGATAGCCTTTGACACTCTTCGCCGCGGCATCGTCGATCGCAGTCACCTTGCAGTCGTTGCGAGTCGGTGGAAGTTTGGGCCGCGCGTAGATCATGCCGGGGACTTCCGCGTCCAGCCCATAGCGGGCCGTGCCGTTCGTCTTGTTCGGAACGTCGCGGGCCTTGGTCTCGACGCCGATGAGGCGACGCTCCGCAGCCGGCTTCAACGGCATCGCTTTGAGCTGATCCGCCGTGTAGACACGCGTGATGTTGCCCTTCGCTACGATATCCCCGTAACCGATCGATCGTTTGCCTGCGACAACAGCACCGTTACGCGCCTTGCAATCTCCCTTCGACACACCGAGCAGCTTGGCTCCCTCTTCGATCAACGCAGTGCGGCCAGCCGCACCCGCCTGGCTCAGATACGCGAAGCTCTGCCATACCGACCAGCTGCCGCCGGTGACCATCAGGCCCCATTTGGGATCGCTGTCGACGTGGCGGAACCGTACTTTGTCCCAATCGGCTTCCAGTTCGTCCGCGACGATACGAGCGAGCGCCGTGCCGACATGCTGGCCCATCTCGGCACGAATGACGTTCACGGTGACGATGCCGCTGCGGTCGATGTCGTACCAGATGGTCGGCTCGAACGACTGCGAAGCGACGGCGGCCGAGGCGTCGCTGATCGTCAATCCCGGCGGCAGGAATGCCAGGGTGAACCCGGCGCCGGCAGCACCGATCAAGAAGCTGCGCCGACCGATGTTCTCGGGCTCGGCTACGCCCGATGCACCCGTCGCCAGAATTTCCAATGGCCTGCTCATGACACGCTGCTCTTGCTCGCCGCGGCAGCGAGCTTGATCGCCTTGCGAATGCGCACGTAAGCCATGCAGCGACATAGATTGCCGTTCATCACCGCGTCGATGTCTGCATCCGTCGGACTGGGATAGTCCTTCAGCAAGGTCGCCGCCTGCATGATCTGGCCCGACTGGCAGTAGCCGCATTGCGGGGTCTGCGTTTCGATCCAGGCCTGCTGCAGCGGATGCTGGCCTGCCGGATCCAATCCTTCGATGGTGGTGATTTCAGTGCCGGCAGCGGCAACGACCGGCGTGATGCACGAGCGAATTGCTCGTCCATTCAGATGCACGGTACACGCACCGCACATGCCGATGCCGCAGCCGAACTTGGTCCCTTTCAGGCCGGCGATATCGCGGATCGCCCACAGCAACGGCGTGTCGTCGGCGCCATCGATGTCGAGCGGCTGACCATTGAGCTTGAACGTCGTCATTGTCTAGTCGCTCCGCGCGGCCACGCATAATGGGGCTTCATGGCGTCTCCGAGAGCTGCTTGCGTACCGCAGCCACCTTGGACGACAGGTCTTTCCACTCCGGCTCGCTCGTGCGCGTGCGCCGTAGATAGCCAGCTAGCGTCGCGATGTCCGCGTCGCTGAAACTCGCGGCATACCCAGGCATGTAGCCATCGGGCAGGCCCTCCTTGCTGCCGACGCCGTGCAGGACGATGCGAATGAGATTGGTGGGATCGGGGCCGTTGACGGTACTGCTCAATGCCAGCTCGGGTCGCATGGCATGCGGTGCCTCTCCGCCATTGTAGTGACACGAGACACAGGCTCCGAGATACAGGTCCGCTCCAGGTTCGCTGGCGGTGTGTACTTCCGCCTTGCCACGGGCCATGAGGGGAGTCAGCGCCTGATCCAGGCCCGCGTCGCTACCCGGAGTGCCGTTGACCTGGTCGAAATAGACGGCAATGGCCCTCACGTCGGCGTCCGGCATCGACGCGAGCCCCTTGTGGACGACGTCGGACATCGAACCGAGCGCCACGCCGTGATAGATCGAGGCGCCGGTACGCAAATAGGTATATAGATGCTCCGAGGTCCACTCGATCGGTGACTTGCTGGCGGCGTTCAAAGCCGGTGCATACCAGCCGTCGACAACCGCGCCAGCGTAGCGGGAAGCTTTTTTCTCGGCGCCCAACGCATTGAGCGGCGTGTGGCAGGCGGAACAATGGCCGAGGCTTTCGGCCAGGTAGGCGCCGCGATTCCATTCATCGCCCTTCGCGGCAACCGGCTGGAAACGTCCCTTGTCGAAGAACAGCAGCTTCCAGCCGGCCTGCAGCGCTCGCACGTTGAGCGGAAACGGCAGCCCGTTCTTTTTCTCTTCCGCCTTCACCGGTGTGCGCGTCATGAAGAATGCGTACAGCGCCTGGATGTCTTCGTCGCTGGCTTGGGTGAAATGCGTGTAAGGAAACGCGGGGAACAACTGCGAGCCGTCGCGTGCCACGCCCTCCCGCATTGCACGTGCGAACGCTTCTTCGGACCAGCCGCCGATGCCAGTGTCCTTGTCGGGTGTGATGTTGGTGCTGTAGATGACGCCGAAGCCGCTATCCAAACCGAGGCCGCCGGCGTAGTCGGCGCCGCCTTTGGCGGTGTGGCAGTTGGCGCAGTCGCCCATGCCGGCGAGCATTTCACCTTTCGCCACGACTGGCGCAGGGAAGTTCGCCGCGGCGGGTACTTCGATCGGGGCTATCGACGGCCGCCACGCAAGCACCGCGAGCACGAGCACACCGATCGCCGCCAGCGACAACACGGTCAATACGATACGTCTGACCAAGGCTAGTCTCCCCTTTCGATCGGCGTGGGTTGAACGCTTCGTTGATTGTACAACGGGCGCGACGCATCGATTGAGTTCGTATCAACCCGCGTTGCGCACTGGAGTTCCATCGCATGGCACAATTTCCTGTAACACATTCGCCGGCAAGCCGCGGCTTGCCGCTGGCAGCCGGGTAACATCCTCACCAGACCGGCATTCAGGGTTTGTCTACTCCGAGATTCAGGGCCTCCAGGCGCAGGCTCGTGGAACACCGGCCTCAAGGTGGGGCCAACGGAGTCGATGCCTTGTCTTGAGTAATTACCTCAATCAGGAAGGTGTCGGTGTTCAGCAAGTTCACGATCGGTACGCGACTGGCCGTCGCGTTTGCCGGCATTCTGGTCCTGGCGGTGTTCCTGGGCGTCTTCTCGGTCGTCAAGCTCGGCGACGTCAACGAAGAGTCGACGGAAATCTCGTACCAGTGGCTGCCCAGCCTGCGGGCTACGTCCGAACTCAACACCGACCTGTCCGACGTGCGCACGCTCGAACTGCAGCATGTCCTGTCGCTCAACGACCAGGAAATGGACCGCTATGAGAAAGAGCTGAACGCGCGCATGGACCAGCTCAAGCAGGACAGAGCGGAAGCGTCGAAACTGGCGGCTTCGGAAGGAGCGCGCGGCCTCTGGGACGATTTCGACTCACAGTTCGCGGCCTACCAGGCAGAACAACGCAAAGTGCTGGCACTCTCGCGCCAGCAGAAAGACCAGGAGGCTACCGCCCTGCTGCGTGGCGAATCGGAGCGCATGTACAGCGCTGCCAGCGCAACCTTGGACAAGCTGGTGATCGGCCAGGCCAAGGGAAGCGATGCAGCCAGCGATCAGGGCGACCGCACCTACGCCTCGTCGCGGAACTGGGTGATCGGCGTACTGCTCGTGATGGTGGCCTTGAGCATCGTGTTTGCGATGCTGACGACGCGATCGATCACTCGCCCCGTGCAACAGGCGGTAGCTGTCGCGGAACAGATCGCCGCCGGCACGCTCGGCCACTCGTTCGTCATTACCTCCCACGACGAAGCCGGACGGATGCTGAGTTCGTTGCAGAAAATGGATTCGAAACTGAGCGAGATCGTGAACTCGATCACCGGCAGCGCGCAATCCGTCGGTTCGGCGGCATCGCAGATCTCCCAGGGTAACGACGATCTATCGCAGCGTACGCAGGAACAGGCAGCCTCGCTCGAAGAGACGGCGGCCAGCATGGAGCAGATGACGTCCACCGTGAAACAGAATGCCGACAATGCACGGCAGGCCAATCAACTGGCGACCAGTGCCCGCAGCCAGGCCGAGAGGGGCGGATCGGTGGTCGCCGACGCTGTCAGCGCGATGGCAGGGATCAACGCATCGAGCCGCAAGATCGCGGAGATCATCGGTGTGATCGATGAGATCGCATTCCAGACCAACCTGCTCGCCCTCAACGCCGCTGTCGAAGCAGCCCGTGCCGGCGAACAAGGCCGTGGATTCGCCGTTGTGGCAAGCGAGGTACGCAGTCTTGCCCAGCGCAGCGCCACCGCCGCGAAGGAGATCAAGGAACTCATCGGCGACTCGGTCGAGCGCGTCAAGGGCGGCTCCGAGCTGGTCAACTCCTCCGGCCAGGTGCTCGCCGAGATCATGGAAAGCGTCAAGCGCGTCAGCGACGTGATCGGCGAGATCACGGCGGCGAGCGATGAACAGGCCGCCGGCATCGACCAGGTCAACAACGCAGTTACCCAGATGGACGACACGACCCAGCAGAATGCAGCGCTGGTCGAAGAAGCCGCTTCCGCGAGCAAGGCAATGGAACAGCAGGCGCAGAGCCTGGTGGCCCAGATCAGTTTCTTCAAAGTCCGCAATGCGCAGACGATCGCCGCACCGTCGCCGGCAGTTGCTCAGCGATCCGCCCAGGTGAGGACGCTGGCACCGCGTAGCGCCGCACGCAAGCGGCTAACGGTAGTTGCAAAGCCCGCAAGCCAGCCTGCACGGGTTCGCACCGGCGGCGGATCGGACGATGCCTGGCAGGAGTTCTGATCCGCCAGCTCCGTGCCGCCCATCGAGTTCCTCGCCCGGATAGTCCTGCGGCGACTCCAGCAACTGGAGACATCCCCTTGGCAACTACGTAGGATTGAGAGTTGTTGGCCTGCGCGCCGCTGAGTTAGTAAGTGTCTCGATGCAGGATACGGCAACCGGATTTGAGAAGAGTCGCATGGCGACGCCGTCATGATCGCCGTGCGCGAAGCGTGGCTCGCCGGCCTGTTCCGGCGCGACAACTGGTTACCGAATATCGTAGCCGGCGCCGTCGTCGGCGTCGTCGCCTTGCCGCTGGCAATGGCGTTCGCCATCGCTTCGGGCGCCAAGCCGGAACAGGGAATCTATACGGCCATCGTCGCCGGCCTCGCGGTCTCGACCCTCGGCGGGTCTCGGTTCCAGATCGCCGGACCTACCGGCGCCTTCATCGTCATTCTTGCCAGCATCACCGCGCGTTACGGCATCGATGGCCTGCAGATCGCCACGCTGATGGCCGGAGCGATCCTGCTGTTGCTCGGCATCGCCAAGATGGGCGGGATCATTCGCTTCATTCCCGCTCCCGTCATCGTCGGCTTCACCGCCGGCATCGCCGTGATCATTTTCGTCGGCCAGTGGCAGGACTTCTTCGGCCTCACCGCCGTGAGCGCGGAACATTTCCATCAGAAAGTCTGGCTGCTGCTGCAGGCATTGCCCGATTTCCATCCGGCAACGACGCTGCTGGCGCTGCTGTCACTCGCGCTCGTGTTGCTGACGCACCGCTTGCCGGGATGCAAACGGGTACCGGGTCCGCTGGTAGCGCTGGTCGTCGCCACCGCCCTGCAGGGCCTGTTTCATTTCGAAGGCGTGACCACCATCGGCAGCGCTTTCGGCGGCATTCCGCAGGGATTGCCGTCGCTGCATTGGCCCGAGGTGACCGTCGCGCGAATGATCGAACTCATCGGCCCGGCGTTCACGATTGCCATGCTGGGCGCGATCGAGTCGCTGCTGTGCGCAGTCGTCGCCGATGGCATGGGCGGGACCCGCCACGACTCCGACCAGGAACTCATCGCACAAGGCCTTGCGAACCTTGCAACTCCCTTGTTCGGAGGCTTCGCCGCCACCGGTGCGTTGGCTCGTACCGCAACCAACATCCGTAACGGTGGCAACAGTCCGCTCGCAGGCATAGTGCACGCGGTGACGCTAATCGGTGTGATTCTGATTCTCGCACCGCTGGCGGCGCACGTTCCATTAGCGGCGTTGTCCGCGGTCCTGTTCGTCGTCGCCTGGAACATGAGCGAAGCCCGGCACTTCGTCGCGATGATCAGGCGTGCGCCGCGTGCGGACAGTGTCATTCTGCTGGTAACCTTCGGACTGACCATCTTCGCCGACCTGGTCGTAGCGGTGAACATCGGCGTGATTCTCGCGATCCTGCAATTCATGCGGCGCATGGCGAGCAGCGTCGATGTCCAGAGCGTGTCCACCGAAGCCTTGCGTCGCGAACTCCCGCAGTTGCAGGTGACGCCCATGCCGGCGGACGTCCTGGTCTATTCGGTCGAGGGACCGCTGTTCTTCGGTGCGGTCGAGCAGTTCGAGCGAACGCTGGCGGCGATCCACACCGATCCACGCGTGGTGATCATTCGCCTGCGCTGGGTGCCGTTCATCGACATCACGGGACTGCAGGCGCTGGAGGAAGCGGTGCGCGGATTACAGCAACGTCATGCACAGGTCCTGGTGTCGGGTGCGAATCCGCGAGTGATGGCGAAGTTCGACAAGGCCGGACTGGTCGACCTGATCGGACGCGGAAATTTCTTCGCCGACTTCGCGGAGGCTGTCAGTGCGTCCCAGAAGCCGCGGCAGCCTGTTGGAGTTCACGCAGAGTCGAGTTGAGGGCAGGCATGCGCAGTCGCAGGACGTTCAGTCATCGTCATCACGAACGCCACCGCTCGGACCGCAGCGGCTGGCTGCGAGCCGCAGTACTCGGTGCGAACGATGGCATCGTGTCGACCGCGAGCCTGCTCATAGGTATCGCTGCATCGCATGCGTCCCAGGCCAGCTTGGCGATCGCCGGAGCAGCTGCACTGGTCGCCGGCGCGATGTCGATGGCCGCCGGCGAATATGTTTCCGTCAGCTCGCAGACCGACACCGAGAACGCGGATCTCGACCGTGAGCGCCACGAACTGGCCACGGATATAGAGGCCGAGCGACGCGAACTCGCGGCTATCTATATCGGCCGCGGTCTGAAACCCGCCCTCGCACAGGAAGTCGCCCAGCAACTCATGGATCACGACGCATTGGCAGCTCATGCGCGCGACGAACTGGGATTGTCGGCGACGTTGCAGGCAAGGCCGGTGCAGGCCGCGATAGCTTCCGCACTGGCTTTTTCCGCGGGCGCATTCCTGCCCCTGGTCACTGTCCTGCTGGTGAACCAGGAGCTGATGCTTCCAGTCACGGCAGTCACCTCGTTGCTGTTCCTCGCCGTGCTCGGTGCAGTCGCCGCTAAAACAGGCGGAGCGTCGATCGCCAAGGGCACGGCCCGCGTAACGTTCTGGGGTGCGCTTGCAATGGCGCTGACCGCTGCGACCGGAGCGTTCTTCGGAGCATCCTGACGCCGGCGGCCGTCCTGGATGAAGTTCTATCCAGATACGGTTCTCCGCTGCGTAAGCAGCATATGCTTGTGAAAGCAGCCGCCTGCTACGCAACCGACCAACATAGACGCGCAGCAGCGGCCGCCACCGCCAGCAACGCTCGCAATGGAAGCGTAGGTAATGTTCCGCTGCTATTGATAGTTCAACCTATTAACCCCGCCTGTCATTGCGTACAGAATGCGGCGTCGACGCACGTGCCACGATAGGGAGACCTCTGCGGAAATGGAATCGGATACCGATGCGGACCTGGTCCAGTCGATGCTATCGGGGGACCAGCGTGCATTCGAGCGCTTCTTCGCCAACTACTTCCCCCGTGTCTTCCGCTTCGCCCGGCCCCGGCTCGGCGGCAACCTGGACGCGACCAAGGACGTGGTGCAGTCCTGCCTGATCAAGGCAGTGCGCTCGCTGGCGCAATTTCGCGGCGAAGCGGCCTTATTCAGCTGGGTGTGCCAGATCTGTCGCCATGAAGTCTGCGACTACCTGCGGGTCCATCGACGTCACGCGGACGTCGTGGTCTCTATCGATCGTTCCCGGGAAGGACGGGCAGCATGCGCCATGCTGGAGTCGCCGGCCGAACTCAATCCAGATTCCAGCCGGGAAACGGAAGAGTCTTGCCGAATGACGCAATCGATCCTGAGTTCGCTGCCCGAGAACTACCGCAACGCCCTGCAGTGGAAGTATGTCGAAGGACGCTCCGTCGCCGAAGTCGCCGAACTGCTAGGCATCGGCCACACCGCCGCACAATCTCTGCTAGCGCGCGCCCGGGAAAGCTTTCGCGATCTGCAGTCGCGGTCGCTGGAACGGCATGGGTTCGCGATGCAGCGAGTCCTTCAGGCCAAGACCTGACGGCACGCCCGTTGCCGAGACGTCGCACTCGCAGCCGGCGAGTCTTATGGGATCGACCTGCAGACTGCCCGCAACATCATCGCTCAAGTGCAGGAAGCGGTAACGCATTGGAAGGCCGAATCGGACACACTCGGTATCGAGGCGGGGAACAGGAAATCATGCGCCAGGCATCCTCACGTGTCGCGTGATTGAGGCAAGGAGACAATGCATCAACGCGGCCGCCTGAATACTTCGACATCGTGATAAAAGCCCGGCTCTTCGTTGGCGGGCCACCAACCGGGAACGCCGAGCACCGGTAGGGGCAGAAAATCCTTGGCCGCCAGTCGCTCGGGGTCGAGGCTCGCTGCAATGGCAGTGTCTGTCAGCTCGTCGACCAGCCAGACATGCGCAGTGATGGCCTTGCGTGGCTGCATCAGCTTTTCCAGCAAAGCATGGCCGAACGCCACGAGATGGGCCGACTTCCAGTGCGCCCGCTCCTGCAGGAACAACTTGTTCCAGTCACGGGCGCGCAGCGCATCGACCAACACCGCAGGCGCCTGCAAGACGGCGGCGTTCTCATCGAACAACGTCAAAGCATCTCGCAGCGAACCGCGTGCGCCAGCTGTGCCGTGTAGAGCGATCTGTTGTGCCTGTAGCGCATTCAACCGCCGTTTGGTTTGCGGGTAGCTCAGCCACATCAGGCCATTGAACAGATCGTGCAGGTTGTCGCGCGTGGGAACGCAAGCCGTGCGGGCGATGAACGATTCATAGGGCTCGCCAGCCGTCGCCGCCGACGGCTCGATGAACTGCATGGCGCCAGGGATATTGCCTTGCGCTGTATTCAGTGCGGCGGCCACGGACGCCGGGTTCGCAGCCTGCAGAACCTGCTCGGCTAGCGGGAGATATGGCAACAGCCACGATGGCGATGTCTGCACGGCCGCCGCGAGGGCCGGCCATGTTTGGACCGATGCAGGTACAGGTGCGGCCGTCATAAAAGCGTCAGTATCCCATCCGCCCGAACGAGGTGAACAGCGGCCGCTCGAAGATTTCCAGCCCCGAAGTCGAAAGCGGATTACACTCCGTGAGCAGGCGCCCGAGGCCGGCAGTGCCCCTTACCTTCCCTACACGGATACCACCTTGGCCAGACCACCCAATTTCAAGCAGGAAAAGAAGCGTCGCGAAGACGAACAAAAGAAGAAAAACGAAGAAAAGCAGCGTCAGATCGCTGCGCGTAAGGAAAACGCCGCCCCCCGGCCGCCGAAGCCTTGAGCGTCCCGCAGAGGACGGTCGACCGTGTGCCGGACAACGTCCCGCCCGCGGAGCAGGTCATTGCGGCGACCAAGGCATGGCTCGAAAAGGCCGTGATCGGCTTGCAGCTGTGCCCATTCGCCGCCGGCCCGTTTCTGAACGATCGCGTGCACTATCGTGTCAGCACGCAGCGCTCCTCCGCCGGGTTGCTCGACGAACTCTCTCATGAGCTGCAGGCACTGCAGGATACGGACCCGCTCGAGTGCGAAACGACCCTGCTGATTCACCCGCAGACACTGACGGACTTTGCCGAATACAACGAGTTTCTCGACGAGTGCGACGCTGCGATCGAGGCGCTCGACCTGGAGGGAGAGCTGCAGGTCGCCAGCTTTCATCCGCTCTACCGGTTTGCCGGCACCGGTGCGCACGACATCGAGAATTACACCAATCGTTCGCCTTACCCGATGCTCCACTTGCTGCGCGAAGCCAGCATCGCCCGCGCGGTGACGAGCTTTCCCGGCATCGAAGACGTCAGTAGCAAAAACATCGAAACCCTGCGCAGGCTCGGCCATGCAGGATGGCAGCGGCTGTGGCTCTCATGAACGTTCGCGACGCTGCGACTTCCGCCGCGCTGGGAGTGCGCCAGCTATGAGACTTCCAGCCGAACTGCAGGAACTGCTGGACGAGGCCATCATCGACGACGTCACGCGCCAGTTGAAGAGCGGCAAGGAAGCGTCCGTGTACGTGGTCCGTTGCGGCTCCGATATCCGCTGCGCGAAAGTCTACAAGGACATGGCCCAGCGCAGTTTCCAACGGCGCGCACAGTACCAGGAAGGCCGGAAAGTTCGCGGCAGGC
>Ga0065707_10082885_pt1 | contig 11579 bp, 6 predicted proteins | sample SwiRhicommuniRL3_FD_59094 | JGI IMG/M metagenome (GOLD analysis project Ga0065707, IMG submission 59094) | Switchgrass rhizosphere bacterial communities from Rose Lake, Michigan, USA - RL3 v2 (version 2) | ecosystem: Host-associated > Plants > Roots > Rhizosphere > Soil | place: East Lansing, MI... | reverse complement strand
TTCATTATTCTGGAACGACGCCGATCGGGGATATCAGTGTCAGTTGAAGACGACATTAGCATGTACAAAGGAGCAACTCAAACATCGCTTGATGCTAGAAAGGGGTGAAGACTTTCCCAATTTTGATTTGGTATTGAGATCAAATCAGCCTTCGAACCCACTTCCTGACGCTGCGACCATATCTATCATTATATCACTCGACGTTCCCCCAAAATCACGGGTATTATTCGATGTGGTAGACGAAGTTATTCCTCAAGCTCCCGAAGTTATCGTTCCTGGACCCAGAAGGTTCCTTGTTAAGGTTCAATCCACGGTTGCTAGTTTAGAAAAAGAAGCAGCTTTGTTTGAAGCAAACGCATCCACAACCTTCGGTGAGTTCAAGAGACAAGTTATTGCTCGAAAGGATCAATTTTCTGTTACTAGAACTTTTCCAGAACAGGTTTTATTCTACGAAGGAGAGAGATTGGTTAGTAGAGACGATCTGCAACTCATCAAAGACGCGCTTAATCTTGACGACCACTTTTTTAGCCATAGAAGAATTGCATTCTTGAAGTTAGTAGTGACAGAAGGACTCAACGGTGATGATGGAATTTTGAGTCGAGAATTTTTCAGAAACGTTACTGGGAGATTAAATCCCCAAAATGCAGATAACGGCAATCTGAATATTCTAGTAAACGATCAACTGAGTATTGCTCTAGAAAATGAGGATTCGATAGAAAACGAGAATCTGAATATTAGTCTGCAACGTGATCAAAATGGCCTGCAACATGATCAAAATGGTCTGCAACGGGATCAAAATGGCCTGCAAGGTGGTCAAAATGGTCTGAACCTTAGCCTACAAGATGATGAAAATGACCTTCTGCCATCTTATCCAATTCAACAAGGCATTATTCCCGTACAGTTGCCTACCGTAACATCAGATGAAAACATAGATTTCTATCTAACAGGCCAAGAGTTTCAAGGTATTCATGTTGTTCCTGAGCATGAATGGATGTTGCAAGAAGGTGATCCTCGAGAATTGGTTGCAGATATCTCCTCGCCGACTCTGTATGAGTACGAGTTCACCTTAGAAATTGAAGGCGAGGTGAAAAGTGTTCTGTTGAACACGACCGAATGTATTGTGGTGGATAATGGTAGCCATCAGCCGTATGTCTTGGTGAGTAGAAATGGTTTGCCGAAGTTGGGAAATGTTTTTAGGCAAAATAACAGCTTGATGATACAGAAGGTGAGGGTGTTGCCAGCCCCTGAAGAAGCGAGACCTCAAGCTGGAATTCGCGGAGCTGATTCAGCCGTTGCTGAGAATGCGGATATTCCAGTTCCAACAGCAGACGCTGTGAGGGCAGCTCCAGTTGAGGCTGCAAATTTTGTACCTGAATTACCAGCTCCAGCAGCCGAAGCTAGAGGTGGACGTTGGCAACTTTTCCGTTTCATTCTAACCTCCATGAGAAGACTTGCCGATACACGAATCTTCCTTCGCCTTCTCCAATTTTTCCTTTTCTTCTCCATTATGGGAGGTAACTTGACTTCAGCTATCATAAAACCCTTCCTTATAATTTCATGTGTCGTCGCCATACTCTACACTGTCTTCTATGCTGGAGAGAAGGCTGCTGACGCTATTGAGAATAACCTTCCTGCCGGCCAAGAATGGTATCTCCGACTCTTACGCCAAACAGCTTCACTCTTGAGATACACTCATGGGACTCGCAGGCTGGTCTTTCATGGAATCAAGAAGGAGTTGGTGATATTGTGTGTCACAAGAAAAAGAGACTACGAGTATATTTTACGGCCAGCATCTGATCCTTACTGGTGGTTTGTGGTTGAAGATACATTTGATAACTTCTGGAAAGATGCGTTGAGTAGTATTTTGACAGTGATTCCTTCGTTTCAGATCATGTTTTTAGAAGAATTCGGAAACTGGAGAGACGGAGAGGTGGAAGCTTTGAAATCTAGAGTGAAGTTGTATTGCGAGTTGATCGATGCTATGGTTGTTGAATATGACTCCAAGTTTACGCCCTCCTTTATAATGCCTAGCAATGCGATAGAGTATTCGGAGATCAAGAATTTTCTAGACTCAAATGAGGCTGAGATGTTTGTGAGTATGGATCAACTGGAAGGGCCTCTAACTATAAATAGAGTTCTCGAAATAAAGTACAAGCTCATGATTGACTGCTACAAGAATATGGAGACAATCTATGACATTTTGAACAAGTCCATTGTTACCAACGAGGCATATAGTGAAGGACACATGGCGGGGGCAGGACAAGTACCTGGTGCCGGAGAAGTTGAAGAACCGCGAGACGAAGAACCGCGAGACGAAGAACCTCGAGACATTCCTGTATTTGTAGAACCACAAGACATTCCTGAAGTTGAAGAACCACTAGATATCCCAGATGTCGAAGAGATTCCTCGACATGATGGAACAACTGGTGCCAGAGTTCACCGTGAATATTAATGAATCAGAGATAGGATAGAGATATGAGGGATGTCTTCACCATCTGAGATATAGAGCTGGAAATTAATCAACTCGTTCCATAGTCATCTTTTCTTCCAGCGTTTCAGAATGAAGTATCAAAATATTCAATTATTTTATGAAAACCTCATTAATTCACCCAACAAGGGATCCATTATTAACATCCACATGATATATTCCGTTCTGGTCGTTTTTGCACCGCATTGTCGGTTCAGTATATGAAGTATCAACATAAACAAGATCTTAGTGTCTTAGGTATAGACGGGATACTTCAACTCTTTGTTTCTCTGCATAATTTATTACTTGTAATTAATATATATTTAAAGACAAGAATCAGGAGAGTAATTAAGTTGTATTTTTGAGACACCCGTAGCTAGACAACCATTGATCAGTATGAAAATTGGAGATTTATTTGTTAGTGATCGTCTAACAATAATTACATTTATACTTCTGGTGCATGCGTTAGAGCGTCTAGGAATATGAGGCTTGAGGGTTGACTTTTAGTAATCGAAGCAGTCTATATGTTGCCGTAAGCCATCAAGTTAGTGGCTTGAAGAACAAAATAGAACAGGAAACCTTGCTATATATCACATATTATTAAACACACCTCATGATAGCTGCTTCTCCGTTTCAAATTCAGCAAGTAAAGACTTCGTGGCCAAGCTGGTTAAGGCGTAAGACTGTTAATCTTGAGATCGTGAGTTCGACCCTCACCGAGGTCGATTTATTATTTTTTTATGAAAATTTATATGCACTACACTTAATGGCTGCAAAATGTATGGTTAATATCCTCTAAACCAGTTGAAAATGATGACATTTTAGAAGACTAAGGATTATGAGATTTCTACAAATTACGACTTTCATGTTTTATAAGTTAATATTATGTTAATTGTAATTATAAATTTATGACAGTATGCAAAAAGATGGAGAAGAATTGAATTTTATGTGACTCGATTGTTGTTTCAGTTAAATAAAAAGTGAAATCAACATCACAAGCATGGAAAGAGCCGGAACTGTTGCATGTGTTGCAGCGTTATCCTGGGAACTGATAGTTGGGATGGAAATTGCTGGGTGCGAGGATGCAGCAGCAGTGGAAGCTTCTGGAACAGTTTTGATGAAGGTGATTCCGTTTCTGGTGGAGGACGTAGATGCAGCGAGGCTGGTGGTTTTAGGTGCAACTGGTGCGATGATAGTTGTAGAAGTTTTAGGGGCCACGACAGATGAGGTTTTGGAGATAACAGAGCTCACAGAAAAAGTAGTGTTAGTACTTTTAGTGAGACCACTAATCACACTTTCAGTACTAGACACAATTTCTGAGCTAGATGTAGCAGAGCTCGTTGTAGATGTGCTAGATATAGCTGAACTTGAGGTTGGTAAAACTGAACTCGAAGAAACTGAACTAGAAGAAACTGAACTAGAAGACTCAGAATCTTTATCAGTAATAGGTTCCTTTACAACCATGTCACCATTTTGTAATTCCATAAATTCGCTATCAGCCTCGGCTTGTCTGCCCATAATCTTTCCACCATCGGATTCAATAGAAGTCCAAAGACCCGATTTGTCACTATATGTGTACTTGTTTCCTGAAGAATAGTCAGAAACAATCACCGATTTGATATGCATACTAAAAGGAGCTTTTGAATAATCAGTAAGCCCTCCTGCCCATTCAATAGTTCCTGGAGGGTTGGTTGGATCACCACCTGCCCAAACACCAGCAAAAATCTGCATAGGAGATTGAGGAAAGCCTTGAGGGCCATTTTTAGGCAAGGTACGAACAGTTTGTCCATCCAAGTCCCAGTTTAATCTTTCTGGAGTCCAGTCAATAGTGTAGGTGTGATAATTATCCACCGGGCTTGATGAGGTATCGTGATATCCACCTCTGTCATAGGTCGCAGTATTGCCTTTGATGAAGTAGTTTGATTGGAATTGGGTAGAGTCAGCGCCAAATAACTCGATATCGATTTCGTCCAAATCGTCGGATTGTAAGTAGAAGGAAGAAATGATCCCGGTACCCTGAGCAGCTTTCAATACCACTTCGACTTTTCCAAACAAAATGTAAAAGTTGGATACAAGCGAAGGATTGTTGAATCTCTTGTTGAGGGTTAATGCAACACCATCATCACCAAAGGTAATGTCTCCTTGATTCTTGAGAACAGAAAAGTGTGAGCCTGCATCGTTGGTAAAATCTTCTCTAAAGGACGTTCCAAGAGCTGCATCAGAAGGACAGTTATCGGATGTCAATGGGTTACAATTGGCTGCAAGCGACACCGATATAAATGATGCAACACTGTAAAGGGTAGAAAGCTTCATTAGATAGGATTGAATTGATTTATATGTGGTTAATATTTATCAATGAATTGTGTTTCTGATGCTGATTTGGGTGCAAAAACTAAAATTCAAGGCTGGATCAGGTATTTATACTCCAGGTAGGACCATTTTTCATCGCCTTGGAGCCGTGTTGATTCGAAATTCAATAGCTGATCCACTCCCGTCTCCTTGGCCGCCATCTCAAGTTGTCTATTAAAATAAGTAGATCAGAGTATATGTTCCTGCATATATGGTCAAATATCCATGAATTGCTGGTCCCACAGGCCCAATTGATAGCGTTGATTTAGCGATGTGCATATCGCATATGGCAGACATATCGCAGTCATATTTCAGACTTAGTACACAGGACGTTGCTAATGAATCCGACGGTGGTGAACACTTTCGTTCGTATTTTGAAGAAATGCTGGCTCATAGTAAAGTTGAGATCACCAGCATTTTTTTTTGCGAGGCCACTTGATTTGACGAACATCACGAGATTAGACCCATGAACCGATTCTACTTAAAATGCTGGTTCTGGTAGTAAAGTGCTTATTGGTGTTGTCTACCTGCGAGAAAATACGAGGTGTCTCTCCAATCTGAATCGGGGAAATGAACATCTGGTAACTCGACTTCTCCATTAGAGAAGAAACTGATCTGATGATTACTGGAATAATAATCCACCACGAAAGTATATTTTATTATTACCGCAGTATTAGAATTTTGTTAGAATATTTGAGAATATTCTTATCTACGGTAGGATTGTTGCTAACTTTTTTTATCTTTCGTACTAGAATTATCACTGGATTCAAGCAAATTTCTTAATTTCTTAATTTCTTGATCACATCCATACCGCAATAGTAATAAGAGAGCATCCGATTTCATGCCTCATTCACGCTTACTAGTGTCGTCTGTCAGTAACCCTTTCCTTTACTAATGTCACCAAGCTCTATTAATGAACACAGATTTCTAGTAGTCTTATTCTGCCCTGTAAAACCTACGGTAGTTTAGTATTGTATTTCTACTCCGTACTTTATAGTATTTGCAAAAATTTGCAACTAAACTAAATATATAGAAACAAAAAAAAAAGTTGTGCAATAAGTTGATATCAAAGAGTAAAGATATCCTAGCCTCTCAACACTTAGATCCGCCCTTAACGTGAAGTAGATAAAAAATTGTACTTATTATGCGATTACTAGATATCTATATGTAATAACTAGGGTATCTATATACAACGAAGATATAATAGCGAGAGTATCTATACTTAATAAGGTTTTATCTTGTCAATAACACCCTAAGTATAGTTAACGAGATAAGACGACCTTAAATAGTTAATAGAATAATTTCTTATATTGGTACAGTGATGGTCCAGCTACCACTTTTTACTTATATACATATAATTCAGATATGAATCTGGCTCTAATTCAATGATATTTTCATTAAATCACGATTATTGATAAACTTGACAGCGATTTGTCAGGGGTCTGTTACCAAGAGTGGCCTCAAGATTTAGAAATCTCTAAGAAACCTTCAAATGACCTTTAAAGAACCTTTAAGAACGCTTAAGAAACCTTTTTTAGATTCCCAATTTACAGTGAGTTAAATATCCCTTCTCAAAATATGGCTTTAACTCAGGTGAATGGTCACCACCATGACCAATATAAATAGTCTTAAAGTCCGGTGCTCTGGTCGTAAGATCTTGAACTAGATTGAACAATTCGACATCAGGAACCGAACAATCTACGAAGTCAATACATTGAATTCCAGTTCCAAATATCAAATTTCCAACGTGAAAGTTTCTAGAATAAAGGTCCAGCTGCAAAGCAAAGTGTTCCAAGCTTTCTGGAAGGTGCCAGAGAGTATTGATCTTGTCAATGTAAAAAAAGGATAATATTTTCAAACCAGTGAAGCGAGAGAAATCTCCTGTCACTTCCTGATACCCTTCACAAGCTATGTCTAGAATGTCCTGGGGTAAGAGGTCGAGGTTCAATGGTCCATTACAAAATCGTGATTCGGCGCAATATGCTTCAAGTTTACGCAGTGTGTCAAATCGATATTCAAGTAATGTTGTATAAGTTCAATTTCGCGAATGGAGATAGGTACGTCTGAAAAATCCCAGTCCTCTCCTTGAACGATCAAGTACTGAAGCTGGGAACATTGTGCAAGCGATATTGTGACGTTTGGCTCCACATCGTAAGTTTGATCTTTAGATGAATATGGATCGCAAAGCGTGTTCCTTTAAATTTGTTTGTGCTAACTCAATCGTCTCGTACTCACCCGGTACGCAAAACCGAGGAAGCTCAAGTTTGAGCAAATTCAATGGCAACTCTACAAAAGAGTCACCCATGAAAAGTCGTTCCGGACGTACAAGTAACTTTTGCAAGTTTTCAAGATGCTTGAAGTTTTTGATAGTATGAAAGAGTCGATCATCGATCTCGATTGAAGTGAGGCTGGTCGGCAATTCATCTATCTCAATGACCATGTCTACGTCTTTCAGTAAACAGGTGCTTTGAGTTAGTTTAAGATGTTTCAAGTTTGGAGGAAGAAGAACTTTTATTTTGGAGGAGGAGAATTTGAAAATAAACGACTCTAGGTGCTGTAATCGTTGCAAATCAATATCATAAAAATTCACAAGTTTACTGAAGTTAAGGACTAGAGTGTTCAATAACGGAGGCCAGCGTGCAACCTTGGAAAGATCGAAAGTCTGATTCCGAATGGAGAGATGCTTCAACGATTGAGGGAGCTCAATAGAATGGTCATCGTTGGATTTCACACCCAAAAGCAGCAACTTCTTTAAGTTTTTTGGGAATTTAAAACCTTCTCCAAGGACTGCATTGATGGAATGGAGTTCTAAGACGTCCAAGGAGTCAGGAAAACTAAAGGAGCCAGTTATTGTGAATGTAATTATTGTTTCTTCAATGGAAATGTCTTCACTTTCGTCATAATCTTCCGAATCATCGTCACCATTGGCGTCACATTCAATTTTGAGCTCTTGCAATTGCGGAAACTTGAACTTGGACTCAAACAATCCAGACAACGAAGAAAATGAATTATCCTTAATAGTAACGACCTTTAAATTGATCAAATCTTCAAAATCAAGGATATCCCGATAAAAGAAACTGGCCTCGTAACTTAATCGAACTAGGGATTCTGGAAGTCGAATCTTAAGATCTTGAGTATGATTTAACACGAACGACTTCAAGTTGGTCAAATATGTGAAATCTATCTCATCAGCCCGCAAAGCTCGTCACCGTCCACCAGTCTATTAATTACAAGCAGAGTCAACGATGTTGGTAAGCGTTCTAGGTTCTTGGGGAGAATAGAACACCCATTAAATATTAACGATTCGATTCCTTCAATGCTTGAGCAAAACTTAGAAAATGGTCGAGGCAGTTGATCCGACATTTGAAGTTTAGTCATGGTTTTAGGATACTGCAACTTGTCCCATTTTAAGTCTGGAGTATTTGAAATACGGGGACAATGACTATCGCCGATACTCACATTTGTAATGTTGTAAGGATACTCGTGCAATAATTCGGCTTCGAATGTGTGAAGACGGACATCTGAAGCTTTCTCCAATACCCAAGGAAAATTTTGATGAACCACATGAAAGTCGTCTAGCGAACAGAATTCAAGCGTATGGGAACGATACCTAAAACTGTTACGACCGCAAAAGTCTAGAAATGAATGCATGGAACGAAATACAATGTGCTTATTACAAAATGTATCGTCAAACTCTCCGAATGGTCGTGAATTGGAGTAATCTGAGTCTTGGTGGATATAATTTTCATACTTTGGATTGTGAAACATCCCCACGGGACAGACCTTGATAGTTTTGTAGCATGTCGAGAAGGCGTCGTTGCCAATATCAGGATCGTCAAACAATGCTCTAAGATACTTTCTCTGAAGATTCTGGAGTACGAGGTAGACAATATCAGGGGGGAAGGCTCTTGAACTCCATGGTTGTTGTGGAAGCGACTCGTTCTAAGATTTTATTACGAACTCTGAGTTTGTTACGACGAGAACTTAGATTTGTATTCTGTGACTCCGAATTCTCCGTTCTATTGGTGCATGTAATTGTTCAACATCATGACGTTCTTGTTTGACGTCTAGGTTTGGGAGATGACATTATTTCGACCTGCACGTACCTAGGTAGATTACCAAAGATTATAGAATACTGAGTAAGTAGAGACCACTGAGTGAGTAGAGATTGCCGGAGCTTATTGAATACTGAGGTACCAATCTACTCCCCATATTACTTTGCAAGGTGGTAAATTAATAGGGTTGTCAAATTTATTTTATATTTCATATATTATTCTCACTCCCACACTAAATCGTAATATTCACTAATCTCTACCAATATGCTTAAAAATCACTACACTCAGCTAATATCTACTTACTCAGTATTTGCCCAGCTCGCAGAAATCTAGATCTATCCACCGTTTCCAACTGGTAAGAATAAGAAACCATGGATGCTGAAGACTCGTAACTCGCAATAGTATTTTGTATCGTTTCGGATCGATTGTCGGATTCATAAAATGACTATGCCGAAAAGCTCTCCATTTTGCACCCAATTTCGTAACTATATAATACAACAAGGCAAATATTTGAGAGGATTTGTAATGCCTCGCCTGCTTCACCTACCTCGCCTGAATAAAGTAAAACTAGACCATTTGTATTCAAACAGACTATGTTATATTTCTCAGGAGAGTCAGGCTCACCTGGCATACCGTATATTTAGACTATCAAACCAAGGATAATCTCATCTCAACAGTTTTCATTGGCTTGTCAAGAAGCACAGAGTTCCAAATTTTACTAGTGTATGTTTACTTTGTCATCCTCTAGCAATCTAGTTTAATAGACAAATCTTTTTCTGGATGTATTAGAAAGAAAGCCATGTAAAATGTCGAGCCAATGATTTGAAGAAAATATAAGAGAAGTATCACTCTACTAATTAAAACATTGTTATGGTTAACTACATTCTGGTTATCCAGCATTGGTCAACGAACATTTTGGTTAATTACTTGTTCATCATATTAATATATATTAACTAAAACTGTGTGAACTCAAATTTTTTGGTAATATCATCATTTTAACACATTTAGAAACCAGGCATGATCTCTCTATATCGTGTCCAACATTAAATCTTGTATATATACCTCTCTAAGCATCTTGTATGTTATCTGGAGGTTGCAAATGATATCTCTCACGTGACCAAAAAACTTATCTCGATTATCAAAAATTAATCACGCTTATATATCGAAAGGCACATATAATTACATCTTCAAGTACTCAGCCTTTACCAGAATAAACATTTATTACTAGTACTCTTCTTATAGACGCTATTATTATCAGTCAACAACCATATTCTAGACAGATTCGAAGCGAGATTTTCTAGGGGTCATTCTTGACGACAAACATGAGAGAAGAGATACTTTTCATACTTTGTACTTTGACGGGAGTCCGTGGACTTCCCGTAGGGATAAATACCAACGGAGACTTAGGTGCTCTAGAATTAAACCACGACTTACATACCTCTGATGACTGGGATGATAATCTGTTTCTGATCATCATGATGTTAAACGGAGTGATATTTGGAGGAATAGCGATGTTTGTGGTTATATTTGCGACGCTAGCGGTATGCTTGGTCAAGCGCCTGATCATGTTGAATGAAGACGATTTAGTTAGAGAAGAAGAAAACCAGGCATACCTTGAACTAGAATCAGAAGAGCAAGAGCTCTACTTCCAGAGCAAGGACTATTTGGCGGCAAACCCATATTATAGAGGCGAAACTACGCTTTCTCAGAATTTAGCGATCCAGGAGAAGGGAATCCAGGCATTTGAATTCCAAAAAGATTCCATGTTAACAAATAACGATTTGATAATCATCAACAAGTACGAACTTAATTTCTTCAAGAAGTTTGAATGTTGTTCAATCACCAACCTACCAATGCCACATAAGAATGAGGTCTACTATTTTGAAAGCAAGATCTATTCGTTACCTGATCCTGAGAATACGATGATATCCATTGGTTTGGGTGTTAAGCCATACCCGTGGTTCAGACTTCCAGGACGTCATTCGCATTCAGTGAGTTATGATTCTAACGGATATCGTAGACACAACCAGCCGTTCAAGTTTAGTTTTGATCCACCTTTTCCAAAATATATAGAGGGTGATGTTATCGGGGTGGGATACCGTACAAGCAGCGGAACAATATTCTTCACCCGTAATGGAAAGAAGATCAGCGAGTCTAAAATCGGCGGACATATACGCAATTTCAAGATTGCAAATATGGGACAATTGTTTCCTATAATCGGTGCTAACAACCTATGTTCAGTCCATGTAAATTTGGGGCAAGCTGGGTTTGTATTTATAGAGGGAAACGTTAAGAAATGGGGCTTTGCTCCAATAGAAGGTAATGGGCCGGCCCCACCAGCATACAATAAGTTTAACGGAGATATTTTACTAGAAAGATCTGAGATCGACGACGAAGACATTCTTGAACGAGAAAACGATTTTCCACCTGACTTTTGGGAAATCCACGGCGAATCAAGTACAAAGAAAGAAGAGGAAGATGACAGTTCAATAGATCACGATAAATTCAGTTACAATGCGTATAGTGATATCAACTCAAATGATGAAAGAATCACTTTGAATAGCTTACTACCGAACAGACCACCGTCATATGAAGGAGATGATCAGAACGATGAAGAGAATAACGAGAATAATGAGAGTAATGAGAATAATGAGAATAATCATAATAATGAGAGTAATCATGATGATGAGAGATATCATGATGTTAAT
>Ga0065707_10000827_pt1 | contig 11586 bp, 10 predicted proteins | sample SwiRhicommuniRL3_FD_59094 | JGI IMG/M metagenome (GOLD analysis project Ga0065707, IMG submission 59094) | Switchgrass rhizosphere bacterial communities from Rose Lake, Michigan, USA - RL3 v2 (version 2) | ecosystem: Host-associated > Plants > Roots > Rhizosphere > Soil | place: East Lansing... | reverse complement strand
GTTCAAATCGTTCAAATAGTTCAAGCCGTTCAAAACGTTTCGGAGGTTCTCCTAACGACTTGAACGATTTGAACTGCTTGAACGTCTTGAAGGAAGTTTTTACTGTTTATGGAATACACAACTCTTGGGCGAACCGGATTGAAAGTAAGCGTCGCCGGATTGGGCTGCGGCGGTCCGAGCCGGCTCGGCATGCGCAACGATCCCCAGTCGACGGACCACGCCATCGCGCTGGTCAAACAGGCGATCGATCTTGGCGTCAATTTTCTCGATACCGCGCAAAACTACGGCACCGAAACGGTCGTCGGCAAGGCCATTGCCGGCATTCCGCGCGATCGCCTGGTCCTTTCGACGAAGAAAACATTGCCGGATGCAAATCACACCGACCCGGAAGCGGAAGTCGTCAAGGGGTTGGAGCAAAGTTTGAAATTGATCGGCACAGACTACATTGACGTCTATCATTTGCACGGCGTTGAACCGAAGGATTATGAATTCGCCCAAGATCGCCTGATGCCTGCGATGCGCCGCTTGAAGGAGCAAGGTAAAATTCGCTTCATCGGCGTCACCGAGGGCTTTGTCGTCGACTCGAAGCATAAGGTCTTGCAGGACGGTCTCCAGGAAGATTTGTGGGACGTGGTGATGGTCGGTTTTAGCTTGTTGAACCCCTCCGCACAGAAGACGGTCTTTCCGCTGACCCGGACGAATGGCACAGGCGTGCTCAATATGTTTGCCGTGCGCCGGGCTCTCAGCCAGCCGGAGCGGTTAAAAGAGGTGTGTGCGGAATTAGTCGCAAATGGGAAGATCGGCAAGGATGCGGTGGATGCCAACGATCCGCTGGGATTTTTGCTCAACGGCACTGATGCGACGACGATCCCGGAAGCGGCCTATCGTTTTTGCCGTCATGAGCCAGGCGTTGACGTGGTGCTCTTCGGAACCGGTAACCCCGATCACTTGAAAGAAAATATCGCCGCGATTTTGAAGCCGCCTTTGCCGCAACCCGCGCTTGCCAAGCTTGAAAAACTTTTTGGCGGTTTGGATCATTTGACTGGGAATTAAGTCGTTTCTTTACAACTACAACTGCCGTATTATTCGAGCTGTTCCCCCTCCTTCATCCTCCCCCGCGTGCGGGGGAGGAAAGAGGTAGGGGCTCCCGTTCGATGTGACGCGCTAGAATCCGAATACGTTCCACCGATCCGTTTGCGCGAGCCTGCCAAACTCACAAGCAGCGTAATACAGATCTTTGCCGTCACCTAAGTTTAGGCAGCGTTTAACCGCTATTTCGCTGCCGTCTCGAAAAGCTTCGAGTATTGCTCCCAGGGAGCGGGCGGGACGCGCGCGGTTTTGAGGTTTTCCTCAACGTGGCCGAGTTGCTTCATCCCCACCAGCGCCGTGGTCACGCCAGGAGTCGAACGCACGAACTGAAGCGCGCGCTGGGCGTCGGTATCGAGGCCGTGAAACGTATCACAGATGATATCGGGTAAGTTGCGCGTCAGTTGTCCTTGTAAGACTGATGCGCTGCACATCACGGCGACGTTGAGTGCCTGGGCCGCGGTGAGCAGGGTTGCTGCCTTGCCATCCACTTGCTGGTTGATGCTTGACAGGGCCTCGCTCATGCCAAGGTTGAGCGGCAGCTGAATGACTTTGAAGCGATGATCCTTACCGCCGGCTTTTTCCGCCAGCGAAACAATTTGAGCGAGAGACAAATAATCTTTGGCATCTGCCGGATTGCGATAACCGTTCCAGGTTGCCGTGCCGTACATGCGGATCTTTCCGGCGGCGGCCGCTTGCTCGAGTGCTTCGAAGGACTCGACCAATCGGCTGTCAAATTCCTGGCGTGGTACTTTCCCTAGCTGGAATTCCGGATTGTGCACGTAATAGATATCGATGCATTCGACATCGAGGTTGCGCAGGCTGGAGTCGAGCTGGTTGATCAGATAACGCGGCGTCATGCAGTGGCATCCGCCCACGATTTCGGCGGCGGTCACGAGTCCGGTGCCGACGTAAGTGCTGTCGAAGTAACTCCGCGGGTCCTTCGGCGGCGTACCGTCGAAGGGCAAAAAGCCGCCCTTGGTGGCAACGACGATCTCAGCGCGGTCGTAGCCGCGGCTCGCCAGTTCCTTTAGCGCTGCACCGATGGCGCGTTCGCTTCTCTGGCAGCGATAATTGATCGCGGTGTCGATAACATTGCAGCCCGATTCAACGGCGCGCACAATGGCTCGCCGGTACTGCTCGTCGGTGACGTCGTCGTGATTGCCCAGATAAGTGCCCATGCCAATGGACGACATCCACAGGCCGTGAGTCCAGCGAAAATGCTCCCGGGAAATTTTATCGGCGAAGCGGTTTCGATAACGGTCCGTGCCGTCCGCTGTTGCCGATCCGCCGAGGCTCATCGCGTCCCCTTTCCCTTGCCGCCGTTAAAAATCAGACCATCCAGGCCCAGCGTTCGACCTGGGTTTGCCAGGACGAAGATGATCAGTGCGACGATAAAGATCTGTTGCTGCGCCAGCAGTGCGCCGCCGCGAGCCATGCCCGGCCCGAGATAATAATTGATCAACATGAATAGTCCGACGCTCGCGCTGAAGCGGGTGAGGAAACCCAGCAGCAAGCACGCCCCCACCGCGATCTCACCGCACATCACGAGATAGCCGAACAGTTCCTGATGAGAGACGACGTAATCGAGCAAAAATTTCTTGTACCAGGGAAAGATATCGAGGCTGGGGACATCGCCGATCTGCCGCCCAACCCAATCGCCTTTGGGAAAATTACGTTGAAATTTTCGAACACCTTGCCACAACATGTAATAGCCGACATAGAGGCGCAGCACGGACAAGTACCAGAGATAGGTGCGTTCTTTGAGGTTCATCGGTTTTTACGCGCCCCGCGCGGAGATGTTTCTATCGGCGCTATGCGACAGGGACCATCAAAATAGCGTTGACGCGGTCGGGGATCAAGTAAAATTAGCCTGGGAGGCGGAGCGCCTGTGTGTCCAGGTTGTGGCAGAGGAGGATGACATCAGCGACCGAAACAAAAATTTGCACAAAAAGACGCGGCTCAGAAAGCGTCTTTCATCTTTCGAACCGCGGCGAAAACTGAAATCGGATCAAGGCGAACGCGGGGATCAGCTGCTTTTAACGAGCCGTGAATCTCCTTGCTTTCCCAGCGCAAAAAGGGATTGGTTTGTTTCTCCTCTTCCAGGGTCGAAGGAACGGTAGAGGTGCCGCGCGAGCGCAATCCTTGCACTCGTTCAAAGCGCGATACGAGCTTGGGATTTTTCGGTTCCACCGACATGGCAAAACGGAGATTGCTTTCCGTGTATTCGTGGCCGCAGTAGATCTTGGTGTTGTCCGGCAGCGCCATCAGCTTCTTCAATGAAGCGTGCATCTGCTCCGGAGTCCCTTCAAACAGCCGGCCGCAGCCCGCCGTGAACAGCGTGTCACCGCAAAACAGGTTGTTGTCGAAGAGATAGGCGACGTGCCCCGTTGTGTGGCCTGGAATAAACAAAACGTTTCCTTTCAGCTCGCCGACTTGAATTACATCGCCCTCGTCCACGCCGCGCGTAAGGCCGTGAATGCGGGCGGTGTCACTCTTGTGGCCGTAAACCTCCGTTTTGTGTTTTGCCAGAATGCCCTCGTTGCCGCCGGTGTGGTCGCGATGATGATGGGTGTTAAGAATTCCTTCGAGCTGGACTCCTTCCTGCTCGATACGATTCAGGGCAGGATCCGCTTCCGACGGATCAATGATCGCGGCGGCTTTGCTCTTGTCGCAAACCAATAGGTAGGCGTAGTTGTCTCGCAGCATGGGAATTTGATGGATCTTCATAGTGTTTAACGATCCGACCGGTGAGATTGGCCTAAGCTTCCTTGATCTTAATCACAACCGGGATGATTTTCAAATGTGCGCGAAGTTCATCCAGTTCAATTGATCACCGATTGACCGCTTGACCGGCCGATCGGCAGTTCTCTATATTGATCCCATGATTCGCGCCGGAGTTGGCCAGAGCCAGCGGGAAGCGACCGCGGAAGCGGTCAGGGAAAGCGCCGGCCGGGCGCTGGCAAGTGCGGGAATTGCCCGCGCCGACTTGGCGATGATTTTTTTTACAGCCGACCACGCGGCACACCAGCGCGAGCTGGTCTCGTCGCTGATCCATGTTGTCGGGACGGATTGCGTTGTCGGCTGCAGCGGCGCCGGCGTGTTGACCGGCGAAGGCGAAATCGAGGGCCGCGGCGGCATCGTTGTCCTGGTCATCGAGGCGGAAGAAATTGTCGGCCGTCCGTTCCTATTCGAGCCGCTGCGCGGCAACGAAGCCAACCTGGGCGCGAGCTTCGGCGATTTTCTCGCCAAGACGCAAGGCGAAGATTCGCTGATGATTTTGCTTCCGGATACCTACAATGGCAATCCCCAGGCATTACTCAGCGCCATGGCGAGCAAAACTGGATTTCATCCTGTGATTGGCGCCGGCGCCACCGAAAACGGCACCGCGGGCGCGACCTTTCAGCTCTGTGGCGACAAGATCGCCTCGAACTCGATCGCGGGGGCGTATCTCTCCGGCGATTTCGATCTTCATATCGATATCACGCAGGGCTGCCAGCCGATTTCGGCGCCGATGACGATCACCAAAGCCGAGGGAAATCTTATTCACGAGATCGACGGTCGCCCGGCCATCGAGGTGTTTGCCAAACTGCTCAAGGGCCCATTGGCGGAGGATGTCAGAAGAGCTTTGATGGTCTTGTTTGTCGGACTGCCTGCGAGCCGGGAGGAGAATAGCGTCTCAGCGGGCAGGTACTTGGTCCGTAATATCGTCGGCCTGGACGCCGAAAAGGGAATTCTTGGCGTTGCCGAACACGTAAACGAGGGCGAGTCGATGATTTTCACCATGCGCGACGGCCAGCGTGCGCGCGAGGACCTACAGCAAATGCTGCATCGACAAATTAAAAAATTGAATGGGAAAAAACCCGGCTTCGGAGTTTATTTCAACTGCTGCGCGCGGGGAAACTCGCTTTACGGCATTGCCGACATTGACTCGGCTTATATTCGTCAAACCTTGGGGGATTTTCCGTTCATCGGCATGTTCGGCGGTTACGAGCTTGCGCCGCTTGGGAATGCCAATCACCTGTTCGCCTATACCGGGGTCCTGGCGCTGGTTACCGACAAAGAATAGGCCGTTCCAATATTCAAGGTTCGACGGGTCAAGGACGAAGTCCAACGAACGGCGTTGGCTGAAGATGCGCCGGGGCGGCCCGTTCAGCGGCCGATGCGCTTGCGCTTGTTGTTGAGGTAGTCGACGACGATGTAATTGCCCATCTGATCGGGCGTGGTGTAGAAAACACGGCCGGTGTTGAGCCGCGACAGCTGATCGATAAATCCCTGACGGTAGAAATCGGCGCCGAGCATGAAGGTGTTGATCTTGATGCCGCTCTGGGTGCAACGCTTCACTTCCTTCAATGTTTCATGAACGATCCGGCTGTGCAGTAAAGCTGAGCCCCAGCCGCTGTGCAACCTACCGCCGCGATCGAGCGTCGCCGCGGTCGGCTCGCCGTCGGTGATTAAAATGATCTGGCGGTTGGCGCTGCGATTCGATCCGAGCAGCTGGCGCGCGTAACGCAGCGCCTCTTTGATGTCCGTGCCGTGCTCCATGAAATAGGTGAGCGAGACGATCGACGGCAAGTCTTCGGCGTGGATCAGTTTGGCATTGGAACGAAACGCCACGAGGTGGAGCCGGTCCTGCGGATATTTCGTCTGAATCAATCTGTGCAGCGCGAGGGCGACTTTCTTGCCGGCATGGAGAGCGTCGTTCATCAACATCGAATAACTCACATCGATCAGCAACGCCGTTTCGCTCACGGTCGAGTATTCGACGCGTTGCACCGAGAAATCCTCCGGCGCGATACGGAGCGGCTCGCCCACTTTGCGTTTCTCCAGCGCATTCAACAAGGTTTCGCCAATATTGACGTTCAGCGGATCGCCGTACTCGTACTCCTTGGTTTCTTCCATCAGGTCGCCCTGGGAGCCGCGCTTGGATGTCGCGTGATTGCCCCAGCGGCCTTTGTTGAGCATCTGGAAAATCTCGCGCAGCGCCTTGTCGCCGATCTTGCGCATGCCCTTGGGGGTCAGACGAAGGCCGTGGTTGGTGCGCACGATGTACCCCTCGTCTTCAAGAGTCTGCTCGACGGTTTTTAAATATTTAAGGTTCTCGTAGGCCTCTTCGCCGAGGATCTCGCGCAACTCTTCGAGATTGAGATCCGAGGGGTCGCCCATGCCGCGCTGGCCCCAGCGCAGAAAGCGCTCGAGGCCGCGCAACTGACCGAGGATCTGACCAGCGTCGCCCATGCCCATGCGCTCGGAGCCTTGAAAGGAAAATTGATTCATCAGCTGCTCGAGCTGCTGCATCTGGCTCATCATGTCGCTCAGTTGCTGCAACTGGTCCTGGCTCATGGAATCGAGGTTCTCCAACATGTTTTCAAGGTCGTTGACCGCGGCATCCATCATGCTCGGGAGATTTTTCAAAAAGTTTTCGTCTTCCAAAAGCTTCTGCATGCGGTCGAGCATGTCCATGAGCGACTGGGGATTCTGACCGGACATGTTCTGATTCTTTTGCATGCCGCGCTCGGAAATCTGATTTTGCAGCCGGTTCTTCAGCTCCTGATAGCGCTGGTAGGCCTCGCGCATTTTTTCATTGAGCTCGTCCATGCGGTCGGCGAACTTACCCGACATGCGCTCCATGAAGTTACGCATCTGCTCGTGGTAGGCCTCGAGTTTTTCGCCCAGCTTACTGAGTTTCTCGCTCAACGCCTGCTGCTCTTCGGGAGACAGCTTGAAGGAATCCGGTGAATATTTGTTGAGCAATTCGCGCCGTTTTTCGTCCGCTTCGCGGAGAAAGTCGCGGAGGCCCTTGACCGAGCGCTCGCCGTCCTCCGAAGTAAAACCGCGGCGCATCAAATCGCGCAGCGCGCGGCGCACGCCTTCTTCTTCCAGTAGATGATCGGAAAGATGCTTGAGGAGATCGTCCGTTGTTGGGAAGACAACGCGTTGCGTGCCGTCCCATTGAGTGTAACGATGGATTCTCATTTAGTCGTGACTATAGCGCAGTTCGGTAGTGATTCAAACCCTAAATCAGCTCGCTAGAACAGCCATTTTTAAAGCTAAACAGCTGCATCCCCGGCCTCATCGTTGGCTTTGTTCCGGACTTCATATAGTAAATGACCGAGCAGGTAGTGAAGCATGAACATTCACGATTTTATCATCGTCGGCGCTGGGTTTGCCGGCGCCGCAACCGCTTACCATCTCGCCCGGCGCGGCGTTCGGGATATCATCCTTTTAGAGCAGGAGAGCATCCCCGGATTTCATTCCTCGGGACGCAACGCGGCAATGATGCGGCAGTGCGTGCCGGATTCGGATCTGGCGAAGTTAACGCGCGACGGCGCGGAATTTTTGCGCAATCCACCGAGCGACTGGCTGGAGCCTGTCCAATTCAAACAACAGGGCTCGCTCCTCCTCGGTAGCGGCGATTCTTGGACCAAACTCAAAAAAGACGCGGAAACGGGCCGGCGCGTCGGCATCGATGTGGTGCCGTGGACGCCCGATCAAGCGAGACGGCAGGTGCCGGTCTTGGAAGGAGCGCAATTCGAAGGCGCGATTTGGTGCGCGAGCGACGGCATCATCGATATTCATGCGCTGCTTTCCGGCTATCTGAAAGCCGCCACTGGCTGTGGCGCGCGCATTCGCTACAACGCGAAAGTGCAATCGATTCGCAATATCGACGGCAAGGAAGTCGAAGTTGTGACGGACGGCGAAACGGTCCGCGCCAGGACACTCGTCAACGCCAGCGGCGCCTGGGCCAACTCGGTTGCGAAAATAGCCGGGGCGCGCGAAGTGCCCTTACGTCCTTGCCGGCGCCATCTCTTCGTCTCACCGCCAATCGACTGGGTGGACCCCACCTGGCCGTTTGTCTGGGACGTGGCCCATGACATTTATTTTCGTCCGGAAGGCGCGGGCCTGCTGCTCTGCGCTTGCGATCAGACCGAACTTCCTCCCGGGGATCCGCCAGTCGACGAGAGTGTCAAGGAATTGCTCGCCGAGAAGATCGAACGATTCATGCCGGCGCTTTCGGGAGTGAGCATAAGCAGGGGCTGGGCAGGCTTCCGAACCCTCACGCCGGATGGACGCTTTATCATCGGCTGGGACCCGCAGATCAAGAATTTTTTCTGGGTCGCGGGACTGGGCGGTCACGGCATGACGACAAGCCCGGCTGTTGGCGAGCTGGCTGCCGACTTGTTGATCGCGGGTCCTGGTACGCGATCCGAACCTTTTGCGCCGGATCGCTTTGCGGCTTGAGCGCCGCGATCTTCCAATCGATGCACGGTTCGACGTTGATGGGACTGGTGCGAAAAAAAAGTCTGTTGAGTTTGGGCCGGCGGAGGCAACCATGGCGCTGAAGATTAAATTGGGAACAAAATACTCGCCCAGCGAGGCCAAGGGAATGGTCGATCAACTCTACTCGATGGTGCGCGATCGCTGGGAAGCGAAGGTCAATCAGATGCCGTTCATGCAGCAGTTGATGACGGGCAAGCTGCCGCTCAAGACGCTGCAGCTGTTTTTTCGCAACTGGGGCGCCTATACCATCGAAATCAACACGCTCACGGCTTGCACGTACCACAAAAACATCACGTTCCTGAAAGTGAACCGCGATCTCATGGGACCACTTGGCGAAAAGATCGCCGATGAGTTTATCCATCCGAAACCGCCCGGCCATTTCCTCGTCATGATCCAGACCGCTCAAGCCTTCGGTTTGACCGAAGAAGAAGTTTTCACTACTCCGATGCTCTCGGAGTTTCGCGGCAAGATCGATTTTATGCGCGGCATCGTCTACGAGGGCACGGGGGCGGAATGGTATGCGGCGGTGACGACCGAAGAGCAGATCGGCCACTGGTCGGCGGCCTGTTACAAGGCGCTCACCAGCCATTACGGATTCGATAGAGACAAGGCGACTTACTTTGCCACCCACGTTGAAGCCGATTTGGCCGAGCACGAGGAAGGCGTCATGGGCCACGCGAGCTTCAATCGCATGGCGCTGCAGCGCCTGCTGGAGACGGGCATGGCGGATGAGCGCCCGACCTACGGCCTTGAATACTGCGCCATGACATCGGTGGATCTCCACGGCGCCATGCTGCGCGCGGCCATGGAAGAGGCGGCGCGGGAGTGACAGGAATGGAGTAATGGAGAGATGGAGTGGTGGAGTATTGGGTCGGGCGGCGAAACCGCAACCAAAATGGAAAACAACAGGACTCACCACGAAGGCCCAGCGCGGCGGATCCACGGCTGAATCTCGGAGGATCTCCCGCAAAGACGCTAAGACCGCAAAGGTTGGAAAATACCTGTGAAAATCATTCGTAAGAATTTCTATCCTTCCCTTCCGAACTTGGCGACTTTGCGCCTTAGCGGGAGCATTTCCGGCTCCGAGTGCTCTCAGCTTACAGGTTATTCTGGGGTCACGGCCAGGGGCCGGCGCTGCCGCCGGAGGAACGCAAAAAAGTCGCCGAGATTATCGTTCAACAGGTTTCTTGGTCCTATGAGAATTAGGATGACGGTTTTGTTTTTTGCTGCGCTTGTTGCGGCATGGCTGTTTGCTCCACCGGCGCAGGCGCAGGAGCGGGTGCGCATGGCTTTATCAGTGCGCAATGTCGTGTTCCTGCCCTTTTACTACGCCAGGGACGCCAGGATATTCGAAAAACATGGACTCAACGTCGAGCTGATCCAGATGCGTAGTGACCTGCAACTCGCCGGGGTCGCTTCCGGCGAGATTGATTACACCCCTTCGATCGGGCCGGCGGGTGCCGCCTTCGCCAACGGTCTTCCCGTCAAAGCCCTGGCGGTTCTCTATCGCGCACCGCTATTTTCTCTGGTCGGTCCGGCTAGTCTCGCCAGTGTGAAAAGTCTCGAGGGCAAGAAGGTTGCTGTGTCCCGCATCGGTTCGGAAAGTCACAGGTACGGTTCGCTCATCATCGAGAGCGGCGGCGCCGATCCGAAGAAGGTGACCTTTATCCAAACCGGCAGTACGACGGTGAGTTTGACCGCGATCCAACAAGGTTCGGTCGACGGCGCCGTGTTGAGCCCGCCATTTACCGGGATCATGGCTGAAAAAGGCTTCAAGATCCTCGGGCGAAGCCGCTCCCTCGCCGAAGCTCCCTGGTTGGGATTGGTGGTTCATCGCCAAAAGGTTGAACGACAGCCCGAGCAAATTCGCAATATGCTGCGCTCGATGCGCGATGTCACGGCGGTCATTCGACGTGATAAACCCGCGGTGATTTCTTATATCGAAAAGAACTTCAAAGTGAGCCGTTCCAATGCATCCGCATCGTACGACGATATTATTGGCGTGATGGTAGACTCGCTCATGCTGGGCGACAAGCAGATTCAGGAATATCTCGACGGCTCGCATCAGCGCGGTGAATTGCCCAAGGCGATCGCCGCTTCCGAGATGTTTGATTTTTCATTGTTGCGCAGCCTTAAGTGAGCCGTGACGGCAATAAAGTCGCCGTCTATTCGATTCTAAGGAGTTTCCGATGAGCGAGAGTCAAAGACCGGTGTTATCGCTTGCCGCGGGTTACCACCTGCGGGCCCGGCCGCTGTGCGACGGCCGGATAAAATTAAAAAACTTCGAGCTCAAAGCGGAGCCGTTCGAGAGCGACGGCGAAGGCCACGAGCAATTCCTCGAGGGAAAATACGACACCGGTGAATTTTCCCTGGCCAACTACTGCGCGCTCAAGAGCCGCGGCGAGCCCTACATGGCGATACCGGCATTTCCCAATCGCAAATTTCGCCATTCTTATATCTTCGTGCCGGAGAATTCATCGCTTAGAGAGCCGGCGCAACTGAAGGGCAGGAAAGTCGGCATCCCGAGCTGGCTCAATACCTGCGGGCTATGGGTGAGGGGAATTCTCAGCGACGAATACGGCGTCAAGCCGAGCGATATTCATTGGGTCATGCCGCGGCCGCATAAACTTGATTTGTCTTTACCGGCCGGGACGCGCATCGACGTTGCGCCGGGCGGGCGGTCGCTGGCGGCGCGCATGCTGGAGGGCGAATTCGATGCCATCATCGTGCCGGACTTTCCCGAAGAACAGGGCTGGCGGCGCCTTTTTGCCGACGCCAAGACCGTCGAGCAGGAATCTTTCCGCCGTACAGGTATCTTCCCGACGAGCCACGCGATTACGTTCCATTCGTCTTACTTGGAAAAACATCCTACGGCGGCGCAAGAAATGTTCGATGCTTGCGTCGCCGCGAAAAATCTGGCGCTGCGCGACGATGCCGACGCGACCTACTCCAATTTCGCGTGGAATCGGCAGATGTGGGAGGAGCAGCAGGCGGTGTTGGGTCCCGATCCGTGGAAGTTTGGCATCAAGGGCAACGAAAAACCGCTGAATGCGTTGATTCGATACGCCGAGGAGCAGGGCCTGTTGGCAAAAAAAGTTACAATTAAGGATTTGTTCATTCCAATGAACGAGCCGAGTTGACGATTACCCGGTTATCCTCGCCTTTGGTAGGGCGAGGGCGCTAACCGGCCAAAAGGACGCCCTCACCTCAGTCCTCTCC
>Ga0065707_10082884_pt1 | contig 11588 bp, 9 predicted proteins | sample SwiRhicommuniRL3_FD_59094 | JGI IMG/M metagenome (GOLD analysis project Ga0065707, IMG submission 59094) | Switchgrass rhizosphere bacterial communities from Rose Lake, Michigan, USA - RL3 v2 (version 2) | ecosystem: Host-associated > Plants > Roots > Rhizosphere > Soil | place: East Lansing, MI... | reverse complement strand
CCGCCGTATGGCAGCTCCCACAAATCCTTGGTCGCCGTCGGATAGTCGCCATGGCGGACCATGCGGCCGCGGTCGAGCACGAGCGTCTTCAGGCCCTTTTCGGTGAGCTCTTTGGCCGCCCAGCCGCCGCTGATGCCGGTTCCGACGACGATCGCGTCGTAGGATGTGTTCTTTTCTGGCGTCATTGCCGTTCCCGTCCGCCCCGATGACGACGACTCTACCGCGAAAGGATTCGTACATTGAAGCACGATCTTTTCGGCGGACGTCGAACTATTGACGACACAATGGGCGCCGGGACCTGGCGTGTCGCGCCGAGCTGCATGCTCTGTGACCCAGGGATGAAATGTTGGGTATCCTGCGTGCGCGTCGATCCATGCAGCTCTTCGAACAGGCGTCAGCTCATGCGAACAACAATGCGGCTTCTAGTAGCAACGATTGCCCTGCTCTGCTTGCCGGCGATCGGCTCGGCCGCGGATGAAGAGGCGGCCTCGAAGGCAGGGGCGGCCCCCAAGGAGGACTGGATCCAGTTGTTCAATGGGCGCGACTTGAGCGGCTGGACGCCGAAGATCACGAAGTCCGCGCTCGGGGTCAACTACGCGAATACGTTTCGCGTCGAAGGCGGGGCGATCAAGGTGAGTTACGACGGCTACGACAGCTTCGACTCCCGCTTCGGACATCTGTTCTACCAGAAGCCGTTCAGCTATTACCGACTCGTCGTCGAATATCGCTTCGTTGGCGACCAGGCGCGCGGCGGCCCTGGAGACTGGGCGCTGCGTAATAGCGGCGTGATGCTGCATTCGCAGGATCCGCACACGATGACCCTGATGCAGGATTTTCCGATCTCCATCGAAGCGCAGTTCCTCGGCGGGCTGAGCGACGGCAAGGCGCGTCCGACACTGAGCGTCTGTACGCCAGGCACGGAAGTCGTCTACCGCGGCGCGCTTCTGCCGACACATTGTACGAACTCCGCATCGAAAACCTTTGACGGGGATCAATGGGTGCGTGCCGAAGTCGTCGTGCTTGGCAGCGGCTCGATCACGCACATCGTCAACGGCGAGACCGTGCTGGAGTACTCGCTGCCGCAGTACGGCGGCCTCGCTGTGAACAGCTTCGATCCGGCTGCGAAGCCCGACGGCGAGCTGATCGAAGGCGGCTACCTGGCGCTGCAGAGCGAGTCGCATCCGGTCGAATTCCGCAAGGTAGCACTGCTGAATCTCGCCGGCTGCATGGATCGCAAGGCGCAGAATTACAAGAGCTACTACGTGAAGTCGGAGCGATCGCAGTGTCGATATGAGTAGAGGAACCTCCTCCCCGATCGCCCGGGGGAGGGTATAAACGCGAATCTAGCCGCCGCTCGCTTGCATCATCGAGCGCAGGCCCTGCGGCGACAACACGTGTTCCACACCCAGCACGACGGCTCCGATGATGCCAGCGCGGCGACCGAGCGTGCTCAGCTCGACGGATAGCCTGCGAGTCGCAAGTGGCAGCGCCCGTTGATAGACGACAGAACGCACGCCCGCCAGCATCTCATCGCCGAACTGTGTCATGCGCCCACCGAGCACGATGACGGCTGGATTGAAGAAATGCACCAGCATCGCGATCACTTCGCCGATGTCGCCCGCGGCGTTGCGGACCAAGGTTGCGATTTGTGTATCGGCGCTATCGCCGGTTCGCACGCCGGCGAGTTCGTTCTCACCTCCGACCTTGCGGACGATGGCGCCGTACGAAGCGAATGCCTCAATGCAGCCGATCCCTCCGCAACGACAGATTTCTTCGTGGCCCGGTACACGCACGTGGCCGATATCTCCGGCCGCGCCATCGGCGCCGCGATGCAGTTGCCCCTCGTGAGTCACGATGCCGCAACCGATGCCAGTCGACGCCTTCACGAACAACAGCGGACATTGCGCCGCCGGACGGCAGCGGGCTTCGCCCAGCGCCATCAGGTTCACATCGTTGTCCACCAGTACCGGCGCTGTGAAGGCTTCCTGGAACGACGAGGCTACGGGATAGCTGTCCCAGCCGGGCATGATCGGTGGGCGTACCGGCACGCCGCTTGCGAAGTCCACCGGTGCCGGCAGGCCCACGACGATGAGTCGTACGCTGCGCGCCTCGATCTGGTGTTCGGACAGCAACTGCAGGAAATCCCGGCGCACTTCTGCAAGCACGGCTTCAGGTCCTCGTGCCACATCGGTCAGGATGGAACGCTCCGCCAGAAAATGCTGCCCGAAATCGGCGATCGCCAGCCGTCCGCGCGCCGCGCCGATGTCGGCAACCAGAATCACGCCGGCTTGCGGGTTCAGCGTCAGCACCACCGGCGGACGCCCGCGTATGCCGGCCTCGGCCTCAACTTCAGCGATGAGGCCGACACGTAGCAGTGGCGCGAGATGCTCGGAGACTGTCGAACGCGCCAGGCCGGTCACGCGGGCCAGCTCGGAACGGGAGGTTGCCTGCCCCGAGGCTATGAGTCTCGCGAGATAGCTGCTGAGATTCAGCGCATGATCGACCTGGGCCGACGTCGTCGTCTGCGGCAAGCCCAGATTCAGCCAAGGGAGCATGGTCAGTCCTCTTTATGTCGGCGCCCGACGTAAACCTGTCGATATACAAACCGCAGGTGCGGATTTATTCTCGCAGAAAGAACGCCGTCGAGTCTGAACCGAGGGGGAGCCATGTGGTCGAGACGTAGTTTTCTGCAACACAGCTCTCTGGCGCTTGCCGCGATGACTTGTCTTCGGGCGCAAGCGTCGCAGGTCCGCGGCCCGCTGGGACGGCCGATCGGACTCCAGATCTACACCGTGCGCAACGAGGCGGCGAAGGATCTGCCGGGGACACTCAAGGCCATTGCCGACATCGGCTATGGCGAAATCGAACTCGCTGGCCTGCCGACCCGGCCCGTCGCGGAGATGCGCACGATGCTGGCCGACAGCGGCTTGGCGGTGCCAAGCATGCACTCCGGCATGAGCGATCTCCAGGCAGGCGCAGAGCAGCGCATAGAGTATGCGAAAGCACTCGGCATCCAGTACCTGGTCTGTTCTTTCCCTTCGACCGCCAATCCACGCGGTGCGCCCAGTTCGATCGCAGCGGGGCTGACGCTCGACGACTGGAAATGGAATGCCGAACAGCTGAATCGCATCGGCGAACTCGCGCGCAAGGCGGGCATACGCTGCGGCTATCACAACCACAACCTGGAGTTTCGTTCGTACGACGGCGTCGTCGCGTACGATGAGTTGCTGCGCCTGACCGATCCGGCGCTCGTGACGATGGAACTGGACATCGGCTGGGTCGTCACGGCAGGCCACGATCCGGTGGCTTACCTGCGCAAGTATGCCGATCGCATCTCGCTGCTGCACGTCAAGGATGTGCGCAAGGACCTGCAAGTGACGAACGAGCTGAAGGCGCAGACCACCGAAGTCGGCAGCGGCAAGATCGACTGGAAGGCTCTGTTTGCCGCCACCAGGCCGGAGAACATCCGCCATTATTTCGTCGAGCAGGAGAACTTCTCCGGTAGCCCGCTCGACGCAGTGAAGATCAGCTTCGAGTATCTGCGCAAGCTCGGCGGAAAGTGACTTTCTCACGGCGCGCGACCCATCGATTCCAGGGCCGATTTCCAGGCAGATCCGAGGAGCGACGATGGCCACGATCAAAGGGCCGGCAATCTTTCTGGCGCAGTTTGCAGGCGCCGAGCCGCCGTTCAATAGCCTGCGCACTATCGCCCGGTGGGCCGCGAACCTCGGCTACAAAGGTGTGCAGATCCCCACCTGGGAGTCGCGCTTGTTCGATCTCGATCGCGCAGCGGATAGCGATACCTACTGCGATGAGATCAAAGGCACGCTCGCCGAAGCAGGCGTCGCGATCACCGAACTGTCCACCCATCTGCAGGGTCAGTTGGTCGCAGTGCATCCGGCCTATGACGAGGCGTTCGATGGCTTCGCACCGCAATCGGTACGTGGCAATCCGCGTGCACGTCAGCAATGGGCTGTAGAACAACTACGCAAGGCGGCTCGCGCATCGCAGCGACTCGGTCTGAGAGCGCACGCGACTTTTTCAGGCGCGCTCGCGTGGCCCTATCTGTATCCGTGGCCGCAGCGTCCGGCAGGACTGGTGGAGACTGCGTTCGAAGAGCTGGCGCGTCGCTGGCGGCCGATCCTGGATGCATTCGATGCCGCGGGCGTCGATCTGTGCTATGAAATCCATCCGGGAGAAGACCTGTTCGACGGCATCACGTTCGAGCGGTTCCTCGCAGGCGTGGGCAATCATCCGCGCTGCCATCTACTATACGATCCCAGTCATTTCGTGCTGCAGCAGCTCGACTATCTCGGTTTCATCGACGTCTATCACCCGCACATTCGCATCTTTCACGTCAAGGATGCCGAGTTTCATTCCAGCGCACGCCAGGGCGTGTACGGTGGCTATCAATCGTGGATAGATCGGGCGGGGCGTTTTCGTTCGCTGGGCGACGGGCAGGTCGATTTCACCGGCATCTTCTCGAAGCTCACGCAATACGGCTACGACGGTTGGGCGGTGCTCGAATGGGAGTGCTGTATCAAGCATCCGGAGCAGGGCGCTGCGGAAGGCGCACCGTTCATTCAACGGCATCTCATCCGCACCACCGATAAAGCATTCGATGATTTCGCCGGCGCTGGAACGGATGCAGCGGCGAATCGACGCATGCTGGGGCTCGAATAGTGCGAGCGCGTCGCCTGCGGCTCGGCATGATCGGCGGGGGCCGTGGCGCATTCATCGGTGCCGTGCACCGGATGGCAGCGCGGCTGGACGATCGATACGAGTTCGTTGCGGGCGTGCTGTCGTCGGATCCACAACGCTCACGCGATAGTGGCGCCGATCTGCTGCTCGCTCCGGATCGTTGTTACGCAACGCTCGACGCATTGCTGACACAAGAGGCGAGGCGCGCTGACCGCATAGACGTCGTCGCCATCGTGACACCGAATCACTTGCATCACACTGCAGCGAAGCAGTGTCTCGAAGCCGGCTTCCACGTGATCTGCGACAAGCCGCTGACGACGACGATTGCGGATGCGGAGGATCTGCTGCGCATCGCCGAGCGAACGCAGCGGGTCCTTGCAGTGACGTACAACTACAGCGGCTACCCGCTGGTGCGGCAGGCAAGGGAAATGATCGCGAACGGCGAACTCGGCGAGCCGAGGGTGGTGCAGATCGAGTATGCGCAGGACTGGCTGGCGACACCGCTGGAAGCAGTCGGCAACAAACAGGCCGCATGGCGCGTCGACCCTGAGAAAAGCGGCGTCGCGGGAGCGATGGGCGACATCGGCACGCACGCCTTTCATCTGGCGGAGTTCATCACGGGAACGCGTGTAACGAAGCTCGCGGCAGATCTATCCGCCCAAGTTGCCGGGCGCAGGCTCGACGACAACGGACAGATGCTGCTGCGTTTCTCGAATGGCGCGCACGGTTCGCTCTGGGCAAGCCAGGTCGCAGCGGGCAACGAGAATGGCCTGCGCATTCGGGTCTACGGTTCGAAGGCTGGGCTCGAATGGTCGCAGGAAACGCCGAATCAACTGCGCTTCGCGCCGGTGGGCGAGCAGCCACGATTCATCACTCGTGGCGGCGCGGGTGTAGGCACAGCGGCGGCTTCAGCAACGCGCCTGCCATCGGGCCATCCCGAAGGGTATATCGAAGCCTTCGCGCAGATCTATTCCGACATCGCCAAGCTCATCGCAGCGTCGAACGAAAGCAGAGCAGCCCGCGGCGGCGCGTCGCTCGTGCCTACCGTCGCAGATGGCCTGCGCGGAGTGCGATTCATCCATGCAGCAGTGGAGTCGAGCAAGGCCGACGCGGCCTGGACCGCCGTATAGGTCCGGAATTTACGGATGGGCAGCATGCCTCATGGTGCGGACACTTTGGCCCGGAGACACGTTGTGTTCATACGATATGTGCTGATGGCTGCCATGGTTGCAGGTGCGGGGCTCTCGATGAATTCATCCGCTGACGCAGCCGGCGCCTGGCGACCGTTGTTCAACGGCAAGGATCTCGAGGGTTGGAGTCACGTCGGCCAGGGTCGGTTCGTCATCGAGAATGGCGTGCTGCGGACCGAAGGCGGCATGGGCTTGCTGTGGTACCAGCGCGAGAAAATTGGCGACGCGACTATTCGTGTCGTATACCGCGCGCCGCAACCGCAAGGTGCGGGCAATTCAGGCGTCTTCATCCGCATTCCCGCTGAACCCACCGAGCCTTGGATGCCGGTGAACAAGGGCTACGAAGTACAGATCGATGCCAGCGGCGACGATCATCACTGCACCGGCGTACTGTATTCGTTCACGAAGGCACGGGCGAAGCCTGCGACGCGCGAGTGGGACACGATGGAGATCACTCTCGAGGGCGACCGTACGGTAGTCGTCGTCAACGGCGTGACGGTCACGGATTTTCGCGAAGGCGACGCCGTTCCGCCTCGCGCCAAGCCCTACGAACCGGAGCGAGGTCCGCGGCCCAAATCAGGCTACATCGGCCTGCAGAATCATGACGACAAGGATGTCGTGTTGTTCAAGGAAATCAGCGTGCGCCGCTGAGGCGAGATGGCGAATCGCATTGCCTGACTCCACTGCGGAGCAGCCTGCTGCCGGTGTGGGAGTCGTTTCAGCCCGTAGATGGCCTGCCACGCGTCTTCTGAAAGAGCTTGCGAGTCACCGCTCGCAGCCAGCGATTGCGTGCGTCATGATGAAACTTGCGATGCCAGAGCTGTTTCAGGTCGATGCGTGGCGGCTCGAATGGCAAGCCCACTACGCGTACCCGAGCGGACGCATTGGAAAAATAGCGGGCCAGCGGTTCGGGTACGGTGACGATCAGGTCTGACTGGGCCACTATCAGCGGCGCGCTCACGAAATGCTGTGTGATCAGCACGACTCGCCGTTGAATGCGCTTGCGCGCCAGATATCGTTCGATCACTTCCTCGGTGCGACTCTCGGCACGGATCACAGCATGCTCCAATTGCAGGAACTGTTTGAGGCTGAGTTTTCGCGTCGATACCGGATGATCCGCGCGTAGGCTGACGAAACCGTCCGAATACAGCCCGTGTCGATCACTCCATGAGTGTCGAGGATTGTGCAGCGGCGGGACGCGACGTGGAATGTGCCGTGCTGGCGCGGGCGGTGAAATGGCACGTCGAACACCGCGTTCTGCTGAATGGCAATCGCACTGTCGTTTTTCGCTGAGCACGAGACTGGACATATGACGCAACTGGTGGAAACGGCCGTTCTGGATGTCCTGCGAACTGGCAAGATCGGTGCGAATGGCCTGCGTCGCATAGCGCTTGCGGGACATCCGGAAGGCCATCCGCAAGTGCCGTTGGCCGAGATTCGCCGTGCCGAACGCGAGAAGGTGCGGCTCGCCCATGCCGTCGGGCTCGAAACGACTCTGTTCGCGCAGTTTTTCTTCGAGGGACAACCGTTTCTGGACTGGGCCAGCCAGCGATGTAGTCAGGCGTGCGGCGTTGAAGCTGGACGCCAACGATCTCGATGGATTCGCCGCTTTGTTCACACGCGATGCCGTCATGGTTCGCCCTGGCAAGGAACCGCTGCGAGGTGTCGACGCGCTGATCGAGTCATATCGCTCGCGACTCGCGTCGTATATGACGCGTCACCTGGTCGCCGGCAGCGTCATCGATCTGCGTGCGCCCGACGAAGCGCATGCCATCAGCAACGTATTGCTGTGGACGGCAGGAGCGGACGACCCTCCGGGTCCCTTCGGCCGGCGTGCCCAATCCAGGCAGGTCGTCGGTGAATTCGAAGATACGCTGCGGCTGTGTTCCGATGGCCTGTGGCGGATCGCCCATCGACAGGCGCGCTTCGTTCTGCACGTCGATACGGATGGATGATGCAATGACGCAACCCGGTGCCAGCGGGGTCGACCCCAGCGTGAGCCTGCGTCGCGAGCCGATGAGTTCGTTTCAGTTGGTCGCGGTGGCATTCGCTGCGTTTGCTATCTGGCTGTCCGCATCTACGCTTCCTCCCCCGGTCGCCGGGGGAGGAAGTCAGAGCGAACTCGTCTCTCCAGTTAGGTTCTAGAAAAAACGGGGCGGCTACTCGCCTATCAGCAATTCGTATCGCTTGCGGCATGAACGGCATTGGTTCGCGGCTCGCGCTCCGTCGCATACTTTCGATGACGAATGCGAGCTGCCGACGATATGCGCCTACAAAGAATTCGATCAGCGGTGCGTTGACCGAATCGGTGTTGGGTCGCATTGCGGTTCACTACCAGCATCACGACGGCTATGGCATCCATACCGGTCAACGGCGGGTTTCCACGGGCGCCCACGTCGACCACGCAGCTGCAAAAGATTGGCGACGAACAGTACTCGCAGGAGCTGCAGTTCATTTACGAGGGCGATTCGCTGCACGGTATCGCTGCCGCCTACTACCTGGCCTGCGCTCAGCTTGCACACGCCGAACATGATCTCGCGGAGATGGGCCTGTCACGCCGGTCGTCGGCCACTATCAATGTGAAAATCACGCACCGGCATCTACGCACGCTGCTCGCTATCGACGAGCACCAGACCGAAACTGCGGCGGCAGTCGAACTGGACGTTTCGCAACCTTCGGTGACGCAGATCCTGCGAGAGCTGGAGCGTATCGTCGAGACCGACCTGTTCATACGATCGGCGAGAGGGATGCTCGCGACTCGCGCTGGCGAAGTGATGGTGCGTCGGACCAAATTGCTGTTCCACGAATTGCAGCGTGCGCGTGATGACATCGCTGCACAGCTCGGCAACATTACCGGCCGCATCGTCGTCGGCGCATTGCCCCTTGCGAGCACCCTGCTCGTGCCTCGGGCAGTCACGCGGTTGAAGCAGGAGTATCCCGACCTGCGCGTCACTATCCTGGAAGGGACGTACGAATCGTTGCTGGCGGGTCTGCGTTGTGGCGACATCGATCTGTTGGCACGAGAAGGCTATCACCAGGGCTGGCGTACCCGGCAGGCATAGGCGCTGCATGATCGCTAAACGGCCGACCAGGGGACTGACGGGCACCGCAGGCTGAACGGCAACGTCTCAGATCGACGACATCCGCCTTACATAGGTAGCGACGAGGTTGGCGCATGCGCGCCGTCTACCCTACGATTCGCACCCATGAGCTCAAGACGTTGCCGTTGGATATCGACCCTCGCGGTTCTCTCGATCGTGGCCCCTTCGGTGGCCAGGGTGCATGCCGCCAGCGCAGCCCCTTTCGATCTGACCGGCCCTGCGCTCGAGGTGACTATTACTCGAGGCGACGCGACGCTGCCCATCGCACAGGCACCGCATCTCGCCTCGGGTGACAAACTCTCCATCAAGGCCGATTTCCCGGCGACCCAATCCGAGCACTATCAGCTGGTCGTCACCTTCCTGCGCGGCCCGACCAATCCGCCGCCCAAGAACTGGTTTTTCAGCTGCGCAACCTGGAAGCGCGACTGTGCAGACAAAGCCCTGACCGTCACTGTCCCCGACGGGGCGAAGCAGGCGCTGATCTTCCTTGCGCCTGAAACCGGCGGCGATGTGAAAACGCTCATCAACGCCGTGCGCGGCCGACCCGGAGCATTCGTTCGCGCCACGCAGGACCTGAACCAGGCAACGCTCGATCGCTCGCGGCTCGAACGCTATCTCTCCGCCATCCGCCGTCTCAACGCCGGCAACCCGGGAGTGCTGAAGGACACCACGCCGTTGCTGGCGCGAAGCCTTGCAATCCGTGTCGATGAGAAGTGCCTCGACCGGCTGCCGCAACTGCAGGCCCCTTGCCTGATGCAGGGTCAGGACACGCTGATCCTCAACGACGGGCATAGCGTTTCGATGGTCGAGGCGCTCACGACCGGGCCTGCGAGCGACCTGGCGATGGCGGCCAGCTCAACCAAGGAAGGCAACTACGGTTACTACAGTCCCTATCTCGCCTCGCTGCGGGATCTGGGCAGGCTGTTCGATTCGTTCCGTGTCGCTAACTATCAGTACATTCCGGCGCTCGCGACGGCCGTTGGCAAAGAGCTCACCTTGACGCTCAACACGCCGCCGTCGTTTCAGAATCCGAAATCGGTGCTGGTCGCGGCGCTGCCGGCGGTCGAGCAGGCCGTGCCGCCGCCGTTGCACGCCGTCAGTCCGAAAGATATCTACTGTGCACGCAGGAATTCTCTCGTGTTGCCGGTTGAAGGCGCGCCGCTGGTGTTCTCGACGGAGTATGCACATGACACGTTCCTTCGCGTCACTGGCAAGAATGGTGACGCGATCGACCTGCCGGCGACGGCCGATGCGGCGCAGGGCGGCTTCGTCATCGACACCTCGCCGTTGCAGGCTGCGAGCCTGGAAGATCGCTTCCAAGGGTCGCTGCACGGCTACTGGGGCTTCGAGAAATTCGACGGGCCGGGCTTCCAGCTCGTCAACACGCATGCGCAGACCTGGACTCCTGCGTCCGCGGATGACGGATCGCTCATCGTCGGGCGCGCCAACACGATTCATCTGCAGGCCGGCAGCGTCGCGTGCATCGATCGCATCATGGTGAAGGATCCGGCCGGCAAGGAACTGCGGGTCGAATGGTCGCCGGTCAAGGCAAATGAAGTCGAGATCAACCTGCCGCTGCAACAGGCCGAGCCGGGCGCGGTGACGCTATTCGTTTCGCAGTATGGCGTGACGGAACCGCTCCCACTCGAGCTGCGTGCTTACCCCGAGGCGGGGCGCTTCGAGAATTTCTCCATTCATGCGGGCGAGTCGCACGGCATGCTCAAAGGCAGCCGGCTCGGCGACGTCGCGAGCCTTGCGTTGAAAGGGCTCGAATTCCTGCCCGTTGCCTCCGACTCAGGCACGGAAAGCGATTCGCTGCGAATGGCGGTGAAGCCCGTAGCTGCCGTCGCCGGTTCTGAGATCGCTACGACGAGCACGGGAACTACTCCGACCGACGCGTCGCCCCCGGCAGTGACGAGCTTGCAGCAGGGCGAGGCAGCCAAGGCAAAAGTCACCCTTCGCGACGGACGGACCTATACAGTCAACGTCTCGGTGGCTCCGCCACGTCCCAGCATCGAGCTGGTCGGAAAGAGCGTGCAGCTTTCCGCGCGCAGTAACGAAAGCAACATCAAGCTCGCGAGCGAAGATCAGTTGCCCCAGGATGCGCAGCTCATCTTCTCCGTGCGTGCGAAGTCGCCGGCGACGTTCGGACGTGACGCGAACATCGAGGTGGCCAGTGAAGACGAAGCTTTCGCTACCGCGCTGAGTCTCGCCAATCGGAGCCTGACGCTCGCCGATGCCAAAGTAGCCGTTGCCACGTTCGACCCGGCGAAAGCGTTCGGCTTCTCGGCATTCGGGCCGCTGAAGTTTCGTGTGGTAAACAAAGGTGTCGCGGGTGACTGGCAGCCGCTGGCCACCCTGGTGCGATTGCCTGTATTGCAGGCACTGCAGTGTCCCGCCGCCGCGGAGCAGGCCTGCAAGCTCACCGGGTTCAACCTGTTCCTGGTGGACTCGGTCTCCGGCGATCGGGAATTCAAGGAGGCCATCACCGTGCCGGACGGTTTTCCGGGACGTGCGCTGCCCGTTCCCCGGCCCGGCAAAGGCGGACTCTATTTAAAGCTTCGTGACGATCCCGCGGCGATCACTTCCGCCACCC